>Ga0068872_10002298_pt1 | contig 15036 bp, 7 predicted proteins | sample NOAtaG_7_FD_66441 | JGI IMG/M metagenome (GOLD analysis project Ga0068872, IMG submission 66441) | Freshwater lake microbial communities from Lake Erie, under a cyanobacterial bloom - NOAA_Erie_Diel1S_2200h metaG | ecosystem: Environmental > Aquatic > Freshwater > Lake | place: USA: Ohio, Lake...
AGAATGTTGCGCGGCCGTCGGGTGTCAGCGATGGTGTTGAACTGGAAAACAGTCCAGCGACCAGCGCCTCCTGCTGTTCCCGGCTCAAAATCTGACCTCTTTTTACGGATCCTCGGGAAGCCAGGCAGCGAGCCAGATTTTCGAAAACCGCGATTTTCAGGTCTTGCTGATTCATTTTAAACTGCTCCAGCAGCTCTTCAATTATTTGTTTCTCATTTCCGGAAACCTCCTGTGGCACTCCGGTCAACAAAAAAGCATTCTTCCCAAAGACCTCCAATTCAAAACCGAGTCGAGTGAGCTCCTCCATCATTCCGGAGAGAAGCGTAAAATCAGACGCACTGAGCTCAAGTGTAATGGGAAAGAGTAATTTTTGACTGTTCCCTGAAACGGATCGATTGAACCGATCAAACAGAACGCGTTCGCTGGCAGCTTGCTGGTCAATGATCATGAGACCCTGGCTGACTTCACGAACCAGGAAGCGATTTTGAAACTGAAACAGTAAACGTGGAGCAGAAATTTGATCGCGTGCGGGTTCGGTAGGGAACATAGCCGGGATGGACTCAGCGTGCAAGTTGGACTTTGCTTCAAACAAAGACTGCCATTTATCGGTATTCGGATCTCTATGAAATCCAACCTGTTCATACAAGAAAGTCTTACTTACAGCTGATGGATCCTGTTGAATTTCATCAATCAAGTTGATGTTAGCAGAGAAATCAATGGCGGGTGCCAGTTGATTTAAGCCAAGAGCATGCTTTACGGCCACGCGAAGGATAGCATAAATCGCGCGATCATCTGTAAATTTTATCTCCGTCTTGGTCGGGTGCACATTAACATCAATTTGTGCAGGATCAATATCGATGAATAGGGTATAAAACGGGAAACTGCCTTCCTGCAACAATCCCTCAAAACCATTCATCACGGCATGATGCAGGTAGTTATTTCGGATGTAGCGGTTATTGACAAAGAAATATTGTTCTGAGCGGGTGCGCTTGGCCAATTCAGGTCTTCCGATGTAGCCAGTTACTTTTATGCCGGCAGCTTCTTCATGTATCGCTGCGAGTTGTTGTTGATAATTCTTTCCGAAGAGACCAACAATCCGTTGGCTGAGTTTCCCCGGGGTGAGATCATAGACTACCTCATCTCCATTCACCAACAAAAACGAAAGCTGCGGATGTGCCAGTGCAAGATGAATAAACTCATCAATAATATGACGTAACTCAACGGGATTTCCTTTTAAAAAATTCCGTCGTGCCGGAATGTTGTAGAAAAGATTTCGAATGGTTATTGATGTCCCGTGTGCACAGGTCTCTGGTTCATTTTTTTTAATTACCGAACCCTCAACGACCAGAATATTTCCAATCTCATCGGAAGATTGTCTGGTTTTTATTTCCAACTGAGCAACAGCAGCAATGGAGGCCAGGGCCTCCCCGCGAAATCCCATCGTGCGAAGCGAAAAGAGGTCCTCTGCTTTGGAAATTTTTGAGGTGGCGTGTCGCTCAATGCACATCCGTAAATCAGCTGCGCTCATTCCTTTACCGTCATCGATAACCTGGATGAATTGTTTACCCGCCTCACGGACAATGACCTGAATTCGCGTGGCACCGGCATCCACTGCATTTTCCATTAACTCCTTGATGCAGGATGAAGGACGCTGGACTACTTCGCCGGCAGCAATTTGATTGGCGATAGCGTCTGGGAGTAGTCGTATGAAATCAGCCATCAGCAGTTTGTAGTCAAAGGATCACAAATGTAAACCCGCTCGAGAGAACTCAGAAGCCTCATCCCGGTAAATTCCTTTCCTTTTATGCGTTTTTTCGCGGTAGTGTGCTAACGACAGGTCATAGGATTATTTGATTTGGGCTTCAGGTGACGGATATTCGCCCTATGAAAAAAAGGTTGTTTTTCTGGACATCCTGGCCCGTTGACGAGCAACGTGTTATTACGTTTTTTGGAAGTGCAACGGTACTGGCACTTCTCGTGGCAGTAGGTGCCTTGATCGCTTATCCCTGGCCGGCCCTAACGTGGGAACCAAATCTGCAGGACCTTCCTCTGGAAACCTCGTTCCACCGGGTAGGCGCAGGCCCGTACAGCCTGGAAGTTAAAGCAGATAGTTTTATTGTTTGGGAATCATTTTCAGGTTCCTCCTTTCGGGTCCTTCCCATCCCCTACTTATTTTTTGGTCTTTTAGTAACGCTTGGGATTATTGTCATCTTGGCTCTTCACAGCAGTGTCAGGCGTTTTAACTTTTTAGTGGGCACCGGCTTTCTCTTCTTCATCGCATCTGGACTAAGATTAGAAACCTTATTTCCCTCTTTACCAAACTTCTCTGCAACCATACTCGTATTCTTAGTCTGGCTAACTCCCGGGTTACTTTTCCAATATAAATTCCCTACGGTAGGTTTTTCCAAAAGGTTATTCATTTACGGCATAATTGTAACCATCACCTACACACTGATTGCAGCAACTGCCCAAGCACCTGCGGCCTGGATCTATCTATCGGTAGGTCTTCTTCCAACAGCCTTACTGACTATTCCAGTATTTCTAATTCTGACGGCACACGAAATTCCCGCAGCGCTAATCGCGGTTATTGGAATGGCTGGAAAAGAGCGAAATGGATTTCGGGATTTCTTGATACTGACTGGAATCTATTTGATCAATCTTTTTGCCATTTATTTGAGCGATCTAAAATGGTTTGAATGGAGTTATGGCATTCATCCTGTTGTTCTGGCTTTGATTTCAGGTGTATTGGGCATTGCAGGAATTCGTTACCAACAAAAACAGTTAGGAGATTTTCTCAATACCGAACCCTACGGCGTTTATCTGATGATGGCTCTAAGTCTGATTTCCTTTTCCGGAATTGGTTTTTTTTATCTGACGGGAAACGACGCCTTATTTTCCACCCTTCGTGACCTTTCGTTGTACATTCATATTGGTTATGGTTTTGTGTTCGTCACATATATCGTTTCAAATTTTTCATCCTTATTGGTTGAGGGTATCAACATCAGTAAGGTCATTTACCAACCGACGGTGATGCCCTTTTTCACGTATCGGTTTGGAGGGTTGGTGGCTACCTTGGCTTTTGTTTTTTATAACATCTGGCAGCGCCCCATTAATGACGCTATTGGAGGATACTACAATGCACTGGCCGGATACCATCAATTGGCTGGTGAAAAAACTTTATCAGATGGTTATTTAAGAATTGCTTCGCGTTACGCTTATCATAACCATCAATCCAATGTTCTTTTGGCGGAGTCGGCGCTGGCTGAGGGTCAGGCCGATCGCGCAAAGGTTTTCTTTCAGAATGCGCTTGAGCGAAGACCAACCGAGCAAACGTATCTAAGTCTGATCAATCTTCTGGAAATCAACGGGAAATCACTTGAATCCTTCACGTACCTCAAAAATGGACTCAACAGATTTCCGGATAGCCCATATTTATTAAATGCCTTAGGTCTTTCCAATTACGGACTTGGCAGCATGGATTCGTCTGTCTGGTATTTCAGGGAAGCGGGCGCACAGGGCGGTAAGGCTGGAAGATCAGCACGAATTAATGAAACGGCTCTGGTGGTAAGAGAAGGAACCATAAATAATGTTGATTCTCTTTACCAATCTTTTGATGAGTCGGCGCTTGCTGCTCGAGCCAATGCACTGGCCGCGGCTAACCGTAAGGGACAAATTCTTGAAGCACCTTTGATGGTTCCATCAGATTCAATATTTCAACAAGGATATGCAACGTGGTTGAACAACTGGCTGATCAATCAGAAAGGAAAGGTTACTGAAGAATCTATCCGACAACTCACGCCTTACATCCAGCATTCGGGGAATCGTGATTACGCCGAAGCCTTACATTTTTCACTTGCTTTAGCTGCCTATCATTCAGGACTGCTGAATGCAGCTATAGAGAGTTTAGAAAAGGCCATCTTCATCGGAGAAAATAAGGGACGGTACAATACGATCATTGCGGTATGGATGCTGGAACAACGGGCTCCGGAAACGGCCTTACAATACAGCGATTATGCCATTCAACAAGAATTTAAAGATGCAGCATTAACCAGAGCGGTTGTTTTGGCAGAAGTAGGTCGTCTGGGTGAGTCTATTGTAGCCTGGGACACCCTCGGTAAAAAAGATAAAGGCACGATACAATTTCTGGCCAATCTGAGTAAGCGATCGTTGGGAGTAAACGTTTCATTTTTTGATGATCTGAGTGACGAAGAGCGGTATACCTATTGTCGGTACCGACTCAAAAATTCAGACTCCGTTTTATTCCGAACATTGATTAAAAAAATTGCGAATTCAGATCTCCGGGCACGCGCCATTTACGATCGGGCAGAAAAACTTTTTGAGGCCGATCGGATGAACGAAGCTATTCGGGTTTACCGCGAATTGGATGGAGTTGAAATTTCTAATGATCGGTTATTTCACAGCATTCAACTGCTGGAGCTTCGAATGCTGGCTGAAAGTGGGCAATACGAACTCCTTCAACAACGACTGAAAAATAATTTTATGTTCCAGCCTCAGGAAATAGGTTTTCAAAAATACTTTCATGCTGTGCTTTCTCTACCCGATACGTCACAAGCTGGTCCTGCCTACCGTTGGATTGAGCGAAATAATCTGTATTGCACCGATGGGATTTTATCGGCTGCCGGCTTCAAATCAAACCAGCAAAAGAACGATCTCGCCGCCTACTCGCTATTGGCCTCCGCACTTCACCGCAATCCCTATTCCGTGCGGTTGTTGAAAGGATACATCCGATCGGCCTCTGGGCTAGGCTTGCTGAACTTTGCCTCCGATGCGATCTCAGACCTTCAAAACCGAATAGAGCCGGCTGAATTCAATCTTTTTATGAGCGCTTTGCCGCCGGCTACAAACCAACCCTGAACTGCCTCGAACTGGTTTGATTCTCCTATTTTTGCGCCTGAAAATCCTATGGAGATCAGGCAAATACCACTCAATGACCTGCATGTCGCGCTGGGCGCGAAGATGGTCCCTTTCGCTGGCTACTCAATGCCGGTGCGTTACAGCTCAGATATTGAAGAGCACATGACCGTGAGAAACGGCGTGGGTGTTTTCGACGTGTCGCATATGGGCGAGTTTCGCATTAAAGGACCACAGGCTCTTGATCTCATTCAGCGTGTAACCAGCAACGATGCCGCAAAGTTGGTAGATGGACAGGCGCAGTACTCCTGCCTACCCAATAAGAACGGCGGTATTGTAGATGATTTGCTGGTGTACCGCATCAGTGAACAAGATTATATGCTGGTTGTTAATGCCTCTAACATTGAAAAGGATTGGAACTGGATTTCCTCCTTCAATTCAAAGGGAGCAGAAATGACTAACGAATCAGATGACATCTGCCTGTTTGCCGTACAGGGACCAAAGGCTGCTGAAGTACTGCAACAACTTACAGATACTAATCTCAGTCAAATCAAATACTATCATTTTGCCATTGGAACGTTTGCCGGAAAATCAAACGTGATCATGAGCAACACCGGATATACAGGTGCTGGTGGCTTTGAGATTTATGTGCACCGTGCAGATGCCGAAGCCATTTGGAAAGCTCTGTTTACAACAGGTGCTTCAGCCGGTATAAAGCCAATCGGTTTGGGCGCCCGCGATACCTTAAGACTGGAGATGGGTTTCTGTTTGTACGGAAATGACATCGACGACACCACTTCTCCCTTAGAGGCGGGTCTTGGCTGGATCACCAAATTCACTAAAGAGTTTACCAACTCCGAATTTCTGAAAAAACAGAAAGAGACTGGCGTGACGAAAAAGCTCATCGGTTTTAAGATGGCTGAAAAAGGAATTCCACGTCATCATTACCTCATCAAGGATGCCACCGGAAATGCCATTGGTCACGTTACTTCTGGAACCATTTCACCGATGCTGGGTATTGGTATTGGCCTTGGTTATGTGAACATCGAGTTTGCAACACCGGGAACTGAAATTTTTATTGAAGTTCGCAATCAGCTGGTGAAGGCAGAGGTCCATAAACTTCCATTGATTTAAGTAAAATCGTGAGTGCACCAAAGAACATCGAGGTTTGCCTTAGCCCCGAACTGCTTCATCTGTATGAAGTGAAAGGTAAGACGGTAGTAGTAGCCGATATTCTGCGGGCAACTTCTTGCATGGTGACAGCGTTTGCGCATGGCGCATCCACCATTAAACCCTTTGCTGATTTAGAGGAATGTAAGGCTGCTGCCACGGAGGGATACGAGACAAGTGGAGAGCGTAATGGGGTAAAAGTGGAAGGATTTGATCGAGGCAACTCTCCATTTGAATATACCGGAGAAGATATTCGTGGAAAAAAGATCGCCTTCACCACTACCAACGGCACACAAGCCATTGACAAATCAAAAAAAGCCAAGCATTTATTGATTGGCTCTTTTTTGAATGTTTCAGCCGTTGCCCAACGCGTAGAGGAATTGAATGAATCTGTCCTCGTTGTTTGCGCAGGTTGGAAGGGGCGGTTTAATCTGGAGGACACTTTATTTGCCGGCGCATTGATAGACCGACTGAAGAACACTTTTAAAAGCGACGACGATGCCGCGTTGGCTGCTGTTTCTTTGTATACTGAGACGAAACAAGATTTGGTTTCCTTTCTCAACAAATCCTCTCATGTTCAACGCCTCAATCGACTGAACATTCATGAGGATATGGCATTTTGTGTTCAGGAAGACACCTATTCGGTTGTTCCTTATTTAGAGGGCGACTTCCTCTTTATTTGATTTTTTACAATCCGGGGCTTTGCAGAAAGTTTAGGATTGTTCCGGTGACGGACCTTATCCCGTATGGTTTTCTTTTCAAGGTTTCTCTTGATGGCCGCAGTCAAATCAACACCGGTCTGATTGGCCAGACAAACCACTACAAAAAGAACATCTGCCAATTCATCAGCCAGTTCTTTGCCGCGGTCCGATTTCTTTTCAGATTGTTCCCCGTACCGCCGGGCGATGAGCCGGGCTACCTCTCCTACCTCTTCTGTAAGGATAGCCATGTTGGTTAATTCATTGAAATAACGCACTCCAATGGTATTTATCCACTGATCGACCGACGACTGAAGCTCACGTATCTGCATAATGTTTCTTATAAATTGATCCTTTTCCGGAAAGCATTTTTGCTTTTCCTAATTTTAAATGAAAATCAGAATTGATCAGACATGAAGATACTTAAAAAGATACTTGTCGGAGTGATGCTCCTGGTGCTGTTGGTCGCTGTCGGAGGATACCTGTGGTTCAGAAGCACGCTTCCGGTTTACGAAGGAGCGCTAACGCTTGAGGGACTTCAGGCACCTGTGGAAGTGACCTACGATAGCTATGGCGTGCCCCACATTGAAGCGCAAAATGCACACGATGCCTACTTTGCATTGGGTTACGTGCATGCGCAAGACAGACTGTTTCAAATGGAAATGCTGCGCAGGCTGGCAGGAGGAAGACTGTCAGAAGTATTGGGGAAAGATCTCATTGAAGTAGATAAACTCTTCAGGACACTTGGGTTAAACCGTTGGGCAGAGGAGAATGCGAAGAATTTAATCTACGGTAAAACCGGCCCGGAGGTGGATGCGGCTATGGCTTATCTCAAAGGCATCAATCGATTTATTGCCGAGGGACAAAAACCAATTGAGTTCACCATTATTGGTATTCCGCTCACACCCTTTACTCCGGAGGACATGTTTAAAACGGCAGGATATATGGCGTTCAGCTTTGGAGAAGCCCTTAGAGTAGATCCCGTCATTGAATTACTAGAGACAAAATATCCGGGATATGCCGAAGAGGCCTTTGGAAGTTTATCTGAGAATTTTGCGCGGACCAATCGAGTAAAAAGTTTTAAAAATCCATCGCCTAAGTTAGCGGCTGATCTTTCATCAACATTGAATCAAGCTTTAGAGAAAGTGCCTGTTCCGCTTCTCATCGGAAGCAATGCCTGGGTTTTATCCGGTTCGCGCACCAAATCTGGAAAACCCATTCTCGCTAACGACACCCACATCGGTTATGCGCAACCTGCCGTATGGTATGAAGCGGCTCTGTCCTACCCTGGCTTTTCTTTTTACGGGCATCATATTGCAGGAGTGCCATTTGGTGTACTTGGTCAGAATGACTTCTGTGCCTGGGGAATCACCATGTTCGAAAATGACGACATGGACTTTTACCAGGAAAAATTAGACCCTCAGGATTCAACCAAAGTTTTGTTTGGTGTCGCACTTGAAGATGAGGAGGCTGATTTTACTTCCATTCCAATAGAATCTAGAGAAGAAATTATCTCAGTAAAGGATGAAGAACCCATAAAACTGGTGGTAAGAAAAACCCCACACGGTCCGATAATGAATGGTCTGGTAGAAGGAGTGCGTTCGAATGATGATCCGGTTGCCCTTTGGTGGACCTTTTTACAGCAACCCATAAGTTTAATTGAGAGTTTTTATAAACTCAACCATGCCAAAAGTGTGGAGGAAGCGCATCAGGCTGTTTCCGGAATCGCTGCCCCCGGATTAAATATTGTTTATGCTGATACAGTAGGTACTATCGCCTGGTGGGCAACGGGAAAATTACCTGTGCGTACGGAGGATCAAAATCTTCGGAGCCGTCGCTTCCATGATGGTGCAGCCGGTAACGATGAGCATAACGAATACTATCCCTTTGAACGAAATCCACAAGCCATTAATCCGCCTTGGGGATACCTGCATACCGGAAACAATCAGCCCGATAGTGTTGATGGAATTTTTTATCCAGGTTACTATTATCCGGCTGATCGTGCCGCGCGCATTGAAGAGCTCATCAAATCTAAAAACGACTGGACACCGGAAGAGGTGGCTAAGGCACAACTGGATGTGAGATCTTTGTCAGGTCCGGAAGTTGCCAAAGAAATGGCCAGAGTAATCGGACCAGGCGAACTTTCAGAAATTCTAAACAACTGGAATGGCGAACATCATTTGGATGACATTGGACCTACCGTGTATTACAATATGCTTTCTCAGATCATCTATCTTTCGATGGCCGACGAAATTGGTCAGGTTATGCTGAAAAATTTGTTGTCTACTAGTGTCCAAAAAGGTGGACTAGTATCCCTCATTAAAAACGAAAACAGTAGATGGTGGGATAATGTGAATACTGAAGAGAGGGAAACAAGGGAAATGATCTTTAAAAAAGCAGCGGAGCGGACATTGATCAATTTACGGGTAACCTGTGGCGCAGACCCAGTTGATTGGAAATGGAGTAAAGTACATACGTTGAAACACAGTCACCCACTTGGAGCCGTTGCGGTCTTAGATAAACTCTTTAGTGTTGGCCCTTACCCGGCACCAGGAGGTAATGAAGTGGTGAATAATTTGATGTTTAGCCTGGACACAACCGGGGTTTTTGATGTGAAAGCAGGCCCCGCTCTACGAAAGGTGCATGACCTGTCAGATCTCTCAGTCGGCTGGACAGTATCACCAACAGGACAATCAGGCGTATTGGGCAGTCCTTTTTATAAAAACCAGGGAGAATTATTTGTCGCTGGGGGCACCCGAAAAATGACCTTAAGAAAAGCAGAAGGCAAGCTTTTGAAGCTGAATCCACGATAGCCTTATTATAACCGGACCAAATTGGTTTTTAGGATCCATTTTGATCCAAGGGAATAAGCGAAATAGTATCTGGTATGATACAACCATTGCAAATGGCCTTTTCTTGGTTATTTTGAGGATAAATCAAGGTCGTTAGACCCTTGGTTTCTACCCGTCTAACTGTGATTCAATTATTGCAAGGTCTCTGTCAGAGGAAAACAGCCTTCCTGAAGGTGGCTTTTCTACTGCATTTTGGATTAATGATCGCAGGCGCACAGGCCATACAGGTTGAACGGATAGGAAGACCTGTGATGGCCAGATTTTTTCCTGAAGTGGAAAAGATCGTCAGAGTTTATGAAGACCATATCATTATAGTCAACCCGGAAGGAACGGTCAGAGATTCCATCCATACCCCGGGCATCGGGAGTTTTGCCCTGAACCACAATGTGCAGCTTGCAGCCGGGCAGATCATCTTCACTAAAAAAGGAAGCGGACTGGTTTATCAGCTTACTGCCGGCAAGCTCAAACGGATTGACCGATCCATGGATCATAACTTCCAGCAAGAGGCACTGGAGTTTGTGCGGCATGACACCATCTTCCGGCATGGCGGCCGCGGATTCTGGGACGCACACAACCTGTTAATTTTTTTCAGCTTCGACACTTTTGAATGGGAGGTAGTCCGACCACTCAAAGGTGACCGGCCACCCGGTTTGTATGCACACCATGGACTGATTTCCGGAAAAGACATTTATATGTATGGCGGATTTTCCATTAACCCGGCCAACCCTGCACAGCAGTTGTTCAATGAGGAAGTCTGGAAATTCCACTTCCCCAACCGTACATGGACGCGCCTCGGAAAACTTAACCCCGATGAGATTTTGCCCACCCTAAAAGAATTTGAATGGAGGGCTGTGGGCTCAACAACTGCCGTCTCAGGTCCCGCCAGATATTATTCTAAACATCAGTGGCTTTTCAGGTTTGATCCTGGAGAAAATGAAGTAAAATTTTATTCAGCTATACCGCGGATGGCTAAACTGGTACCCTATCAATTTCTGGATTACTTTATCTACAAAGATCACTTTTACCAATATGCGTCGGAAAACATGCATTTAAGAAAGGGGTCAGAACAACTTTATGCCCTCTATAAAGTACCGTTGAATCAATTTTTAAATAACCCTGAAAAGGTCTTGAAGATCTACATATCTGAAAATAAAATTTCATGGATATGGAGTCTTTTGGTCCTTCCATTAATTATGGTGCCCTGGTCTCTGATTCGCGCACAAAAGCCAAAAATGGTAAACAAGACAAAAGCAATATTGACGAGCAATGGAATTTCATACCACTCGACCGAGTATGCATTGAGTCCGGTGGCCCTATCTGTACTGACATTGCTTTTGTCGAGGGAAATAGATGTTCCCTCGGCGGAGATCATGGAGCTTACCTCAAAGCCCGGTCTGGATTATCCTAATCAGGTGCGATTAAAAAATCAGGTCATCCGTTCACTGAATCTGGAGTTGCGTTCTATTTTCAGGACCAATGAAGAGTTGATTCTTCAGACTTCTTCAGCTGTTGACCGAAGAATAAAATGCTATTGTATTGATCGAACCTGGTTTGAGGATATAAAAAAGGTATGACCAACAGAGTAAACATCTTACTAATTTTTTGTCTCAGCGGGTATTTTACTGTTCCGGCTCAAATTAAAATTGATACCCTCAAGGGCATGTTTCGATCGGTTTATCTTCCAGCGAAGGATTCGATTCTTCGCACCTATACGGATGGATATGGCTTATCGTCACCTGACGATCCGTTAAATGAAAAGCGGTTCAGAATCAAAAATTGGTCGGAGGTGAATCTTTACAGTTATTTTTTTGTGACCAAAAATATGGAGTTGCTTATGATCGATTGGGTAGCTGGCACCATTGCGAGGATCAGGGGTGATCAGATTGATTCAGCGGGCGGTCCAGGATATCAAAAAATGTTTATCGAAACCACCCTGTTTCAGGGGGAGTCTGATGTGTATATGTATGGGGGATATGGCTTTTGGTCTGCCCGAAACAGGCTGATGAAAGTGAGTAATGATTACCGGTGGGAACCGGTGCTATTGAATTCGGCTTCCAATTCATCTGAAAAAAAATATCCCCCCGGATTATTTGATAATCAAGTGATGCTGATTGATCAGGAGGCTTTTCTTTTTAATGGCCGGATCATTAATCCGGAAGATCCTTTGGAAAAACCTCATTTTGATGAGGTCTGGACTTTTGATTTTGAAAAAAGATCCTGGCAGAAAAGAGGCAGGGTCAACCCGGAATTATTTCCCGGCACGCCACAGGCACGCGTTTTAATTCCGTTGGATGATCGTGCTTATATTCTAAGGGATGAGAAAGTTGTCGTAGAGTTATTCCCTAAAAAAAATAAAGCAGTAATCTATAATCACAGCCTAATCAGTATCGAAGTCCTTAGAGCCGAGTTGTGGAGGCTCGCTCCGTTTTACAGAAATGGCAAAATCTATTTTTACAGAAACCTTCATCCCGCCAGTACACGCACTTTTGATAAAATGGAGTTTGAGCTCAAATCAGTTTCTGTTCCTGAATTTTTAGGACAAAAGACAGGCGAGGAGATTTTTTATGCAGAGGACTGGAGATTGCTAAAGGACTGGCGCTTATGGTCAGCAGTGCTGATGCTGGTGGGCTTTCTTACTTACAGATTATCCGGTGGTATAAAAACAGGCCCGCGTCTTGAGCTGACTGAGACCGGGTTACGCTATCGGTCAAAGGACTATGAAGTCCCTGATGTTCATTTGTCTGTCTTAAAAAAATTATATGAAGCCGGGGGTCCGGTATCTTCCGCCGAAATCCTCCGACTTGTAGAGAACCCCGGGCTTCAGTATTCCCACAACAACCGTATAAAAAACGAAGTGATCAACCGGTTGAATATTCAGCTGCAATCTATTCTGAACACCAAAGAGGAACTGATTAAGCTGACCTCTTCAGATGCGGACAAGCGGTATAAGTGGTATGAGTTGAGGAGGGAGTGGTTTTGATTAGTCTACCTTATAACCTTAACAGTTTTTAGCTCACTGCCCTGACTAACCTGAAGTAAATAAACGCCTTTACTTAGCTCCAGATCTCCAAGCGGCAATATGTAAAGGCCATCTGTATTTGGCAATTCACTCTTACGACTCATTATTTTACCATTCATATCGGTCAGTGAGAAACTGATTTCCTCATTCCCTGTTACGGCATATCGGATCATCAGATCACCTTCACCAGGATTAGGATAAACATGGACCACCTGCTCCTTTTTTTGGACCGAAGTAATTACATCAACTTCAAGACCTACTACAGGTGTTCCTGAATTGCTCTCCGAAATAACGGCACTAACCTCCAGAACAGGGTTCTGAGCTGTTATGGAAATCCCCGTAGCTGTATTTGCGAGCGTTGCACCTACCACATCAAGTCCAAGCCGGTAATTTCCAACCGGAAGTTCAGTCATTACAAAATCACCCTCTTTGTCGGTATTAACAGTTCGCAAAACTTTATCAGTAGCGGGTTCAAGTAAATAAACAGGAACATTTGCGAGTCCGGTTCCTCCGGCTATCCGGCCGACAACAAACCGGCCTCCGCCACTATTCCCGCTAAGGACCTTGCCCTTAATTTCACCGGGGCCTTTGTCATTGTTTTGCGACTTACCGGGCATCTCCATACTGACCGTCATGTCTCCTGCAACCACAATTACGGTTGCATCCTTACTGAGCTGCACTGCGTTGTAATAAGCCGGGAAAACATTACTCTCCTCATTTCCCAAAGGAATCACCTGCAATACATAACGACCCGGCCGGACCAGGGTAATGCTGTAATTACCGTTTATTACCGGGCCATTTTTTGCAAGGCCTCCATTTTCATAAAACAGTTTTGCGAGACCGGAGCCCAAAGGGATATTAGTAGGCTTGGTAATCAGACCTGAAACGATGTAACTGTTTGAAACATTCGTGCTGGCGAATGCCTCTGCAGCTTCATAAATATTCGTTCCGCTTTGCACTGCTCTGACCGTTATATTGCCCGGACCTGTGATGGTAAGTAAATTACCATTGACGATACCGTTTCCTGAAACAATATTAAAGGCAATGGCTCCACCTGAAGATGAAGTAGCTGTGAGTGTATAGGGTGACTGGTCCTCAAATAAAACCGGAGGGAGCGTGAATGCTACCGTCTGCGCCAGTTTGGTAACGGTTAATGTGCCGTTCTGCAAAGTCAGGTTGTAGTTATTATCGCTACCGCCTGAGAGCGTGATGGGATATGAACCGGGCATAGTGGCTCTGGTCGCCGAGGTGGAGGCCACGGGCGGCGCATCAATAACAGATATTGTTTCATTGTTCTTAAAGCCTGAATAAGTGATGCTAAGGACCGGGTTTTCAGTATCATAAGGCCGGGAGTGATCATCCGCCTTCGCAGTGAGGATGGCTTTATTGACAGTGAGCGTTCCGTTCGTATAGCTAATCGCATAATTGTTATCCTGGCCGCCTGTCACCACAATCGGATAAGTACCGACATTGCTGTTTGCTGCTGCCGTGGTAATGGCCGACGGCGGAGTATCCAACACACTTGATGTTTCATTATTCCTGAAGCCTGAATAGGTGATGGTCAATACGGGATTGGCATCACCATACAGTCTTGACTTATTTTCAGCCGTGGCGTTTACAACTGCCTGTGATATTGTCAGCGTACCACTGGAGTAGTTAAAGGAATAGTTATTATCAATTCCGACCGCAATCGTAATCGGATAGACTCCAACATTACTGGACGTTGTTGCCAGGGTGGTCGCTGTTGGTGGCGTATCAATTACAACGGCAGTCTCGCTGTTCTTAAATCCATTGTAACTCAATGTAAAAGCGGGATTGACATCTCCATAGACTTTGGCTTTATTATCCGCCGTCACCACAAGTGTGGCCTTGTCAATGGTCAGGGTACCATTCGTATAACTCAACAAATAATTGTTATCCGTTCCGCCAGAAGCCGTGATCGGATAGCTGCCCACGTTGCTGGCAGCAGTGGCTGCCGTTGTAAGGGTCGGCGGGGTATCCAGCACAGCGGACGACTCGCCATTCCGGAATCCGGAATAGCTGGCCGAGAACGGAGGGTTCGGATCACCATAAGACCGGGACGCACTGTTCACAATGACCGTGACGGTGGCCTTGGTCACCGTCAGGGTGCCATTCACATTGGTCAGCGTGTAGTTGTTATCCGTTCCGACGCTGAGTGTGATGGGATAGGTGCCTGCGTTGGAGGTCACCGTGGCCGTGGTGGCAGCTGCCGGCGGCGTATCGATCACGCTTGACGTCTCACTGTTCTTGAAGCCTGCGTAAGTGATCGTGAGGGCCGGATTGGGATCGCCGTACGATCTGGACTGATCATTGGCCGTTGCCGTGAGCGGTGCCTTGTTCACCGTCAGCGTTCCGTTGACAGGCGCGAAGGCGTAGTTGTTGTCCAGTCCGCCGGAGACCGTGA
>Ga0068872_10002300_pt1 | contig 15032 bp, 9 predicted proteins | sample NOAtaG_7_FD_66441 | JGI IMG/M metagenome (GOLD analysis project Ga0068872, IMG submission 66441) | Freshwater lake microbial communities from Lake Erie, under a cyanobacterial bloom - NOAA_Erie_Diel1S_2200h metaG | ecosystem: Environmental > Aquatic > Freshwater > Lake | place: USA: Ohio, Lake...
ACGTCGATGCCAATGGGTTCCTGAAGGTCGTGCGCGAAGGAGAGGCGTTTGCTCCGTCCTTCTCCATGGTCGTCACGATGGGAACCGTGACCGTCACCAGTTAAAAACAGGGGTTTTATGATCAATCGAATCGCTGACGCACTCGCGCAGTATGGCCGTTATGGCGATACGGAACTCGTGCATATGAATCCTGAGGAGATCAGGGTCCTAGAGCAGATTACCGGCGCGAACATGACGACCAATCCAGTTACCGGGCAACGCGAGGCATTCAGCCTCAAGAAAATATTGGCTGGAATTGGCGCTTTGGCTGCCGCACCGTTCACGGGCGGAGCAACCCTCCCGCTTCTCGCCACATTAGGAGGCGGGCTCCTGACGAGCGGGATCTCCAGCGGCAAGAAAAAAGACTCCGACGTCCCAGCATCCGAGGCCCGTAAATACGTCGATGCCCTCTATGCTCGCCGCAGAAAGGAAGCCGACGAGCGCGGGTTCCCGATCATCAATCTTGAAAGCATGGCTCCGCCCCCGAATCTCCTGGGCGTCGAGCAGCAACAGTTCTCCCCCGTGGGCGTTGCCCCGATGGGAATAGGCGCACTCTCGCAGCGACTGGCCCAGGGCGGTATCCCCGGTATCCCCGGCATCCCTGGCATCCCCGGCCTTGAGCCCGAAGAGGACCAGCGGGATTCCGTCTTCTCAAACGCGCTTGACGCGCTACGCGGCGACAGCGACGACCCCCAGAAGGCGTTCAACGAGTTCATCCGCACTTACGGCGTCGAGGCGCTACGATCCCTCAGTGAGGACGCCGGCACGCCGGAAGCGCCGCTCCAGAAAATGCTGGGCGGCGGCAAGATCATGGGGCCTGGCGCCGGGATGGATGACATGATCACGGGTTCCATCGGCGGTAACCAGAAGGTCCTGCTTTCCGATGGCGAGTTCGTCGTCCCCGCCGACGTTGTCAGTGGCCTAGGCGACGGCAGCAGCGAGGCTGGATCGCGGGAACTCTACGCCATGATGGACCGGGTCCGCAAGCAGCGCACCGGCACCACGCAACAGCCGAAGAAATTGAAGAAGGGGGCGGCACTGCCGGCTTAATATGCCAGAACAGACCAGTCAGATCGTAATCAACGAGCCATCGCAGGACGTAAAGCCATACCTTGAACTGCTGCGAAACGCGGCATTCGGTCTGGTGTTTACCCCGGAGGCCATTCGGCGCTCGCAGCTTCCCGGTGCGGCAAACCTGTGGGGGAATATTGCGGCACCTGCAGCGAATACCGTCCAGGCGCCGGCATCGCTCCCGTCGACCGTCCAGGCCCCGATTGACGTGCCGTATAGCGTCATCGACCTTGACTCCGGCAGCGGAAGCCGCCTCGCGCAATCCGCGGCGGCGCTTGAGCGTGCGTTCAGGGACACGGTCGGACGGCCTGCGGGCGGGGCTGGGCGGTTCGCCGATGGCGGTCGCCTTTCGCAGTCGGCAAGCGACATCGAGCGCGGCATCGCACAGTTCCTCTCTGACGTGAATCTCGGCGCTGGCGGGTCTCCCATCGGCGGGATGTATCCGGCACTTCCTGTCTCGCCCCCTGCGCGGGTTCCCGTTCGCATTGGCACCGGAACGCAGGCCCCTCCTCCCCCGACTCCTCCCTCGGTAACGCCTCCCCCGACCTCGGTGGGCGGGGTGATTACGACCCCGCCGAGCGGTCCTCCGCTTGTCGTCACGAACCCGAACCCGGCGATGCAGCCCCCGCCCCAGCCTCAGCCCCGTCCCGGTCAGCCTCAACCGCAGCCCCAGCCGCAGCCCCAGCCGCAGCCCCAGCCGCAGCCTCAACCGCAGCCTCAGCCTAGTTTCGGTGGCGCGACCGCAGCCAACCAGAGCTTCCGCGACATGATGTTCACTCGCAACCAGCCAGAGAACTTCGCCGGGGCGGCCGCAGCGCAGGCCGCTGGATACAATCCAACCCAGTACGCTGACCGCAGCGTAGCCGATCAATTGGCAGCGAGGCTCGGCGGCGGCTTGATGTTCACGAATACAGGAGGGCCAATAAGCCCTCCGTCACAGGCCACGCTGGACTTCGGCGGCGGGGCACAGCTAAACGCCGGCCTGGTGGACGACAAGATCCGGCGCGGAGAGATCGAGGCGCTCAGGCAGGAGATCCGCATGCTCGGCGGCACTGTCAATTTCGCCAAGGGCGGCGCTGTGCGGGCGCAGCAAGGCCTCTTCACGCCAGCGAACAATCCGTTCAGCCGGCCAGGTACGCAGAGCCTATTGACGGGCACGCCGTCCTCCTCCACGCAGCAGGGGCTATTCACTCCGGCGAACAATCCATTCGCCCAGTCGGGAACACAGGGCCTGACGAGAGCCGTGCCGTCCAGCCCCACTCGACTATCGTCCCTCGGGCAGTCCGCAACGCCCACTTCTCAGCCCAGCCCAGAGCAGCTAATCCAGACCGGGGCGCAGCCCGCCACTGCAAATGTTCAAGGGCTGCCCCCTGGCACGAACACCTCGTTCGCCACCTTGAATCCGTACCAGCGGTACGAACAGCAGCGGGTCCTCGGCATGGGAGGAAACTTCGGGCAGGTTGGCGCGGGGAACCAGATGCAGGTATCGGACCTCACCCGCGCCGGCCTGACTGGCCTCGGGCGGCTCCCCAGCTACTTCGACGAGTATGGTCAGGTTCAGGCCGGTCGAACCCCAACCGGGCAGGCGACCACCAACTTCGGTATCGCGAACGACGTCTTCGACGTGGCAGGAAATCAGGCTCTCTCGGCAGCCCAGAACGCCGACACGCTCTTCGGAAGGAACGACATCACCTCGACCTTCCAGGACACGATGCGGTACCTCCAGCAGAACCCGACGCAGTTTCAAGCGGGGGATATCACGCTGGGGCAACTTGAAGCACCGCAGCTGAATGCGCCCACCGGAATCTCTCCCTCACAGCTAACCAGCTACCAGATGGCGGGGCCTCGGTTGGTCGATACGTCCGCGTCCAACATCAACCCTCTCTCCGTCCAGGGCGAGAGCATCACCGGGCTGCCGCAGCTAACCAGCTACCAGATGGCGGGGCCGGAGAGAATCGCTACCTCGGATCTCTCGATCAATCCGATGGCGGTCACCGGACAGGCCATCCGCGATATCAACGCCTCCAACGCCGGCATGCAGGTACAGGGCGAGGGGTATCAGGCGAGCACGATGGGCGGCCCCAGCCGCTTCATCGACGCGAACAACCCGCAGTCGTACATGAGCCCATACCAGCAGGCCGTCATCGACACGCAACTTCAGCAGGCCCAGCGTGGATTCGAGGAGGATCGTGCCTCGCGCAACGCCCGCGCCATCCAGGCTGGGGCGTTCGGTGGTTCCCGGCAGGCGGTGGCTGAATCTGCCGCGGCTCGGGACCTCGCGAATCAGCGCAACGCCATCGTCGCGAGTGGGATGCAGAGCGCCTTCGAGAACGCGCAACAGCAGTTCGAGCGGGATCGCGCCGCTCAGATGCAGGCACAGGCGCGGAACCAAGAGGCTATCAATCAGGCCTCTCAGTTCTCCGCTGCGAACCGGCAGGGCGCGGGACTCGCCAACCAAGCCAACGCCCAAGCCTTCGGTCTTGCCAATCTCCAGGCGCTGCTCCAGACACAGGAACTCGGAGCGCAACTCGGGCAACAGGCAAGCCTTGCCAACCAGCAGGCCATGCTGGAGGCCGGTCGAGCCAACCAGGGCGCAACACTGCAGGCCCGTCTCGCCAATCAGCAAGCCCAGCAGCAGGCGAACGAGCGTAACCTTGCCGCGGCGCTGGGCGTCCAGGAACTCGGAGCGGGTCAGCAGTTCAACGCAGCACAGTTGCGGGCGCAACTCGGGCAACAGGCAAACCTTGCGAATCAGCAGGCGTTCCTCGATGCCGCTCGGTCCAACCAGGGCGTCAACCTGCAATCGCAACTTGCGAACCAGCAGGCGCTCCAGCAAGCGAACGAGCGCAATCTTGCAGCTGCCCTTGGGGTCCAGGAACTCGGGGCGCAGCAGCAACTGGCCGCCCAACAGGCTAACCAGCAGGCAGGCCTCACGGCGGGCCAGTCGAACCTGCAAGCCGCCCTCGCCACCCAGCAACTCGGGCGCACGTCGGGGCTGTCGGCAGCGCAAGCGAACCAGCAGACCCGGCTCGCGCAGAACCAGGCGCTCCTCGACGCCATGGCGCGGGCCGATCAGTTGCAGCAGCAGGCCGCCCAAGGCAACGTCGGGAATCGCCTCGCCGCCCTCGGCCAGCAGACGCAGTCCGCACTCGCCGCGAACCAGATCGGGCAGTCGCGGGCAGACCTGCAACGGCTGGCGCAAGCGATGGAACTCCAGAACCTTCAGGCGCTGCAAGCTGCTGGCGCAGGCGTCGATGCCAGAACCCAGCAGGCTCTCGACCTCGGCTACCAGGACTTCATCAACCAGCGCAACTTCCCGTATCAACAACTCAACTGGCTCACGGGCCTCGTCAACAACATGCCGCAGTCGTTCAATCAGGAGCAGGTCCTGTTCAACCGGACGAACCCGCTCTCGCAGATCGCCGGCTTGGCAACGGCAGGACTCGGCGCTTTCAACGCATCGCGGCAGGGGTAAAATATGAATCTCATCGAGCAGGCCGAACGACTCAAGACGCTACCGGATCAGGAACTGGTCCAAATGCAGCAACGACCAACGATGATCGCTCCGTTCCTCGTACTGGCCGAGATGCAGCGGCGGGAGACGATGCGAAAGGCGGCCACCTCGGGCCAGGACCCCGTCCAGCAGACGACCGTCGCGCAGGAGATGTCCTCGCGGCTGGCCCAGATGCAGCAGCCGCAGCAGCCGCAGCAGACGCAGCAGATGCGAACGGGCGGGGCGGTGCGGGCGGCGAACGGGTTGCCGATGGAGATGCCACCGACCCTTGCGAGTGAGTCTCTCCCAGCGGGTTCCGACTTCGCCTCGCAGTTGGCGGGGATGCAGAACCTGCCGCGGCGTCCGCTGGTCACGAATCCGGGGATGATGCCGTTCATGACGAGGGCTGATATCGAACGAGAACAGGGGCCACCTCTAGATATCGCAGAGACCCTCACTCGTATCCGCAAAATCCGGGGCGAATCTCCGCTTGTCGCCCTCAGTGAACAACTCAAGCAGCGCGAGGAGCAGGTCCGCGGCCAACGACAGAGCCTCGGGGAGACGTTGATGCGTCTAGGCCTCGGGATGGCGGCCTCGCGCCGTCCGGACTTTCTCGGGGCGGTCGGCGAGGGCGGGCTATCTGCACTCCAGGGATACGTCCAGAATCGCGACTTCACACGCAAGGAAGCCGCCGATCTCCTCCGGCAGCGTATGGCGGTCGAGGCCCAGCGGCAGCAGAGCGATGACGTTCTCTTCCGCGAGGCGGGGCAACTTGCTAGCGCCGAGCAGTACGGCAGGGTTTCGGCGGGACAGGCGATTCAGTCAGGCCGGAATGCGTTACTGAACCAGATGAACGAGGACGTTCGGGCTCAGGAGAAACAGCGCAAGGACGAAGAGATCGCCAAGGAGAATCGCCGGTTCCAAATTGAACTGCAGAAGGCCAAGAGCCAGGACGAGGCGGCGCAGAAGTACCAGCAGCATCTCTTTAATTTGGATGAGATTAAGGCGCGGGCGCAGTACGGCGGCACGACCGGGGGCGGGGGCGCAGGTATTGGGATAGACGACCAGGTAAAGCTCCTGAACTCGGCTATCAGCCAGAACAACTCCATGATCGACTCGCTCTCCAAGCGGCTACTAACAGCGCCTTCGGATCAACAAGAGGCAATCAGGAGTCGCATCGCCGAACTCGAAGCGAGGGGCAGGCAGCTTGACGAGAGCGCGGCATTCATCATGGAGGAAGCCGGAATGACAAAGCCAATCCAGTTTACCCGTCCTACGCCGTCGCCCAGGCCTACTCCCGCGCAGCCCCCTGCGCCGCAACCCGCGCGGGGCGAAACCGGCCTACAGAGATTCCTGAATAAATACTTCAGCGGACCTGGTCAAGCAGTGCCCCCCGATGACGGTATTGCCTTTGGTCCATTTATTCGTGGGGGTCAATAAATGGAGCCAACCTACAAGCAGTACATACGCGAACTCGGTGCAATTGTAACCTTTCCCGTCGGCGTCACTGAGGAGGAAAAGCAGGAGTTTATCCAGCGAACGCTCGCCTCGCGCAATCCGGCGGCTGCTGCTCCCGCGACCCCCCCTCCCGCCTCGGGGATTCCGAACCCCTTGCGGTTCGTTGCGGATGTCTTTTCTGGCATCCCGTCTGGCATAATTCAAGGCGTCTCCGCGGTCCCCGAGGGGATCGGCGGCATGACCGGAAACGAATTCCTGAAGGATCTTGGGCTCGCCATCCGCGACAATCAGCTATCGAACGTACTGACGAAGCGATTCGAGGGAGAGACCGCTGGCCGTGATATCGGCGAACTCATCGGTAATCTTGGCACCCTGGTCGGGCCAGGAGTGTATGCTCGGGCGGCTGGCCTCGGGTCCACTGCTGCCCGCGCCGCCGGTCTTGGCATGGGAGTCTCCTCCGGTGCCGCCGAGCAGGTCCGCGAAGCCGCCGCGAATCGACAGGCCGGCATGGCCGTGAGTCCTGAGCAGGAGCAGCTTGCGGCCATGATGGGAGGCGCGACCGGGCTGGCCGACATAATTCCCGCCGAACGCCTCATCAGCCGATTTAGCCCTCTCCTGCGCGGAGCCAATGAACTCGCCCAGAAGACCGTAGGCCAGCGGCTGGGCATGGCACTGGGAACGGGTGCCCTCGAAGGAGGCACCGAACTCGGGCAACAGATCGCCCAGAACGTCATCGAGCAGCAGGTATACAACCCACAGCAGGAAACATTCGAGGGCGCTCTGCCTGCCGCAGGCACCGGGGCTGCCGTAGGGACCGGTCTCGACTTCCTTCTGACGACACTTGGACAGCGCGTCGCCAGGAAGATGCAGCCGCGCATTGAGCAGGCACGGCAACGACAACAGGGCGCTGGCCCCGCTGTCCCCGCAGGACCAGAAGACGCCATCGGTATCCGAAGAACGGAAGCGGGCGACCCGGAGATCACGGTGATTCCTCGAGCGGGAGCGCGGCCTGCCCCGACTCCGCCCACAGTTTCGCCCGCACTCCCCCCAGAAGATCTGGCCTTCGCGCAGGACCTCGCTGATCTCAATCGGCAACAGCAGCCACCCGCTGCACTCTTCCCCTCAACGCCTATGTCGGAGCAGGCGCTGGGTGAATTCCTTAACCCCCCGGAAGTCTTCCCCATCGCCAACCTCCCCATGGGAGATCTCGGAGGCGCAGGCGAGTTCACGCCGTCCGGTCGGTTCGTTCCCGCCGTTGATCCGCTTGCCCCCGGTCTATTCCGAGACAGGCCGCGGGAGATGCGGGGGACGGGGGCGCCACCTCAGCCCGTGGTCCCGATCACGCCCGTTGCGCCGACTCCACGGCAGGCTCCTCGCCCTCCGATCACGTCTATTCTCGACCTAATGATGGGAGGCGGAGCGGACATTCCCAGCCTCAGCCAGGACGAGAGACTTGTTCTGGACCTAATCGGACAACAGCGCCGCCCGTCTCAGCCCGTCCCTCCGATGCCGTATGCCGAGACGCTTGAACTCGGGCCGCAGCAGCCATACCTCCAGGATGCGCTCGCACGGCAGCGAGCCGAATCCCAGCGGCTTGCCGAGAGTCAGTCGGTGGTCGATCAGTTGCTGGCAGCGCAACGCGCCCCGGTTCCTGAGCCAGCCCCTGCCCCCACATCGACAGCAGCCCAGCGGCCGCAAACCGTGGAGGACGAAATCTATGCCCTGCTTGATCAGATGCGGGCTCGCAATGAGCAACTGAGAGCCGCGTCCTCTCCTCCGGCGCAGCCATCCCTTGACCTAGCTGAACAACGCAGGCAGCGAGAGCAAGTTCTCGCCGAGCAGCGCAGTCAGTTTGAGCAGCCGACAGGGATGCGAGTGAGCACCGCCGAACAGCGCGATGCGAGTTTGCGAGAGACATTCAAGCGCGTCAATGCCGAGGAACTACGCCCTGTCGAACGCGCCCGCGCCGAGCGCCAACGCGCCGCCCGACGTACCCAAGCCCCCGTCGTCCCCGAGACGGGAGTCCCCAACGAGATCGCGCTTGACGCCCAACAGCGCCTCGCCCGCGAGGAGTTCAACCGGAACCTGACCGAACTCAACCCGGACGAACTCGCCATCGTGCAAGCGAAGCAGGAATCCGGCCTCGGCTCTGCCGTCCGACCGCAGGAACTCGCCGATGTCCGGGAGTTCGCCGACCTCCCGTTCACGCGGGATCAGTATCGGCAGGCCATTGAGATCGGGAAGACTACGGCGCCGATGGGAACCCGTGGCGTGGCTAACGCCACGAACATTGCCAGATCCCTCAATGTCTCGACCGAGACCGCGCAGTCCATCACCGACACCATGCTCCGCCGAGGTGACGCCACTCCAATCCCTCGGTCTCCCGGAACCGTTCGGATCAATCCTGAATCCACGGGCCCCCGCTTCAGCGTGGAGCCCCCAGCGACCGAGACCCCAACGCCGATCACCGTCGAAGCCTTCCGGCAACGTATCGCCCGCGGCGAGGTCCCGGAGGTGCCGCTCCAGATCCACGCAGAACTCAAGTCTCTCGGTGTCGACGACCTGGTCTCGGCGAGGCTCGTGGATTCCCTTGGAAGCCCGGATGTCGCCGGCCAGTACGCCAATCGCATCATCTCCCTTGCACTTGCCGGGAAGTCTCCTGACCAGCTTCGCTCGACCCTCAACCATGAGGTCGTACATTCCCTGGTCGAACTTGGGATTTTCAGTAAGGCTGAATGGAACCTACTTCAGAACACCTTGACCCCGAGCGCAGTCCTCAGCGACGACGAGCGGAAATTCTACGCCGATCTCTACAAGAACGACCCCGAGGCTCTCGCTGAAGAGGCGGTCGCCCGAGGGATACAGAAGTACATCGACGGGCGCATGGATCTGCCCCGGCAAGCCGCTGCCGCGGTCGAGAAGACCACGTCCGTATTCTCGAAGCTGGGGGATCTCTTCCGGGAGCGTGGCCTGGAGACGCCCGAGCAGGTCATCGGCGCGTTCCGGGCTGGCGAGATTGGAAGACGGCAGTTGCCCGGAACGCGCACCGCGAGCACTCCATCGAATACGGCGGACTCCACGAACCTGCGCGACCTTGAGGACCTTCTGGGGAAGACGGATTCTGAGGGATATGCGATTCCGGAGGAGCGGGCCAGACTCAGTTACGTTGGGGAGCGGGCGTACTCAGAAGACCCGGCTGAATCCGCTCGCATCGCTTCATTCCGCGAATCGGCGATGAAGATGGAGCAGTCGGGCGAGGACCCGGAAAAGATCCGGCTCGCAACGGGATGGTTCCGAAACCCATATGACCAGATGCTGCGGTATGAGGTAGGGGACCAGGGAGCATCGCTGACCCAAGCATTCCGGGATCTTCCAGAGTCTGGCAGATATGCCGAACTAAAGGAAATCCCTCTTGAAGAAGCACTGGACCATCCGGATCTGTTTCGGGCGTATCCGGAGCTGAAGAAAGTAAGAGTTATCAAGCAACCAGGGTTTTTTGATATTTTTAGAGGGCTGCAAGGATACTTTGATCAGGAAAGAAATATCCTCAACATCACCCCGTACGCCAAAGATCCAGGGGGCACTATGCTCCACGAGATCCAGCACTGGATTCAGACCAAGGAGGGGTTTGCCCCCGGAGGAAACGAGAACCTTGCAGTAGAGCAAGCACCTAAGGATAAAATTGAGAAAATTATCCTCAGCGCGATGGATGAGAAACAAAAAGGACTAGACGAGAAGGCTCAAAAAGTTCTTGATCTAAAGTCATCTATGGCTAACCTGCGAGATCTGGAAAAGAAATATCCAGCTTTCGTGAAAGAATATAAGTTGGCGGAGCGGAAGAAAGAATTAGCACGAGAGGCGTACTACAATAAATCCGGCTCACTTGAAGACTACAATAATTCAATAGGGTTGTTAGCAGAGGCACTGAAAGATATAACAGATCGAATCAAAAAAGATCGTGGAGTATCTGAGCTAACTTTTCGAGAAAAAGTAAACATCCGGACAAAAACAAGAGAGGCTCTTGAATTTAAGCAAGACAAGCTGGATGAGGCAGAGTCCAAGTTCATGGCCGCTCAGGATGAACTCTCAAAGATCAGACGCGGCGATCCAGATACGATCAATCAGCTGGTCAAGGACAAGGGGTTTGAACTATACAAGAACATCGCAGGAGAAATCGAGTCCCGCGACGTCCAAGCCCGCCAGTTCATGACTCCGGAGGAGAGACGGCAATCGCGCCCACTCTCCTCGGAGAATATCTCCCCCTCTGACGCCATCACCATCCGTCCCGGCGTCCCGGTCCCCCGCCTCTCCATCGAGCAGGAGCCGGTACCCAACCCGTTCTTCGCGCCGCCCGAACCAGGCAAATCCATCGCCCAGACCGCAGCTGAGAAGCTACAGTTGCGTCCCAGTTCGCTGAGTGAGACGCGAACGGCGGTCATCGACCGTCGCGCCCCCTTCGCCAAGTTAGCTCGCGCCGCAGGGACCATCGGCAAAGCCGAGATCTCCAGCGAAGAAGCCGTGCGCCGCCTCGACGTAGCCAACGATCAGGCCATCGCGAACCTGAAATTCGGGCCTCTGAAACTCGAAGGCAAGGCTGGCAACGGCTACTTCATCGCGAGCGAAGGGCCGCATCCGCTCGGCTCCGATGGCTACATGACCCGGATGGCCGAGGCTGGGAAGCTGGACAAGTTCTTCCACTATCTCGCTGGACTTCGCTCCACCGCCCTCGGTGAGCGCGAGAAGCAGCTTACCCCGGCGCAGATCCGGCAGTACCTGAGCTACGGGAACGAGCCAGGAATCAAGCAGGCCGCCGCCGAGCACAAGCAATTCAACGATGGGATGATCGATGCGGTCGTCGCCTCCGGGCGATTCTCGAAGGAAGAGGGCGAACGACTGAAGCGCGACATGTATATCCCCTACCTGCGGATCAGTGAGACGCCCGAGGGCGATGTTCGCTTCACTGCCGGCGGGGCGAGCCTCGCCTCTGCCCCCAAGCTGAAGGCGCTCAAGGGCGGCCTCGGGCAAGCAGCAGATCCCCTCGCTACCTACGTCGAGAACGTCCAGATGCTGACCACCATGGCGTTGAAGAATGAGGCCATGAACCGCGTCAGCCGCGACGGCATCCAGGCCGGCTACATGCGCCCTGCTCGCAAGGGAGACGAGAATACCGTCCAGGTATGGGTCAACGGCCAGAAGAAACGCATGGCCGTTCTCGACAAAGAACTCTACGAGAGCGTCACCTACGCCCCGCAGCCGCTCAGTGACATTATCAAGCTGCTGGCGATACCCGCCGATGCGCTCCGCGCCTCAGTAGTCTTCTCGCCCATCTATCCCATCCGCAACCTCATCCGCGACTCGCAGCAGGTCTTCGCCCAAGGCTATACCGACATGCCGATCATCTCGGCTCTCGACGGCGTCCGCAAGGCGCTCACCCGATCAGAGTCGTTCCGCGATCTCGAGCGGTTCGGCGTGGTGTCCAGCAACATCCGCGGCGAGGGCGGGGGCGAAGGCACGGCGCGGGAGGCCCGTGCGATGCTCGACTCTTCGCTCCTTGGCGCGGTGTCGAAGGGCATCCGCGCCTTCGAGGATTTCAACCAGCGATTCGAGGCCGCCAATCGCATCGTCGTCTACGAGAACCTCCTCAAGAAAGGCTACACGAAGGCGCAGGCGGCATCGGAGGCCCGCGAACTGGTGAACTTCAACAGGCATGGAGCGAACGTCATCATGCGGTCGCTGTCGGCGCTAATCCCCTTCCAGAACGCCCGCATCCAGGGCGCTGACGTGCTGTACCGTGGGGCTGCAACGAAAGACAACCCCACGATGCGCCGGCAACTCTACACCCGTGGCGCTATGCTCGCTGCTCTGTCGATGACCTACGCGGCCGCCATCCAGAACAACCCGGCCTATCGGTCGGCGTCCGAGGAAGAGCAAGAAAACAATTGGTTCGTTCCTCTGCCGGATGGTGGGGCTATCCGTGTTCCGATCCCGTTTGAGCTGGGCTGGTTCGTCAAGGTGGTGCCGGAAAAGATGGCGCAATTCATGAACGGCACCGCCGATGGCAAGGCGTTCTTTGATAGCTTCCTTCGCTTCATGGAATCGACGATGAAGTTCGACGTCGTCCCCCAAGCGGTGAAGCCGTTTGTGGAGGCCAAGATCACCAACTTCGACAGCTTCCGCGGCAAGAACGTCGAACCGAATTGGATGAAGCGACTCGAGATCGCCGACCGCTACGACGAGCGCACCACCGAAGTCGCCAAGGCGATCTCCGAGTACTCCAATGGCGTGCTGTCGCCGATTCAGGCGGATCATATGCTGCGCGGATACAGCGGCACGACCATGAACTACCTCTGGCAGACCCTGGATTTCGCCACTAACCCGCAGGCATCGCCTTCGCTCGAGAGCAGGCAGGCCGCCGAGATGCCCGTCGTGGGTACGTTGTTCGCGCGGCGGGACGGCGGGCGGAAGCTGGCGGAAGCCTACGAGATCCGCGACCTCGCCGATCAGGCCGCGGCATCACTCCGGCTTCGGCTGCGTGAGGGTACAGCGATGGAGGCCCCAGAGCGGGAGCGGTTGACCCGCGAGGCCGGATTCGATCAGGCCATCGAGCCGATCAATCAGGCGCTTACCGCGCTGAACCAACGGGAGCGGGCGCTGCGGCGCGATATTCGCATGGGTCGCGTTACCGGCACGCAGGCGAAGCCGGAACTCGACAATATCCGGGCGAGAAAGATCGAACTGTCCGAGCGAATCCTGGAGATTCGGAAGCGGTTGGTTCCGGGTGGGTGATTTGTGATACCATGAGGTATCTCCTCCAAGGCGGGGAGGTGCTCTTCCTCCCGCATCTCCTTGTACGTTAACCCCCGCGGCGACGCTCACGCCACGGGGGTTTTTTCTGTGTGCTACTTCAGCAGCCCAGCCATCCGCTCAGTGGCATTCCGGGTGTAGTCCGGGTCGTACTTGACGTAGACCTTCTGCGTGATCGCTACGTTTGAGTGGCCGAGCATGCGGGACACCTCGATCAGCGGCACCCCGGACGATATCAGCGCCGTTGCCACCCCGTGCCGGATGCAGTGCGGCGTGGCCCCGACTACCCCCGCCACCTTGCATACCCGCCGCCACTCGGCGAGGTAGACGTGATACCGGACGCCGATCACATGGTCACCGTTTCGCGGACACCGGGCGAGAACCTCCGAGATAGCGGGGATCACCGGAATCACCCCGCGCCGCTTCTGCCGCGGACCCGCCCCCAGCGTGAAGTCCACGATCCCGTTGCGGATCTGGTCCCAACGCAACGTCAGCACCGCGTCGATGCGCTGGCCGGAGGCCATCGCGAGCCGGGTTGCTGCATCGAACCACCACGGCGCCGGGACGGCGAGAATCGCCCGCATCTCCTCCGGTGACAGGAACCGGGAGCGCGGAGGCGGGGCAGCCGGAACCTCCCAGAGCGGGACAGCCGGGAGGTGGCCGGCGCGGACGAGCCACGTCGCGAACACGCGCAGGCAGGCGAGGTCCCGGCGGATGGTTCCGGGGCTCAGGTCCAGCTTCTGCGTCACCCTGTCCGTCTCCTGGTGCGTCCACTTCGCGGGGGTGAGGCGCATTAGTGGTTCGTAGTGAGAGGCCGCCAGTTCGAATCGTTTCCAATCGAGGATCGGCCCCGCCCTCTCCGAGCGGAACCGGGTCCAGTGGTGGGCGAGGGTCATCAGTTTGGCCTCATGTGGGTCAGCAGGTACAGCAGGATCAGTAGTACCCCGACGATTGCGTCGGAGCCGTTGTTTCTCCGTCGCCGCCTCATCGAACCCCCCTCCCGGCGCGGTTCGCCTGGTTCACCTTCGCGTTGTGCAGCAGCTTCCGTTCAGTCGGCGTGAGCGCGGCGAGACGGGCCTCGAGGACCTGGGTTACGCCTTTGCTGATCTCCAGCGCCAGCATCCGCTGAACCTCCCGGTCAACGATGCCGGCGAACATAGCAATCTCATGCTCCCGCGGCACGTCGCCGAACAGATTCGTCAGGCAGGCCGCGATTTCTTGACGGAAGGACGTATACGCGGGTTGAGCACCGAGTACACCCGCTTGCCCTTGGCAAGCCGGCGCGTCTGCTCGAGGGTCGCTCGGGCGTCCTCCGCTCTCTGCCGCTCCTGGGCGAGGCGCTCCTGATCCTCCTTCATGGCCCTGCGTTGCTCCCGCAGTTCCTGGAGCTCCTTCGATGCCTTCGCCCGTGCGCGGGCGTGGTCCTTCTGCTTGGCCGACAAAATCAAATTCGGATCGATATCCCATTCTCGTTTTCCTCCTGGTGGCAGGTGTTTCGTTTCGCAGCTATACCGTAGCTGCGCGGTGCGGATGAACCTCCGACACTTCTGGCAGACCGTCCACTGCTCCTCCTTCCCCCGGATCAGTACCTCCCGGCGCTCCAGCTCCCAGACAAGGAAGTCGGTATGGACATCGGATAAATCCGGGGGGATGGTGAAGTTATTCGCGAGGACGGGGTCGCTGAGTTTGGGCTCCGGGAGTCGGACCCGGTACCGAGGTCTCATCGCAACCCCAAGGCGAACAGCACGCCGAGGAGGATGAGCGCGAAGAGCGCGGAGTCGATGAGGAATACGATGAGGGGGCGGTATTTATTCATGGCCCACCAGAACAAACGTATACCCGTCACCGTTGTACCCCACGGCGTGCTCCCCAACCGGACGGATCTTCCGCATCGCCTGCCAGTGGCTGCTGTCGTCCTTGTAGACCGCCCAGGCGGTTTCCTGCGCGGTCCAGGCCTTCACGCGGGCGGGCAGGTTCCGCGTGCGCGGGAAGTACCGCGTGTGGATGGCGTAGGCCGGCTTCTCATGCGCGGCGATGATGGCGCCGGCGAGTTCAAGTTCAGTCATATATCTCTCCTTAGAAAATCACGATATACACCACCAGCATCACCACCCAGGCCGCAGCGAGCAGACACTCGTCCAGTGTCTGCCGCCGGTCAATCAGCCAC
>Ga0068872_10002301_pt1 | contig 15032 bp, 14 predicted proteins | sample NOAtaG_7_FD_66441 | JGI IMG/M metagenome (GOLD analysis project Ga0068872, IMG submission 66441) | Freshwater lake microbial communities from Lake Erie, under a cyanobacterial bloom - NOAA_Erie_Diel1S_2200h metaG | ecosystem: Environmental > Aquatic > Freshwater > Lake | place: USA: Ohio, Lake...
CCATTAATTGAACCCGATACAAATTTTATTCACGAGTTCAGAGAAAAATATTATCAATTGCGATTTGGTGTAGCTATAAATAATTATGGTGATGGCAAATTTAGACCTAAAACAAATGATATTACCTTAGAAATTTATAATAAAAGATTTGAAATGGTGCAAGAAGGGTTTCTTTTAGATCATCTGGAAAAATTAGAAATGTACAATTTTTATCAAACTTATAATAATAATAGAGAAGGTTTAACAGGACTTATGAAACTGATAGCATGGACACCTGGATGTTTAAGAGATTATCCAAATGATCAGTTGGATTATTATATATCTAATGGATTAGATAATCCATCATCTAAATATATATGTTGGTTATGTGGTAAAAAACACATGAATGATAGACTATCTTAATGTAAAAAACTATTATTATCAGTAATAAAAAAATCCTTCATTATTATTATAAGCATTATTTGAATAATGAATATTAATATTACTATTATTTTTTAGCGCAGTGCAAATATCTTTTGATAACCATCCAACTTTTTTTGAAAGAGTTTCCAGATCAATTAGTCTGACTGATTTAACCTCATTATTTTTTTTATAACTATGTATAATTTTATTACAATCATTTTTAGATAATTCTAATGTATAAAGAAACCATATATCTTGATTTTTATACAGATTACCAAGTCTAGGAAATTGTGGAATTTGTCTCAATGTCGCCAGCTTTAACTGATTTTTATTAATTTTAATATTTTTACTAACCTCTTCACCAAATTCTCTTAACATTGCATCTTGAATACTATTATCATTAAGATCAATATGTCCCCCTGGAATACTTATAACATCATTACCCTTTCCGTCATCCTCTACTGTAATTAATACTTGATTTTCTGGTGTCATAATCATCAAATGAGTTCCTATATTAGTATTTGGAGCAGGGGGGTATGATGTTAATTTAGTAGCAACAAAAATTAAAGTGTTTTCATGTGTATTATTATAATAAAATGTATATTCTTTCTGTAATAATTGTAATAGTTTTATTTCCAATTTTTTATAAATAGATCCATCTATTTTCAACCATATTCCTTTTTTAGTATTTTTAACTTTTTTAGTTAATCCTTCCAGATCCAAAAAAAATCTATCTGTATTAATATTTTTAGTATTTTTGGTAATTATAATAGTATAAAAATTAAAGACAGGTGTTAACTGTGTACCATTAAATATTTCCATATTTTAATATTATAAATAGATATTATATTTACTTTAATTTTACTCTAAATTATTTATATCTGATAGCAAAAGTATACGCAAACCTAGGTATTAATTTATCTTTTTTATCTTTTAAAAAGTTCTGATATGCTTGATCCCACTTATCAGACCAATCCCCTTTTTTATATGAACTCATTTTAATTATATAATTACTACTAGATATATAAGGTTTTCTCATTGTTTGTCCACCAGAAACACAAAAAACCATATCTAAAACATTTTGTTCCATAACCCATTCATAACTATCACAACTGAATTCCATGAACCATTTGAAACCTTCTCTAGGATCTATACCACTTAAATTCATCCAATTTCCTATAACCATTAATCTTAATATATGATGTAGATAACCATATTTAAAAGCCATTTTAATAGCATCATCAACCGGAATAATTCCGGTGGTTCCGTTATACCAACTACTAGTTAACTTCTTGTTATTACCAAAATAATTCAATTTAGAGAAATCAAAATGAATATAGCAAAATCGTTGATATTCTCTCCAAAATAATTGTCGAATATATCCTTCATAACTATTAATATTTGTTTTACTTTTCAAAGGTCTTATTAAATCTATTATTTCAGTGGGATTTATTAAACCAATATTAATACTGGTTGATAATAGACTATGATATAAATAAGGTTGATTTTCTAGAATATAATCCTGGTAATCCCCAAAATTATTTAATTTCTTTTCGATAAAGTCGGACAACCATTGTCTAGCTGTTGTATGACTTATAGGAAATTGATATCCTTCAGTATCTCCATAATTATTTTTAAAATGTTTTTCTACATATTTAATAGCTTCATTAATGTATTTAGTATCTTGACCAATTTCATTAGAAGGTATATCAGGTATTTTTAAGGTGGTTGGCATAGTTTTTCTGTTTTCACGATCTTGTGATTTGACATCTGGAATAATATTAATTTGTTGTTTACCCCACATATAAAAAGCATTAAAAAAGAATTTTGTACTTTTTTTTTGACGATACTCTATATATTGTTCTTTAGTCAAAAGGAAATTTGGGGATTCTATATAAGTTGATTTAGGTATTTTAATTTTATCAATTGGATCAAATAAAGTCCATTCTGAATTAGGGAGTTTTTCACTAAATTCAATGTATTCAATATTATATTTTTTCTTTTTTAAAAGATCCTGATAGTATTTCATACTAGCCCGATGCATTAATATTCGTTTTTTATTATATTTATATTTTGTGAAGTATTGTGGATGTTCATATAGATAAATTTTAGTAATGTTGTTGGGTAAATATTTAGGATCAAATAATTGATGTGGGAGAACTAAAAAATTCATTCTTTAAGATTCAAGGAGTTTTTTTTCTTAAATTTAAGTAAAATATGTTTAATTTAAAATTGGATAAATGGAACACCCAACAAAAATTAATAGCGTTAATCGTTTTAACTTTTGTGTTATGTTGGTTTTTAAGATCAAATACGATTGAAAAATTTATTGATGGTGATTTCTGTAATAAGTGTCCAGATCGTTTGCTTAGTGATGGTAATAAATACTATTTATTAAATACTAAATTACCAATAGATAATAAGACAAATCCTATAGTATTTGACAGTCTTGAAGATTATCAACAACAAAAACCGCAACAATGTCCGTTATTAAATCCTATTGTAAAGGATAATGAACCGGTATTACCATTACAATATAAGTGTAATCGTGTGAATGCTTTAAAAGAAAGTCAATATTATGATTGTAGTTATGGGATATATACTAGAGTTTCTAAAGAAGAATGTAAAAAAATTCTAGATGAAAATGAAAAGGAAAATAGAACAAGTGATAATTATGTAAATGTAGCTGTTAATCGTTGTATGATAGATCAAATTACTAAAAATAATACACAACTAAATCCTTTTTTCTCCTCAAAAAAATAAGTCAAGAAATAAGTCAAGAAATAAGTTTTAAGAAATGAGTTTTAAGAAATGAGTTTTAAGAAATGAGTTTTAAGATAAGTTTTGTGAATCATCAAAATTTTATTCTTTATTTATAATAATATGAAATTTAATTTATCAGATCCTACTTTTATTTTGGTATTAATAGGATTACTTTTAATAGTAGGTTGTGCTTTTGCCTATGGATATGGTTTTAATTTAACAGAAGGGTTCCAAGACCAAATTACAGAACCAACCAGTGCACCAGAAGAAGAAATAATCATAGAAAGCCCCCCTGAAAATGAACCAGTGGAACCTAATGTAGAACCTAATGTATTACCGAATCTATTGCCTAATGTAGAACCTAATGTATTACCGAATGAACCTACTGTATCACCGAATGTAGAATCTGAAGTGCAAGTGCCTGCATTACATACACCAACACCAACATCTATTAATTTGATTAAAAATACTGTAATACCCATGGGTGCAAATGAGACAACAGAATCAAGACCGATGAATGATAGAGATTATGAGAATGCTCCAGATGATAATGCAAAATCTAATACTTCGAATGAGAAAGCTCCATGGGTTCGTCATAAAGGTATTCATCATGGTCGTGATCTAAATTTAACTCCACGTATTCCAAATATTTCGCAAATAGGCGGTGAGGGACCCAGTAATTATTTTCATCCAAATATAGTTATTTCTAGAGGCAATGATGATTCTAAACAAACACATAGATTTGAACTAGGATTGGGTCCCGAAATTATGAATATTGTCAATGGATTTACAAATAATATGCAAATGACAGGTAATACTCAATCAAATAATACCCAACCAGATAATACCGGATTTAATTTTGCTGATATGTATAACACCAACTCAACTACCACTTCTAGTGTTGATACTGGTAATTTAGTAAATAATGCTATGAATTTTGTTAATGGATTAAGTGGTGGAGGATTAGGTGGAGGATTAAGTTTAGGAGGTAATGCAAATATGCAAAATGATTTATGGGATGAAAATGAAATGCAAAATAACAATTATGACCCAGAAAATGATTTTTTTAATACTGCTAAAATAAATATGCAAAGAAGTCAAAACCAAGAATTAAAGCAAAAAGGAGAATCCAAATTATGTCATAAAGATCCTAATACTTCACATAATCCAACTGATAATTCTATAAATTATAATCAAGAATTATTCCAAAATAGTTTTGAACATAATCCTAGTATGAAAAAATTTATGCCTGGATATCAATATCAAAATCCTAGTGGATGGAATGTTCCTCAAAAAAGACCTCCAGTTTGTCTAGGATGTAAAGATAAATGTTTACCATCTGGTGTTTTTGATAGAGGAACACCTATGCAAGCCTTAGAATTAACAAATAATACACAAGTTGGTTCTATTATGCCAAAGTTCAAATATATTGAAGAACCTAGATCTTAATAGGATTATAATAAAAATTATGATTAACTTTATTTTTTTACGTATTCTATTCTAAATTTTATCAAAAGTTTTCTAGGTAAAATGTAAATGGAAATAGAAAATGAAATAGAAACAAAAATTTCAAATATTTTTGGGGCATCATGTTATATAAAAAATTATTTAGGAGAAGAAAATGAAACTAGAGTGTATCACGCTAAATACCTCAAAAATGATGTTTTATTAAAAATAATTTCAAGGAAACAACTAGATAATTTTAATCATTTATTAGTAGAAATAAACTTTATTAGATATTTATCACAATTTGTAAGTAGTCAAAAACATATATATAGATGTATAAATCTCAAATTAACAAATGATTATTTATATTTACTTCTAGAAAAACCACAAGGTCAAACATTAGCTTCGTTTTATAAAAATTTACCTGATGAAATGGATTGGAATCTATATCAAAAAGTTATAACAATGATAATTTTTAGACTTCTTCTAGCGATCAATTACATTCATAAAAAAGGTGTTGCACATAGAGGAATAAATCCAGAAACAATTCATATAATTTATAATGATTCTCTAATAGAAGATTTAAGATTATCTGATTTTGCGGTTTCATGTGGTAAATATTTAGCTTTACCTGATGAAAACACTAATAAAAACACTAGAGAAAACACTAATAAAAACACTAGAGAAAACACTAGTGAAAATGATGATGATTATTATAAATTTTGTAATACAATAGATTTAGAAATAGCAAATCCACCTGAAAATGATAATATTAATGCTTTAACAAAAAAAATAAAAAGTCTAGCTAAAAATCAAACTAGAAATTCTATTTATTTATATTTAGCAAAAAAGGCTGATATATGGGCACTTGGTATTCTTTTCTGGAAATTATTAAATTGTAATTCATTTGACAAAAATAAAAATCCTTTGGATCTTCAATTTCCACAAAATTATAATAAAAATAAAAGTTGGAAAACTTATCAAGGACACAAAAATAAATTATTAGAAGGTGTTTATAATATAGTTATAGAATATATGTTGTCTGATATACCAAATAGAGGAAAAAGTCATGAAATCTTAGAGAAACTAGCACTTCACTATAAGTATAATGAATAATTTAATGACTATTATTTCACTGGGGTTTCAATGAGGCATTGTGGTAATCAATTTATTAACAAATGTTTTCAGATTTTCTTTTTGTAGTTGAAGTGGGTCATTTTTATAATCTTTATAATCTAGATAAAGGCACATAAATTTATCTTCACTTTTTAGTGTTATTTTATATGAAATTTGATCATGATCATATGAAATGCAGGGACCAATAGTTTTTGAATCTTTTTTAACGTGATCAATAATGAGGGTGCTTGTTGTATAGTATTTATATTCTATTTCGGCTGAACTTAATGGACCAAATGTATTTATAAACTTAAATCCGTCATAATAGTGTATCAAGTGATGATTATCTTTAACTTCTAATACAATAGTTCTATAACATATTTTATCTTTAACTGTATTAACTTTGGCTTTTTGACAATAGAGTTGCGCCTCTAGTTTTGGAATAGACATTTCTAAATATCTTCTAAGATTTTTCACAAATTCAATTTTATCTCAATTTAGTTTTATTCAAAAATGTAAAAAAAAGTTTATATATACATACATATATATTATATACATATATGGTGTTTTTCTGGTTTTTATGTCAATCAGAAGTTTTCTAAACTCCAGAAAGCCTTTGTTTTTTCGACTTGCATCCAATCATAATCCTCGTAATAAGAATCGTTTGGATCAAGTCCCTCCTGAGAATCAATTTGTGCAATCAACGCAAGCTCATCTGCGTTCATGGAAAACCTCAAACGTGATGGTCTCTTTGGTTGATGTTTCGGTGGAGGGAGAATGGAGAGCCAATAAAGGATCTCATGTGGACTCAGTTGCGGTTTCTCTTCAGGGATGACATCCAGAGATGTCAGATAAAGAGAACTGGGGTTTGAGGTTTGAACACCTCTTGGAAAAATCTCATGGTGGAGACACATTTTCTAAACATTAAATAAAATTATAAAATAATTAAATTCAATTTTTAATATATTTAATGGTCTAATTTGTCTAAATAATTTCTCAGTTTGATTTTAAGATTTAACTAAATTAAATTAAGTTATACATAATGAATTTTATCATAGACAATCGAGAAAAAGATCTTAAATCTGTTTTTACGACTGAAGCTACTTACGAAAACCTTGATTTAGGAGATATTCTATTTAAATATCAAGGACAACCATTTCTGCTAATAGAAAGGAAAAAAATACCTGATCTAATAGCATCAGTTGACGATGGAAGATATCGTAATCAAAAAAAACGACTGTTAGGATGTGGTATTAAACGTAATAGAATTTTATATATATTAGAAGGGAATATTGATCAATCAGCTGGAAAAATGAAAACAATATTTGGTATGATTATTAATACTTTATATAGAGATGGTATCCCAGTTTTATTTTTTTCAAATACTGAGGAAACAATCTATTTTCTCAGAAGAATTAAAGAAAAATTAGAAAATAAAGATGTAGCCATCCTAGAATCATTTTTAAAAGATAACCTTAAAACATCTAATCCTACTGCTAATACTGTTAATGATAACACTGGTAATGATAACACTGGTAATGATAATACTGGTAATGATGACACCATTAATGAAATAATAAATCTTAAAGAACCAGATAATAATTTAGAGTATTTATCAACAATTAAAATGAAAAAGAAAGATAATTTAACACCAACTAATTGTTCTATATTGCAACTAGCACAAATTCCAGGTATATCTGTGAGTGTAGCTAATTTAATTATAAGTCAATATAAATCTATAAGTAATTTAGTATTAAGTTATAATGGTAAAGAGGAAAAAGATAAAGAGTTAATGTTAGCAAATATAGAAATTGGAACATCAACTGGAAAAAAAAGAAAAATGGGGGCAATATTAAGTAAAAGAGTATATCAGTATTTAACTAATCAAGAATCTTCATCTTCATCGTCTTCATCATCGTAATCATACTCTACTTTGTATCTACTAATGTTATCTTTACCACTCTTTTTTGTTTTTTGGCTATCAAAACCTTCAACTACCTCTAAATCTGGATCTTCTAATTCAGGGGATTTTTTATCATCATCATTTGCATCATCGTTTGCATTATCAGATTCATCAATTCCAGCATTTAAAATTTCTGCTTCTTCTTGAGCTGTTAAGGATGGTCCTTCAACTGCTAGACTCTTCTTTTGGAAAATGAACCATCTATGTAATAAACTGTATTCTAGAGCCATATGTTTAGATTTTAAGACATGACCTTCAGCTTTAACATTATCATAAAATTCTTCTAACATTGAGTTAGGAATTTCATTAAATAATTTACTATCTACTAGTTCTAAACCGTATTGATTTAGAAGTGATACTAGGAAATCGAAATTAACTAGGTATTCATGACTAGTGTTATTAATACTTTCAACATCAACATCTATTTCCATTCCTAGAGAATTTTCATCTGAAGGCATTTGAGAACCAGTCTGACTATACTTTTTAGTAATTCTCCAGATTAATTGTTGTTCTTCGGGATCCTGGAATTTACTAATTATACCATCTCTGGATTTTCCTAATTTTTGATATACACTTTGACCATCTAAACATGTTCCTATAAAATAACCATTTGTTCTTAGATTTTGATGCACATTATCCAAAAATCCCGTTAGTCTATCATAATTATCAAAGAAATAATGAATCGCAAAATGACATGTCGCTATATCAAATTTTTGTAAGGCATGTCCCGACAAACGCCCTAATTTACTATAATCACCTAGATCAACATTTCCATATAATACTTTCAAATAATATTGATTTAACGCATTTAGACCAGCATCACCCGTATTAAGTGGTTTAGAACAATCAGCTAAGACAACCATCAAATTTGAGTTTAGTCTTTTGAAAGTAGAATTATTTTCTTGAGCCATTAAAGCTCTAACAGCCCCACCATCATTATAATTATCCAATCCATCGGGACATGAATCAACAGCTAATACAAAATTAGCCTTCTGATTTTTCCATTTATATAAATCACCTAATCTACCACAACAAAGATCTAAAATATAAGGGCGTTTTTTATCTTGACTTATGTGATCCAATAAACGACTTTTAACAAAATTATGGAAAGACTTCATTTCCTTTAAATAATATTCACTTCGTTTCATATTGGATTGATAATAAGTGTCAGACTGGGGTATATCAGTATCTCCTACAATCATTTCGGTTGTAATAGGATTATGAATTGATCTCCAAACATTAATAGCGGTATGATATCCATTTGCCTTTTTATTAGCTCTAACACGTAATGGTTTCCATCTGAATTGAACATCATCTTCGTTTAAGTCATATGCATATTCCACAACTTCACCATCTTGAATCACATTTTTATCTAATGCAATCATATTACCTACAGAATCTACTGGAACCCATGCAATATAACTTTCATCAACTAAATGACCATTATAATCAATACGTCCAACAAATGGATAATTGGGTGAAAAGGCTTTTAAACCAGGGGCATTTGTAATACCTTCGTTTAAAACACGTTGTGAATTATAACGATTATGGAAATCTGGTTGGTAATTGACTTTTAATATTACTTGACGATATGGAATACCATTATAATATTGTTCATTAAAATCAACTGATGTAGAGGGATGATAAACTTCAGTAGCCATATCAATTGAATTCATTTTCGGTGGTTTCCATTTAAAAGTTCTATTCCACGATTGTGTCATACTAAATTCAGTTATCTTTTGCCCTAAATAATCTTGACCAACATGTAAATTTAAAGGAATAAAGATTAACCCATCTACATTATAACTAAATTGATGACCAACATCCAATAATCCCCCTTGGGATACACTTACCTGTTTTAGAATCTTTTTACAAGCCTCAAATATTAAAGTATCATAATGTGATTCATCTAGTGTAGCTTTATCCTTTTTCATAGTAATATCACCACGATAAAAGATTTTACGATCAACATTCAAAGGATATTTAACTTCAACACCATCAGCCTTATTTGATATATCCATATTCTTTTTAGCATACTCTACAAATCTTTTAACGGCGTCATATCTAGGATCAAAAATATGTTTCCATACTTCATTTCCTTGGAAAAAGTAAGCATCAAAAGCCATATATAAATTTTGATCAGTAAGATATTCACCATCGATTAGAGTATTGGATAATTCAGGCATTTTAATACCTAATTTACGAATTAAATTTTGACGATTTATAAAATACATAAAACCTTGTGAATCCACATACAACAAATTACGTTCACCATCCGCTTTTTCTGTAACTAAATAATTTTTTCTCAAATTTAAATTGTTGTTATCTAAATATTGTCTGTTTGTTAATTTTTGTAAATGAGCTACTTCTACCGTAATAGGTAATGGAGCTTTAAATAGGTTGTTCCCTTTTAATCCAGTTAATTGTTGATAATTTTTTGCAACACGTTCTTTTTCAGATTCACCCATAACGAAATAACTTTTTTGAATTGCCTGTAAATGAATTCCAACTAATTGAACAAATTTAGATAATACTTCTTCTTCACTTAACATTATTTGCCCTTTTTGATTACCTAGATATTCTACTTCAATTTCATATGATGGACGTCCATCCAAAGTCCCTGATTTTTGAAATGTTTGGTAATAAACTGGTTGATCACAAACACGTACAAGTTCTTTTGGTTTGTTTTTTACAGTATTCCACCAAACACTAAATTTACCTTTATAAGAATCTGGTTTTAATACTAAATCTTCTAAATTATATTTACGAACTTCAGAAATATACATTTCTCTAATTTCATTTCTTGATTCTTTGACAATTGCAAAATCATTTCTGAATAAACCATTCAATGTTTCAAATGTAAATACTTTTTTATAACGGAAAAACTTAGGAACCTCAAACCATTGTTGTTGAATTTCTTTCACTAATTCATGTTCACTTCCAAGATCCTTCTCCTCTTTTAGATTAAATCTTACCTTATAATCAGTCAAATCTACCCTTTCTATTTTACCATTACCATCCTTTTGCATTTCTTTATGATAGTATCTAACATTTGAACCTAAATCTTTAATACGACCATGGGAACAAAATGATCTAACAGTTTCTCGACCTATTATTGAAATCCTTAAATATCTATATTTAGAATCTGGTCTAAAAGTTATATTCAGTATTTCTTTAGGGGCTAATGACTTAAATTCCTTTTGATTTTTAATACGGCTTAAACATGCCAAAAAATCATCATATTTAATCAGTTTATTACATCCTTCATGATAAATCAATGCTTCCAGTTCAATATTCTTATTTTGATGCGATTTCTTAATGAGTTCCACTAATCGCCCCTTCTCATTTGTCTGTTTATTAAACTTCATATTTAATGATTCTTCTTACTTATTATATTATATTATTTTTATGAAAAACTACTTTTATTTCGTTTCAAAAATAAAAAAATAAATTATCAAAATAAACCCCAAATAACCCTAAAATAACCCTATATATTTCCCTATTTCATCAGATCGTCAATTGTTTTATTCAAACTGTGTTCAATAATATTACGTATCATATCGGAATATTCTTTAATTTTGTTTTCATCTAATTCAATTACACAATCATCACAAAAAGGACCCAAACCAGGGACACAATTTTCAACTACTTTATAATAAAAGTAAAATTTTGCTGTCCTATTATTATGATTACAACATTTTGTTGATCCATATAATTTATTTATCATACATCCATTTACATCATCATGTAAATATATAAAATTTTCTACAATAGGATCTGAATAGCTGTCTGTATCAAAATCATAATAATCGTATTCACATAGACCTAGTCTACGCATAGAACTATTATAAACACCATGATGTCCCATAGGCTCGTGTTGAGGCGACCATTTCTCTAATTTAGCTTGCATTTTGGTAGCCCTTTGAAAGTTAAGATTTTTATCACTTCCCCATCCATTCAAATAATAATAATATGCTCTTTCAGTAATTTTTTTAGTGTGATATAGTCCAGCTAATCTATCTGTAATATACCACCATCCAAGATAAGTAATCATAAAACAAATAGTTAATATAAAAATAAAAACGTAATTCAATTTTTTGTATGTTTAAGGTGTTTAAGGTGTTTAAGATTTCACTTGTAAAGCATTTTTAATATTGTCATATAATTCTGCTTTGGTTTTCTTAATTTTCTTTCCATCTTCATTTCTTTTCATATGATCCACACCATATTTTTTTGCCATATCAACTAGATCATTAACTCTATAATGACTTATATCCAAAAGTTGATCATTTTGATTCTGGTCATTTGTTGCATTTGAATCTGTTGTTGAGGCTGTTGTAGAGGCTGTTGTAGAGGCTGTTGTTGAGGCTGTTGTAGAGGCTGTTGTAGAGGCTGTTGTAGAGGCTGTTGTTGAGGCTGTTGTAGAGGCTGTTGTTGAGGCTGTTGCAGAGCCTGTTTCTTTCTTTTTAGTATTTACTTCTAATTTTACAGGATAAATTATTGAAAATCCTTTTTCAAATTCCTTGACTTCTTGTGCTGTAAAATTAGGTGATTCACCACTACCACTTAAAATCGGTAAATAGGTTTTGGAATCTTTTAATAAAATAACAGTGCTATTTTTAGGATCCCAATCTGTGGCAAAATGACCTTTTCTAGTTTGTAGATCCAATACTAAAATATTCACATTAAAATTATGACCAATCAAAAATTGTAATTCAACTGATTTATCACTGTCAACACCCTGAGGAAACTCACTTTCAAAAATCTTGTCTTTATAGTTTAACCCTATAGACCACTCTTTGGCTTCAATTTCACGATATAAATCATGGTGTTTTATATTAAATGTAGTCTTTAACTCATTTGCATATTCAACACTCTTTTTACGATGTTGAAACCAATACCCAGGTTCCTTTGCTAATAAAACACTCGCTAAAAAACTATCGGGACCCTTCATACCATAATAATACACACTTTTATGCCTTTCATGATTAATTAAAGATAAAATTTCACTTGGCAAATCAATTGTTTGATGTTCCTTGTAATTTAAAACTATACTTTTATTTTCCTCAGTATCATTTTCTAAAGATTTATCATCAACATTTTCAGTTTCTTGATGATAATTTTTTACAGGATATTGAGTAGCTTGGAAATGTTGAGGGTCAATTGAGGGATCTACCCAATTGTTTTCTTTAATTTTATCTTCAACCAATTGTAAATATTTTTGGTCAAAATCACCAGATTGCTCAAAAAGAGGGTTAAAATTGTCAATTTTAAAGGTTTGACCGCCTGTGAATTTTGATAAAGCTTCTGTAATACTTTGACAACTTAACATTGTAATTTATAATTGAGTGATCATAATTATTCTTAAATTATATCTTCAATTTTTTTCAGATAGACGAAAAATTTTGTTGAACGATTTTACATTATTTTTCTCCTGCGCTTGACAATTCATTATCTCACGTATAGAATTTCTTTCAGCTTGATCCATTAAAAGTCTTTTTCTATTTGCTAAATAAAAATTTATACTGTTTTTTATACTCTCGAGAGTTTCTGGTTTTAATTTATTTAATGCAACAAATACACCATTATCATTAATACTATAATTATCTTCATTATTTTCTATTATTTTAAAGATTTCCAAATGTTCCGTTTTACTTAAGCCCTTTGCTTGTTCAATAATTTCCTGATATTCCCAATTCATTTGTAAAGTTTTATCAATTCCCTTATAATCAAACTCAACATGTTCTTTAGGACTATCCTCTTTTTTAACATCAAAAAAAGTATCTAAATTTTGACATTTATCTTCAGTGCTATTCATTTATACTTAATAATTTATACTTAATAATTTATACTTAATATATACTTAATATTCAATAGAATATTTTAACTTTTCAGGCGCATATTAAATAAATGTCTATCCAATAAAATTGATTCTATTTTATCATTTTAAATGCTTATTACACACACTTTAAATGAGTAATACAGAATTAACCTCAACTTATGATCAAAAGTTATATGGTTTTATGGAGTTAATTAACAATAAACTTGATGTCATTCTACAGCAAAATCAATTCATTTATCAAGAAATTAATATTATTAAGGCGCAACAATTAAATCAAGATTCAGATTACCCTAGAAAAAGAGTTTGCACTAATAATAGAGAAAAAATAAATACCATTGTGGAACCAGATGATCACAATGAATTAAAACGTAAAACCCCAAAACAAAACAGCAAAATTCACACACGACCTATAGTTATCAATAATGAATCTGATGAATCTAGTAAGGAATCTGATGACGATGATAGTGAAGATGAGAAAGAACGGGTTAAATGGCTAGAAATGCAAGAACTTAAGCATAGGATTACTGAGATTGAAACTAAAACACGTAATATAGAATTAGATCAATATCATACACCTGACCCCCCGGGATATATCTCCTAAAAAGCTATTTTATCATATAACATTTTTGTTCCAGATTGACTCATATTAATAGGACGATCTAATACAGTGGGCATTTTTGTTAAATCTCTTCTATAACCAATAGTTTGTTGAACATTTGGGATTATTATACGAACGCATTCTTTAATAACCAATTGATTTAGTTCATTGACTTGTTCTTTAATTTGACAAGGCATATTCTTACCATATTGTAAATAATATGATTTCATAATAATTTGTAAATTAAGATCAGATTGACGACTTATTATCTCGCCTAATTGTTGATACACATTTTTTATTATTTCTTGTTGTATTAAATCAACATTCTCCTTTGAAAAAAATAAATTTGATACCGGAGTTGGTTGATGAATACCCTTTAAAGTATCATTAAAATTTGTTTGTGCTTGGGATGATCCAGTATATGTTTCATATGGAACATAATGTTGTCCGTCATTTAATATTAAACGCCCATTTTTATATTCTTGCATTTTTTCAGAAAAATCATTTGGTAAACCGCTAAATGATAACCTCGATGACATTTTAATATCCATATTAGAAAAAATTATTTCTGTTAATTCCCCATTTTTTTTAATCCCAACTTAGGAATTCTTATCAATTGAGTTGCTGATATTTCTAAATTATTTTCTTGTTCTCCACTATATCCCAATCCAGCATATTTAATATCATAATAAATATCATTTTTAACATAACAACGAGCATTTTGTTCTTTTAAAATAAACACATTCTTAGTTAATGCTTTAGCTGATTTTAAATCATATGTTAAAACCCATGCAGGATCTACTTCTATTTGTCTCTGATATATATGACCATTTATATTACCTAAATTTTCTATGTAAAATTCATATATTTTTTTATCAATAACCGTTTTTAACCTTATTGTT
>Ga0068872_10002302_pt1 | contig 15014 bp, 11 predicted proteins | sample NOAtaG_7_FD_66441 | JGI IMG/M metagenome (GOLD analysis project Ga0068872, IMG submission 66441) | Freshwater lake microbial communities from Lake Erie, under a cyanobacterial bloom - NOAA_Erie_Diel1S_2200h metaG | ecosystem: Environmental > Aquatic > Freshwater > Lake | place: USA: Ohio, Lake...
GTACGCGCGGCGCATGTACCGCCTGAGCGAGAAGGTCTTCTTCTACAAGGATCTCGGCGGCATCGGCGACATGATGCGGAAGCCGCCGACCGAGGCCGGCATCCTCGGCGACGTGCTGCGCATGCGCATGCACTCGACCGTCGCGAAGACGTCGCACCGCTCGATCCAGGAGCCGCACCTCCAGCAGCTCTCCGAGCACTTCATGCAGTACGTCGGTTCGAGTCCGTTCCTCGCGCCCGCGATCCTCTCGCTGATCGCAAGCGCGCAAGGCGACTACGGCTGCTGGTACGCGCAGGGCGGCACGCGCATGGTGGCGCGCGCGCTCGAGCGCGTGTTCCGCGAGCAGGGCGGCAACGCCGTGCTCGGCAAGGGCGCGAAGCGCATCGTGCTCGCGGGCGACCGCGTGAAGGGCGTCGAGCTCGAGGACGGAACCATCCTCGATGCGGATGTCGTGGTCTCGAACTGCGATGTCCAGCGCACCTACGCCGATCTCGTCGGCACGCCCGCCGCGCGCGCCGAGCAGGCGAAGATCGCCTCGAAGTACGAGCCCGCGTGCTCGGGCGTCGTCCTTTACCTCGGCCTCGACCGCCGGTACGAGCACCTGCGCCACAACTGCTTCCTCTTCTCGAAGGACTCGCAGGCGGAGTTCGACGACATCTACAGGAAGGGCGAGCCGGCGCGCGATCCGACGCTCTACCTCTGCGTCCCAAGCGCGACCGATCCCTCGCAGGCGCCCCAGGGCGGCGAGTCGCTCTACATCCTCGTGCACACGCCGTACCGGCGCGACCGCCACGACTGGGATTCCGAGGATGGCCTCTTCCCGAAGTATCGCCGCGTGATCCTCGACAAGCTGAAGCGATTCGGCATGGAGGATGTCGAGAAGCACATCGTCGTCGAGCGTCGCCTGACGCCCGCCGGCATCGACCGCATGTACAACGCGACCGGCGGCGCGATCTACGGACTCGCCTCGCACGGACGCCTGCACGGCGGATTCAAGCCGAAGAACTCGAGCCCCGTCGTCGAGGGCCTCTACCTCGCCGGCGGCAGCGTGAATCCTGGCCCCGGCACGCCGATGGTCATGATGTCGGGCGTCACCGCGGCGTGGACCGCGTGCGACGACCTCGGCGTCACGGTCGATCGCAGCGCGACCAGCGTGGGCGATGGTTCGAGCGTCGGCCGCGAGAAGCCGGCCGCCTCGATGCTTGCCGGAGAGTGGAACGCAGGTGGCGCGAAGGCCACGGAGGCGAAGGGGTGGACCGAACCCGCGATGGCGCGCTGACTCCCGCGACGCCGTCGCCCCGCGTGCGCAACGTCTTCGCGGCCATGGTCGCCGGGATGATGCGGCGGAGGTTCCATGCCGTGCGGCTTGCGCGCGGTTCGCGCGAGGTGCTGGCCTCGGTCGACTCGGGCGAGCGGCCTGCGCTTGTCGTCATGAACCACGTCTCGTGGTGGGATCCGATCCTCCTGATCGTGGCCTGGCGCGAGTTCTTCCCCTCTCGGCCGCCGTATGGGCCGATCGACGGCAACGAGCTCAAGCGTTTCGCGATCTTCAGGAAGGTGGGGCTGTTCGGCGTCGATCCCGATGATCCGGCGACGCTCGAGGCGATGCGCGCGTATCTCGCCGGCGAGGCGGCCCGCGAGCCGCGCCTCGCGCTGTGCGTGACGCCGCAGGGCAAGTTCGCCGACGTGCGCGACGAGCTCGTGGTGCGTCCGGGCGCCGCTGCGATGGCGGCGGCGCTGAGAGTCGACCGCGCCGTGTCGATCTCGGTCGAGTACGGCTTCTGGGTCGACCAGAAGCCGGAGGTCTTCGTGCGCGCGGAACGCATCGATTGCGCGGAAGGCGGAACGATCGCCTGGCAGAAGCGCATCGTGACCGCGATGCGCGGCAATCAGGCTTCGCTCGCGGCGCTCGTGCGCGCGCGCGACGCCTCGGCGTTCGAGCCGCTTGCGCCGTCGTTTCGCCCGAAGGTTTCCGGCACGAATCCGGTCTACGACCTGTGGCTGCGGCTGACCGGCCGCGGTGGCGGCGAACTCGGCGATGCGCGGAAGGCGGGGGGCGCATGACGGTCGCCGACCTCGCGCTCCTCGTGCAGAACCCGTGGCTCTGCGGCGCGTCGCTTGCGGCCGCCGTGCAGCCGCTTGCGCTTGGCATCGTGAACATGCAGCGCTATCGGCGCGCGCCGCTCCTGGCGGATGTCGCGGCGGAGACGCGCGCGCTTCGCGTGGCGGTGTGCATTCCCGCCCGCAACGAGAAGGCGAACATCGAGGCGTGCGTGCGCAGCGCGCTTGCGTCGCGCGAGGTCGATGTGCGCGCCTATGTCTACGACGACGAGTCGACCGACGGGACCGGCGAGATCGTCGCGCGGCTTGCCGCCGAGGACGCGCGCGTCGTCGTCGTGCCGCGCCGTCCGCTGCCCTCGGGCTGGAACGGCAAGCAGCACGCGTGCTTCCGCATGGCGGAACACGGACTGGGCCACGACCCCGCGCTCGAGTGGTTCCTCTTCACCGACGCCGACGTGCGGCTCGAGCCCGACGCGGTGGCGCGCGCGCTGGGATTCGCGCTGCGCTCGAAGTCGTCCTTGGTCTCGACCGTGCCGCGAGAGATCACGGGCACATTGGGCGAGATGCTGCTGGTGCCGCTCATTCACTTCGTGCTGATGTGCTATCTCCCGATCGGCCGCATGCGTTCGACGCTCGACCCCGCTGCGAGCGCCGCGTGCGGACAGTTCATCCTGGTTTCGCGCGCGGCCTACCGCGCCGCGGGCAGCGGGCCCGACTACGGTCACGCCGGCTTCAAGAACTCGATGCACGACGGCGTGAAGTTTCCGCGCGCGGTGCGTCGCGCGGGCCTCCGGACCGACCTTTACGACGGAACCGAGAGCGTGTCGTGCCGCATGTACCGCGGCTTCGGCGAGACCTGGCGAGGATTCGCGAAGAACGCGTTCGAGGGGCTCGGAAGCCTCGGCCTTCTCGTCTTCATCACCGTCTACCACGCGCTCGGGCAGGTGCTGCCGTGGATCGTGGTCGCGCTGGCCCTGTCGACCGCGCAGTGGTCGCGCGGTGCATCGCTTGCGGCGGGTGCGATCGGGTGCGCGCTGCTCCTGAGGACGCTGCTTGCCGCGCGATTCCGCCAGTCGTGGTGGAACGTGCCGCTGCACGTGGTCGCGATCCTGGTGCTCGCCGCGGTCCAGTGGCGCAGCCTGTGGCTCGACCGCACGGGCCGCCGCAGTTGGCGCGGCCGCACGGGCGGGGCCGGCGCCATTCGACCGAGCGCGGGTTCCTGAAGCTCCGGGCGGCGTGCGGATGCGTCGGATCGCGTCGTCTTGCCTGCGCGGGCCCCCGTGTGCAACCGTGTTACCATCGCCGCCATGACGAGCGGTACCGGAACGACCCTCGAACTCGTGAACGACTGGACCCCTGGGTCGCACCCGATTGCGCTCAAGAAGGGCGTTCGAGTCGTCATTGGCCGCCAGGGCGACTGCGACATCTGGCTCGATCACGGCGCTGTGTCGCGCAAGCACGCGGCGGTGGAGTGCTCGGACGCCGGCGCGGCGATCGACGATCTGGGGAGTCGGCACGGAACGAAGGTGAACAGCCGCCCCGTGCGCGCCGGTCGGCCTGTGATGCTTGGCGCCGGCGACGTGATCCAGGTCGGGCCGTGTCTCCTGCGCGTGCGTTCCGCGGCCTCGCGCGTGCGCACCGAGGCCGGCGACGCCTCGCCCGACGCGGTGCGCACGATCGTCTTCGGCGCGAAGGCAGGCGCAGAGCAGGCGCTCCGCGTCTTGATCGACGTGGTCCGGAACATCCCCACCGATGGAACCGTCGAGCAGGCCGGCCGCATGGTGCTCGAGCGGTTGCTCGCGGTGACCGGGCTCGAGCGCGCGATCATGGTGCGATTCGACGCGGCGCGCTCGGACGCCGAGATCCTGGCGCAGGCCGGACGCAGCGGAGGCGCCGTCAGCCGAACGGTGCTGGCATCGGCCTCCGATCCGCAGCGCGTGGCGCACCTGTCGCAGACCGCCGACATCCAGGCGGCGGCCAGCATCGCTGGCACCGGCGTGCGCGAGGTGCTGTGCGCGCGCATCGCGGCCGAGGGCGAGGAGCACCTCTATCTCTACCTCGACAGCGTGCAGGGGCGGGCGTCGGTCGATGCCGCCACGGCGGAGTTCGTCGGCGCCGCAGCCCGCATTTGCGGCCTTGTGATCGAGAGTTTCGCGCGCCGCCGCCTTGAGTCGCTGCGTCTCGACGTCGAGCGCGCGCACCTTGTGCAGCGGCGGCTGCTTCCGCACGACGAAGGCTCGGTCGGCACGGTGCACTGGAGCATGCGCTCGTTGCCCGGTGCGGCGCTTGCGGGTGACTTCGCCGGAGTCGCCGAACGCAAGGATGGCTCGGTGCTCGTCTGGATCGGCGACGTCGCGGGGAAGGGGCCCGCCGCCGCAATGCTGATGGCGACCGCGCAGGCGTGGCTCTCGTCGTCCGCGATGCGGCTCGAAGCGCCGGCTGCGATCGCGCAGGGATTGAACGACTTCCTCTTCGCGCGCAGCGACCCCGAGGAGTTCGCCACGCTTCTCATCGTGCTGGTCGATCCGGACGGCGCGCTGACCGCCTGCGATGCGGGCCATGGCCTCGTGTTCCGCGTGAGCGGCGATCGCGCGTCGCGCCTCGAGGCCGCCGGTGGCCCGCCGCTTGGGCTCGTGCCCGAGGCGACCTACGCCGAGTCCGGCATCGGTTCGCTTCTCGAGGGACGGCTGGTGCTCGCGACCGACGGCGTGCACGAGCAGCGGAACGCCGCCGGCTCGACGTTCGACTTCTCGCGCATCGAGCAGGTGCTCGAGCAGAGCAAGGGCACGAGCGGCGACGTCGAGGCGCTCATCCGTGCGCTGCACGATTTCGCGGGGTCGAGGTTCGACGACGACGTCACGGTGCTGTCGCTCGAGCGGAGGGCGTGATGTCCCGCGCGCAGGGTTCCGAGCCGCCTGCGCAGCGCGGTCGTCGACGCCGTGCGCCTGCCGCCGGCCATGCCGCCGGCCATGCCGCGGACATGAAGCCCTCCCCGGCCGGCGAGAGCGTCGCGGAGCACTGGTTCGCCGCGCGCGGCTGGACGCCGCACGCATTCCAGCGCGAGACGTGGGCGCGCGACGCCCGCGGAGAGAGCGGGCTCGTCCATGTGCCGACGGGAAGCGGCAAGACCTACGCGGCGTACCTCGGTGCGCTCGATGAACTCGCGCGCGAACCCGCCGATGGCCTGGCCGTCGTCTACGTGACGCCGCTGCGCGCGGTGGCGCGCGACATCGAGCTGGCGCTGCGGCGACCGGTCGAGGACCTCGGGCTCGCCGTGACGGTTGGCTCGCGCACGGGCGATACCGCCGCGAGCGAGCGCGCGCGGCAGCGGGAGAAGTTGCCGAACGTGCTGGTGACGACGCCGGAATCGCTGACCTTGCTGCTGGCAAACGAGCGGTCGCGCGAGCTGCTGGGCGGCGTGCGCGCGGTCGTCGTCGACGAGTGGCACGAGCTGATGGCGTCGAAGCGCGGCGTGCAGGTCGAGCTCGCGCTGGCGCGGCTGCGTGCGTTCGCTCCCGCGATGCGGGTGTGGGGGTTGTCTGCGACGCTGCGGAATGTGGAAGACGCCGCGCAGGCGCTCGTCGGCGTCGGCCGGACGGCGGCTGTGGTGCACGCCGCGATTCCGCGCGAGATCGCGGTCGAGGCGCTGCTGCCCGATTCGGTCGAGCGCTTTCCGTGGGCCGGGCACCTCGGACTCACGATGCTGAAGCCGCTCGTCGCGTGGCTTGATCCCGCGAAGCCGACGCTCGTGTTCACGAACACGCGCTCGCAGGCGGAGCGCTGGTTCGCCGCGATCGCGTGGGAAAGGCCGGAGTGGCGCGACGTGCTGGCGCTGCACCACGGATCGATCGAGCGCGAGCAGCGCGAGGAGATCGAGGCGGGGCTCAAGGACGGGCGGCTGCGCATCGTGGTCGCGACGTCGAGCCTCGACCTCGGCGTCGACTTCTCGCCGGTCGAGCGGGTCGTGCAGGTCGGTTCGCCGAAGGGAATCGCGCGCTTGATCCAGCGCGCGGGGCGCTCGGGGCACCGCCCGGGCGCGCGCTGCGAGGTCTTGTGCGTGCCGACGCACGCGCTCGAGCTCGTCGAGATCGCGGCCGCGCGGCGCGCGATCGACGCGCGTGAGATCGAGGAGCGCCACGGATGGAACGCGCCGCTCGATTGCCTTGTCCAGCATCTCGTGACCTGCGCGCTCGGAGGTGGATTCACGGCGGATGCGCTCTTCGACGAGGTGCGCACCACCGCGGCGTTCGCGCGGATCGCCCGCGAGGAGTTCGACTGGTGCGTGGCGCTTGCCGAGCACGGCGGGCGCACGCTCGCGCGCTATCCGCAGTACCACCGCATTGCGCGCGGCGACGACGGCGCATATGCGATCGCGTCGCGGAAGTCTGCGACGCTGCATCGCCTGAACATCGGCACGATCGCCGCCGATGCGACGATCTCGGTTGCGCTCGTCGGCGGGCGGCGGCTTGGTTCGATCGAGGAGAGCTTCATCGCGCGATTGAATCCGGGCGACGCGTTCCTCTTCGCGGGCGACGTCGTTGAGTTCGTGCGGGTGCGCGACATGACCGCGTGGGTGAAGCGGACGAAGCGCGCCGATGCGACGCCGCGCTGGAACGGCTCGCGGTTCCCGCTGTCCACCGCGCTGTCCGCGTCGGTGCGCCGCTCGCTCGACGACGCGCGAAGAGGCGTCTTCGAGGGGCCCGAGATGGCGCTCGTGCGGCCCGTGCTCGAGACGCAGATGCGGCTGTCGGCGCTGCCAGCGCCAGGCGAGACGCTGGTCGAGCTCTGCTCGACCTCCGATGGGCACCATCTCTTCGTCTATCCGTTCGAGGGCCGGCTTGTGCACGAGGGCCTCGCGGTGCTGCTCGCGCTGCGGCTTGGGCGCGCGCAGGCGACGACCTTCGCGATCTCGATCAACGACTACGGGATCGAGCTGCTGGCGCCTGCCGATGCGGGCGCGCCGCCGTATCCGTTCCGCGAACTGCTGTCGCCCGCGCTCTTCTCGCGCGAGGCGCTTGCGGCGGACCTCCTCGAGGCCGTGAATCTCGGCGAACTCTCGAAGCGGCAGTTCCGCGACATTGCGCGGGTCGCGGGGCTTGTCTTCCAGAAGTACCCGGGCGCCGAGCGGTCTGGACGTCAGGTGCAGGCGGGCGCCGGGCTCATCTTCGATGTGCTGCGCGAGTTCGAGCCGCAGAATCTGCTCTTGCGGCAGTCAGAGCGGGAAGTGCTCGACCGGCAGTTCGAGGAAGGGCGCCTCGCGCGCACGCTGGCAGCGCTCGAGGCGGGGCCGCTCGTCGTGCGCGAGACGGTTCGCCCCACGCCGCTCGCCTTGCCGCTTGTCGCCGACCGGCTGGGCACGACGCTCTCGACCGAAGGCGTGCTGGCGCGTTTGCGGGCGATTCTCGCCGCCGGGCGCGAGTGACGGCGCGGTATCCTGCCCGGGTGCCGAGCGCCGCGATCACGATCGATGGAATCGAGATGGACCTGATGCCCGAGCGCGCGCTGTTCCTGCGCGCGGCGCGCGCGCTGGTGGTCGCCGATCTCCATGTCGGGAAGAGCGAGTCGTACCGGCGCTTCGGCGTGCCGAGCGCCGATGGGATCGACGAGGAGACGCTGGTGCGGCTGTCGCGCGCCGCGATGCGCGCTGGCGCGAAGGTCATCGTGGTGGTGGGCGATCTCACGCACTCGGTCGAGGGCATTGGCGAGGCGGAGATGGAGCGGTTCGCGGAGTTCCGCGCGCGGTGCTCGCTGCCGATGCGGCTGGTCGAGGGCAACCACGACCGCGGCGTCGGCACGCTGCCGCCCGAGTGGATGGTCGACCGCGTGCGGGGCGCGTTCGCGCTCGGCGGCGTGCGGTTCGAGCACGAGCCGCCCGCGGTGGCGGCCGCGTCATGGACCGTGTCGGGGCACCTGCATCCGATGTTGTCGGTGGCGCGCGGCACGCGCAGCGTCGAGGCGCCGGCGTTCGTGGTCGACCACACGCTGCGGACGCTCGTGCTTCCCGCGTTCTCGAAGTTCACCCGCGGCGTGCGCTACGAGCCGCGCACGAAGGTCGATCTCTACGCGATCGCCGAGAGCGAGGTCGTGGGCCCGATCGGAGCCGGTGCGTGATTCTGCCGGGCCTGTCGCGGACGGCGGCGCTGATCCTGATCTCCGCGGTCGCATTCGTGGTCGGCGTCTTCATCGCGCCCTTCGCACTTGTGCCGGTGATGTTCGAGGAGTCGGCCTATCTCGGCGAGTACCGGAACTACCTCGAAGCGCTCGTCGGACTTGACTGGATCGACAACCTCGATGAACCCGATCTCTTGATCTTCATCGGGGTGATTGCGCTGTGGGCTGGGCTTCAGACGGCGTTTCTCTCGCCGATCGCCGGTCGACCTGCGGTCGAGTCGCAGGGGCGCTCGATGCTCCCCAGCGTGATCGCCGCGGCGTTCATCGGATCGCTTGGGTGCGCGCTCCTCTGGGTCGTGCTGATCGAGGGGCTTCTCGCGGTCGTGAGCGCAGACAACGATCAGTTTCAGAACTGGTACGGCGGCATCGTGGGAACGGGCTACCTGACCGGGCTTGCCGTCTGGATCGGCGGGGGATTTGTCTGGTACGTGCTGCTCTCGCGGGCTGGGAGCATGCGGAACCCGGCAGGACTCGACCGGTTGGTTCGACGCGTGTTTGCGGGCACATGCATCGAGCTGCTGCTCGGGGTGGTGATCTACCTGCAGGTGCGGCGCAGGACATCGTGCTACTGCGCGATGGCGTCGTTCTGGGGAATCGTGCTTGGCGTGGCGACGATGTTCTGGATGTGCGGCCCGTGGGCTGTGCTGCTGGTGACGCGGCAGCGGCGCCTGCAGTGGGCGCGGGCGGCGTGCGCGCAGTGCGGCTACCCGCGGCGGACGGACGCGACGGTGTGCCCGGAATGCGGGGCGCGTGTCTGAGCGGTCGCGGTCAGGCGTTCGCGCGGCGCGTTTCCGTCTGCAGCACCACCATCGTCGCATAGCGGCCGCTCGAGCGCATGAGTTCTTCATGCGTTCCGCGCTCGACCACGCGGCCATCCTCCATCACGAGGATGAGGTCCGCGCCCTGGATCGTGCTCAGCCGGTGCGCGATCACGAAGCTCGTGCGGCCCCGCAGGATCTCGCCGAGCGCGCCTTGGATATGCCGCTCGCTCTCGGTGTCGAGATTGCTCGTCGCCTCGTCGAGAATCAGGATCCGCGGATCCGCCAGCACCGCGCGCGCCAGTGCCAGGCGCTGGCGCTCGCCGCCCGACAGCTTGACGCCGCGCTCGCCGATCCGGGTGTCGTACTTCGCGTCGAGTTTCTCGATGAAGACATCGGCGCGCGCCACGGCGGCCGCGCGCGCGATGTCGGCGTCGCTTGCGGCTGGCCGCGCATACGCGATGTTCTCGCGGATCGTGCCGTCGAAGAGGAACACGTCCTGCTCGACGATGCCGAGCAGCCGCCGGTATGACGCAAGCTCGATGTCGCGCAGGTCGTGCCCGTCGAGCGTCACGCGCCCCTCGGTCGGATCGTGGAAGCGGGCGACGAGGTTCGAAAGCGTCGTCTTTCCCGCACCGGAGTGGCCGACCAGCGCCACCATCGTGCCGGCCGGCGCATCGAACGAGATGTCCGCAAGCACGGGGCGGTCGCACGCCGGGTAGCGGAACGACACGGCCTCGAAGCGCACGTCGCCGCGCACGGCAGCCGGTTCGAGCCGGACCGTCGCGCGCGCCGCAGTCTCGGCGAACTCATCCTTCTCCTCGAGGAGATCGAGCGTCCGGTCGAGGCTCGCAAGTCCGGTCTGCAGGCTCGTCGCCGTGTTCGCGAGCACCTCGAGCGGTCCGAGCAGGAGCGTCACGTAGGTGAGGAACATCACGAGATCGCCCGCTGTGAGGCGGCCCTCGACGACCTGGTTTCCGCCGTACCAGAGAAGCGCCGCCGTCGCCGCGGGGATGAAGAGCTCCCATGCGATCTCGACTCCGCGCGACCACCACCAGACGAGGATCTCTGTGCGCGCCTGCAGGTTGGTGCCGCGCGCGAAGCGACCTGTCTCCGCTTCCTCACGGGCGAAGCCGCGGACCACGCGGATGCCGCTGAAGCTCTCGGCGGCGTGGCCGTCGATCTCGTCGCGCAGCTTCTTGAGGTCGCGGAAGACGGGCCGGATGCGGCCGATCCACACCTTGTGGCTGAACCACACCATCGGGAGGAGCACGATCGCGCCGACGAGGAGCCGCCAGTCGGTGAGCGCCAGGATGATGAGGCTGCCGACAAGCTGGATACAAGCACGGAACGGGTTGTAGAGGAGGCCGAAGAGGAGTTCGCCCGCGGCGCCCGCATCCTCGCGCAGGAGGCTCGAGACGCCGCCGGCCTTGAGATCCTGCACGCGGGAGAGCGGCAGGTGGATCGCCTTCGCGAAGGCGCGGCGCCGCAGTGCGACCTGAAGGCGCTTCGCCACGATCGTGGCGCGATTGCGCCCAACGACGCCGACCGACACCTTCACGGCGATGGTGCCGAGCGTGAGGATCGCGATCCACGCCAGCAACGAACTGCGGTGCTCGAGGTCCACCCAAGACGGCGCTGCATCCGAGATCCACGCGGGAAGCGGCACGCTGCCGAAGACGCTGTCGATCGCAAGCTTGATGCCGAACGGAGGCACGAGCGCAAGCGCGGTGGTGAGCGCGAGCGTGCCGAACGCAACCGCGAGCGGCGCGCGATACGGCCCGAGCAGCCCGAGATACGCGCGGAAGAGCGCGCCGAACGAGCGCGTGCGCTGGCCCTTCGGCTTGACGGGCTTGCCGCGGGCGTCCTCCGACTTCGACTTCGCCCGCTTCGCGAGTTCGGCGCGGTAGTCGCGGTAGCGCTGCCGGCTGGTTCCCGCGCGCGGCGCCGCGTCGTGGCGGATCTCGCTCACGGCTGCGGCTCCGTGGGCGCGGAAGCGGCGGGTCTCACCGCCGGAATCCCGAGCGCAACGGGCTTCATCGAGCCATCGTCCGCGACGTACTTGCGCGCGCGGATCTTCTCGTTTCCGAGTTGTCCGCACGCCGCCATGACGTTGCGGCCCTTCGTGCCGCGGCGCTTGGTGAACTGTCCGTTCGCCACCGCGCGCGCGATGAACCGCGACACCGACTCCTCGTCGGGCGCGGGCCACGGCGAGTTGCGGCGCGGGTTGTAGGGAATCACGTTGAGCGAGCAGCGCACGTCGCGGAGGAACGCGCAGACTTCGTCGCAGTGTTCGTCGGAGTCGTTCACGCCCGGAATCAGGACGTACTCGACGCAGAACGCGGCCTGCGAGTAGCGCGGGAACTCGAGCAGCGCTTCCTTGAGCAGCGCCATCGGCCACGCGCGGTTGACGGGCATGATCTCGCTCCGTACACGGTCGTTCGGCGCATTGAGCGAGAGCGCGAGGTTCAGCCGGTGGAAGCCATGCTCGCGCACGAGGTCGCCGATCTTGCGGATGCCGTCGGGGTCGCCGACGGTCGAGATGGAGATGTTCGACGCGGGGACGCCCGCGCCGTCGTGGTCGACGAGCACGCGGATCGCCTGGATCACCTCGTCGATGTTGTCGGTGGGCTCGCCCATGCCCATGAACACGATGTTCTTGATCCCATGCGCTCTCGCGGGATCCGTCGGCCGCGGCACCCGATGCGTCGCGCTCCACCATTGATGCACGATCTGGTCGGCGCGCAGGTTCTTGACGAGCCCCATCTGCGCCGTCTCGCAGAACCGGCACCCCATCGCGCAGCCGATCTGGCTTGACACGCACAGCGTCGTGGTGGTGCCGCTTGCGCGCGGCATCGGAATCAGGACGCTCTCGGTCTCGAGCCCCTCCATGCCGGCGTCGCTCAAGCGCAGCACGAACTTGCTCGTGGCGCCTTCGACCAGCGTCGCGGTGACGGGATAGTCGGGCACCTCGCACCAGTCGGGCACGATCCCGTCGCGGAAGAGCGCGCGGTATGCATCAAGCGCGGCCTGCGTCGTCCGGCCGCGCGCGCGCGCCGCCGCCACGAACTGCGCGCGGGTCATGCCGAGCGGGCGAAGCGGGGGAGCGGGTTCAGCGGCCATCTGGAAAGCCTAGCAGCAAGGGGCCGAGCGTCGTGCCGCTCACTCGGCGGGAACGCAGCGGCTGCTGGCCCAGTCGCGCAGTTCCGCGATGCGATCGGCCATGATGACCGATATTGGCGGGCTTCGGCGGTACGCCTCGATGAGATCCTTCGTCTCGAGCGGCCGCTGGCCATCGCCGAAGGCATCGCGCAGCGCGCTCTCGATGCCGGCCTCGATCTCGGCGCCGCTGTAGCCAGCGGTCGCCGCCACGAGCGCGTTCAGGTCGAACTGCTTCAGGTCGCGCCGGCGCTTCAGGAGGTGGATTCCGACGATCGCGCGGCGCGCCTCCTCGCCGGGGAGATCGATGAAGAAGATCTCGTCGAAACGGCCCTTGCGGAGGAGTTCGGGCGGCAGCGCCGACACGTCGTTCGCGGTGGCGACCAGGAACGTCGTCGACGTGCGCTCCTGCATCCACGTCAGCAGCGTGCCGAACATGCGCCGCGAGAGGCCGCCGTCCGAGGAGAGCGAGCTCGCGCTCGCGAATCCCTTCTCGATCTCGTCGATCCAGAGGACGGCTGGCGCCATGCGGTCGGCCTGGGCCAGCGATTCCCGCAGCTTCCGCTCGCTCTCGCCCACGTACTTGTCGTAGAGCGCGCCCGCGTCGAGGCGGAGGAGCGGCACCTTCCACGCCGTGGCCACAGCCTTGGCTGCGAGGCTCTTTCCCGCGCCCTGGACGCCGAGCAAGAGCATGCCCCGCGGATTCGCCAGACCGAACTCCTCGGCGTCGACCGCGGAGGACATGTGACGGTTCGCGAGCCATTGCTTGAGCTTGCCGAGTCCGCCGATCTCGTCCATCGACACCGGCGCCTGCACGAACTCGAGCACGCCATCGAGATCGGCGCAGGCGTTGCGCTTGTGGATCATCACCCGCTCGAGGTCGTCGTCGTTGAAGCGGTCGTCCTCGGTGGTCGCGGAGACGATCACGCGGCGCGCCTGCCGTGCCGTGAGGCCACGCATGGTGCGCGCGATCGCCTCGAGGGTCGAGCGGCGGATCGATGCGTCGATCTTCCGGGTCTGCGACACCTCGCGCACGGTCGCCCGCACGACCTCGAGGAGTTCGGACTGGGTCGGCGTGGGAAGCGTGAGGCGATGCGCATCGGTCGCGACCGACGGCGGCAGCTGCGCGCCGCGCTCGACGACGACGATGGTGCCGTAGAGCCCGCGCGCCCACGCAGCCGCCTCCTTCAGCGCGCGCGCGGTGCGCACGTCGCCGAGATGCGGAGAGAGGTCGTAGAAGAAGTTGACGGAGCGCTGGCGGGGGGCCTGCTGGAGAAGCCACGCGAACGCAGCGGCGGCCGTTTCCGTCTCGCTTGCGAACTCGTCGAGGAAGCGGCCCTTCGAGATGCCGCGCAGCGCCGACCAGTGGCGGATCTCGACCGAGGTATCGATGGTGTTGGAGGCGGCATCGCGCACCTCCGTCTCGTCGTCGGTGTCGATGACGACAAGCGGGTGCGTCCCGTCGAGCTCGCGACGGAGAAGTTCGGCCAGCGACAGGGCAAGCGACGTCGACATGGGGCGGGCGCACGATATCCGAATCCGCCGCAATTCGCGGGTTTCCCGGCGGCCATCCTGCGTGCGCGAACGGGATATCATCGTCACCCCGCCTGCTGCGGTTCGGAGCCAAGCCATGCATCTCAAGCGCGACGACAGCCATCATCACGGTCCGCCGGTCATCCCGATCACCTTCCACCTCGAGGATCCCGAGGGGCTCACCGGCACTTCGCAGAAGGTGTGGGAGGTGCTCGGCGGCGAGCACGAGTCGATCCTCGAGGTCGCGATGGACAACGGGATCAACATCGAGCACGCCTGCGGCGGCGTCTGCGCGTGCTCGACCTGCCACGTCTATCTCGAGCAGGGCGCGCAGCAGGTCAGCGAGGCCAGCGAAGACGAGGAGGACCGCGTCGAGGAGGCGCCCGGCATCCGGCGCACGTCGCGGCTTGCCTGCCAGTGCGAACTGAAGGACCTCGGCGAAGGAAAGCGCGTACCCATCGTGGTGCGCGTTCCGGCGTGGAATCGAAACGCGGTGAAGGAGATTCCGCACTGACCTGCGGAGGCGCCATGCATTGGCTTGACGTCGAACGCATCGCGGAGGAACTCGTCGACCGCCACAGGGACACCGATCCCGTGTCGATCTCGTTTCCGCGCCTCAAGGCGCTGGTCGAGTCGCTGCCCGGCTTCAAGGAAGAGCCCGGTCACCCGTGCAACGAGCGGATTCTCGAAGCGATCCAGCAGGCATGGATCGACGAGCGCGACTGAACGAAGCCCCGTGGCGCGGTTGCCTCGCGGCTTCGCCCGCGCCTACAGCACCGGGCCCCAGCCCGAGAGCACCTGCGCGAGGTCGGCCGAGTCGATGAACCCGTCGCCGTTGAGATCGGCGGGGCCATCGCCTTCGCCCCAGCTTGAGAGCACCTCGGCCAGGTCTGCGCTGTCGACCACGCCGCTGCAATCGACATCCGCAGCCAGCTTGCAGGGAATCGCGAGCGCCGCGTTGTAGAAGTCCCAGTTGGACTGGCCAAGCCCGTTCAGCACGGGGCCGGCGCTGTGTCCGAGCCCGGGCAGCACCGTGAGGGTGTGGGGAATGCCGAGATTCGTGAGAATCGCGTCGAACTCCACGTTCATGGGAACGAGCGCGTCGAGCGAGCCGATGCCTTGGCGCACGCGGATCTGTGCGGCGATCACCGCTTCGGCGCGACGGACGACGATCGTCCGCGGGTTCTGCACGAGGTAGTAGAGGGGATCGCTTCCCCAGACGTCCTCGTAGATCGCCAGACGCAGCTTGCCCGGGATGTCGCTGCCGGCCGGGTCGTCGAGGAAGTCCTCCTGGATCGGCCCCGCGCCAAGCATCGAGATGCCGGCGAAGAG
>Ga0068872_10002303_pt1 | contig 15013 bp, 9 predicted proteins | sample NOAtaG_7_FD_66441 | JGI IMG/M metagenome (GOLD analysis project Ga0068872, IMG submission 66441) | Freshwater lake microbial communities from Lake Erie, under a cyanobacterial bloom - NOAA_Erie_Diel1S_2200h metaG | ecosystem: Environmental > Aquatic > Freshwater > Lake | place: USA: Ohio, Lake...
GGGCGGATGTCCACGTTGCCGTCGTTGCAGTCCGTGCCGCCCGACACGCAGGAGCAGGCGAAGCCGTCGCCGTCCACGTCGATGAGGTCACCGCCCGAGCAGTCCTGGTCGATGCCGTCGTAGGCCGTCTCCGGCGCGCCGGGGAAGATGGCGGCGTTGCTGTCGTTGCAGTCGTTGCCCCCGCACGACAGCGCCCGGTACGAGTCGCGGTCCGCGTCGCAGCCGTTGACCAGAAGGTTGATCTCGTTGGTGAACAGGCGCTGCATGTTGGTGGCATGCGTGCCCGTCGCGGTGTCGGTGAGGAAGCCGTTGACGATGACCCGGTCCGAGCGGGTGAGCGCGATGGCGACCTGCCCCGACGAGAAGGTGCCCGCCGAGGTGCCCGAGGTGGACATGCCCATCGAGAAGACACCCCAGCCCGGGTTCGACAGGCTGATGGACGTCGAGGACATGCCCGTCTGGAAGGCGCCGTAGGTGACCGTCACCGCGTTGTTGTTGGTGCTCAGGTAGGACACGCCGGCGGCCGACCCGCGCGTGCCGTCCCGCGTCCAGTCGTGCAGGATGGCCGCGCCACCTGCCGAGACGTAGCTGTTGAAGACCGGCGTCGAGTACGAGTTGTTTTGGATCGCCAGGATCACGAGATCCCAGCCGCCCGACGAGATGCGGGACTCGCAGGTGGAGATCGACGTCGTGGACGTGATGCTGTGAGACCCGGCGAAGCCCGCGAGGGCGATCGCCATGTTGTCGGTGCTGACGTTGTAGTCGTTGCAGTAGAGGATGTTGGCGGCCGAGGCGACGCCAGGGGCGAGGAGAAGGGCCAGAGCGGCGAGCGCGCGGGTGAGCATGGTGATCAGGCCCCCGTCGCGGCGTTGCAGTCCTGGTCCACGCCGTCGCCCGAGACTTCGCGGGCGGCAGGGTGCACGGCGGCGTCGGCGTCGTTGCAGTCTCCGCCGGCCTCCGTGAAGCCGTCCCCGTCGTCGTCGAACCAGTTCGTGCCTTCGTCCACGACGCCGTCGCAGTCGTTGTCCGTCCAGTCCTCCAGCTCGGGGGCGCCCGCGTAGATGCGGACGTCGGTGTCGTCACAGTCGCCGGCCGACTCCGACTGGCCGTCCCCGTCGTCGTCCACGAGGTCCGTGTCCTCGTCGATGATGCCGTCGCAGTCGTTGTCCAGGCCGTCCGGAAGCTCGGGCGCCCCGGGGTAGACCGTCGGGTCGCTGTCGTCGCAGTCGCCGCCGCGCGGGCCGTAGCCGTCGGCGTCGCCGTCGGAGGTGCCGCCGTCCACCGTGCCGTCGCAGTCGTCGTCCAGGCCGTTCGTGAGGTCTTCGGTGTTGCCAGGGAAGACCGCGGCGTCGCCGTCGTTGCAGTCCCCATCGACCTCGGAGAGGCCGTCGCCGTCGTCGTCGTAGCAGCCCGTCGACTCGTCCACGAGGCCGTCGCAGTCCTGATCGATGTCGTCGCAGACCTCGGTGGCGCCGGGGAAGACATCGGCGCGCGTGTCGTCGCAGTCGGTGCCACAGCGGCTCGTGCCGTCGCCGTCGGCGTCGTAGAGGGTGGGATCGCCCTCGGCGCAAGCGTTGGCGCGGAGCTGAACCGGGCCCACGCTGCCGGCCGCGCCGCCGTCCCCCGTGAGCTCGGCCCGCGCGATGTCCGCGGTGGCCGCCGTGAACGTGAGCGTCAGCTCCACGGAGTCGCCCGGGGCCAGGGGCGCGGAGGGGGGATCCACCGCGAAGGCGGCGTCGGACGTGGCGAAGGACACGGCCTCGACGCCGATGCGCCCGTTGTTGGTGACGGTGAGGGTGCGGACGGACTGCGCGCCGACCTCGACCGGCCCGAAGTCCAGCAACGGCGGGGAGGCGAACAGGTCTGCGAAGGCGGCCTCTCCGCGAAGCTCGACGGTGTGGCGGCCGACCTCTTCGTCGGTGCGGAAGACGACCTCGGCGGCGTGCAGGCCGGCGTCGGTGGGCGCGTAGGTGAAGGGGACGAGCACCTCCTCGCCCTCGGGGACGCGGAAGTTGTCCTCGCCGGACACGGCGAAGGCCTCTCCGCCGAAGTCCGTCATTTCGACGTTGAGGACCTGCACGTCGCCGTCGACGGCGAAGAGGCTGACGAGCAGCTCTTGCGTGGTGCCGACCGCCACCGTGTCGGCTTCGATGAAGCCCGGGGAGACGACGAGGCTTGCCTTTGTTTTGGTGATCGTGACGTCCTGGCCGCCACATGCGACGAGGAAGGCAAGCAAGGTGAGAGGGGCGCGCGCGATCCCGATCCGCATCGTCAACTCCGTGTCAGGCCCACCATACCGGTAAACGCGGCGGAACGGAAGAGCCCGCATCCGGGAATGTTCACGGGCCCTGCGCAGGGCCAGGCGCCGGCGGCAACGGGCAGGCGGATGCGGCGGGGGGAGCGCCGGGTGCGGCGCGAGCGCCGCGGGCGGGGGCCGGCGGAGGAAGCACGAACCGCAGCGTCTGGCCGCGGGGCGCGGCGGGCGCGGCGGGCGCGGCGGGCGCGGCGACCGGCGGTGGGCTGAGCGCCGGGACAGCCGCCACGCGCGGCGCGGGGGGGGCGCCCGCCGCTGTCGGGGGTGGAGCGCCGCGCCGGACGGCCCGCGCGCGCGGCGCGACTGGACGGGTCGGGGAGGCAGCGGGCGCGCGCGCCACCGGAGCCGCCGGCTCGTCCGCGCCGACGGCGCACTCGAGCGCGACACCGGGGCCCGAACCGCTGGAGACGCGGAGCGGGTGGACGCCGGGAGGAGGCGCTTCGCCCACCCAGGGGTCGTGCCCCCGGGCGCTGCCCCCCGCGACCCCGCGCAGAGGCGGGGCATCGGGCCGCGCCCCCCCGCCCGGATGGCCCGCCCCGGCGGGCGCCCACGCGCGGGCCGCCGCCGCGTCTCCCGCCCCGCCGGCCGCAGAGACGGCCCCGGGCGCGACGCCGCGCGGCCCACCGCCGCGGGCCTCCGCGCCCGGCCCCGCGCCGACCGGAAGCAGCCAGGGATGGGGCGCCTCACCCACCGCGGCGGCGGCTCCCGGGCCCGAAGCCGCCGGCCCCCGGCGCCCACGCGCGCCCAGACCGGCGGGCGCGCCCGCGACGCCCCGCGCCTCCGCCGCCGACGCCCGCCCGTCGGCCGCCGCCCCGGCGGGCCCGCGCCCGGCGGCCACCCCGCCCGGCATCGCGCAAAACGAGGGTGAAGGCTCCACCACGCGCAGCTCCGTGGCGCCGGGTGCCCCCTCCCCTGCTGCCGCGCGCGCGCCCGCAGGCGCCGGGCCGCCCCGCGCGCCCGGGGCCAGGCCGGCCACCAGCCCGATGCCGATGCCGGCGACCAGCAGCGCCCAGGGCGCCGACCCGGGCCGGCCGGTGGACCGGGCCAGCCGGCGCACGGCCGCCGCCCGCGCGGCCGCGACGCGCCACCCCGCCGGGCCCGACCACGGGACGGCGCGACCGGAAGCCGGCCCGCGGCGCCGCAGCGCGGCCCAACGAACGCCGAGGCGCAGACGCCAAGCGGGCGGGACCTCCGGCCCCCGCACCCCGCGCAGGGCGGCCGCCACGAGGACCTCGGCCCGCCCGGGAAAACGCGCATCGGCCCACGCGAGCAGCGCGGGGAGGGCGCGGGCGAGCGCGGCGGCATCGGGGGGTGGGAGCGGCGCCATCGCGGGGATCATCGGCCGAAGGCAGCGCCGGGTCGAGCGCTTGCGCGGCGGCGCGGCCGCCATAAACGCCGCCCGGGAGGACCTCGGATGTTCCGCCTTTTCAGCGCCCTCGCCCTCGGCCTCACCGCCCGCCCCGTCCAAGCCGCCGACCGCGCCGCCCCCGCGAAGGACGCGGCGCCCCCGGAGGCCCGGCCGGTGCCCCCACACCGGCTGGTCTGGTCCAACGCGAGCTTTTTCCGGGTGAACCCGCTGGGCCTCAGCAACACGACCCGCCTCGGCTGGCGCCACAAGCTGTCGGGCCGCGATGGCATCCTCTGGGACGACACCTACGTCTTCGCGGGGCCGTCGGCGGTGGTGACACCGGCCGGGGTGCGCGGTGGGGCGCTGGTGGAGGTGCAGCCGGTGGCCGTGCTGCGGCTGTGGGGAGAAGTGGCGGGCACCCAGTTTTTTGGCACCTTCAACCAAGTGCTGAGCTTCGACGACCCCGGCGCCGCCTGGGACGACGACACCATCGAACGGCTGGGGGAGGCCGGCGTCCCGGCGCCGCGCAGCGGGTGGGTGGCGACGGGCGGGGCGACGCTGCAGGCGAAGGCCGGGCCCGTGGCCGTGCGCTCCGCCATGAGCTTCACGCGCTTCGACCTCGCCCTCCCGGCGGGTGACGCCTACTTCTACGACCAGCTTTGGGACCGCCTCGCCCCCAATGGCCGGTGGATGGCGCTCAACGACACCGACCTGCTCGGGCTGTTTGGCCCGGTGAAGGCCGGCGCGCGCCTGAGTTGGACGGACGACCTGGGCGCGCAGCCCGACGACACGCCGGGCGGAGAGGCGCAGCTCCGGCTGGGGCCGCTCGTGGCTTGGCAGGTCATCGATCGGGCTCCCGGCGAACGGGTGAGCCAAGGGACCGTGTTCGTGATGGGCCAGTGGTGGCTGCGGCACCCGTACCGAACCGGCGCGGTGTCGCCGCAGGCCTTCCCGCTGGTCGCGGTGGGGTACGCGGCCTCCGGGGACCTTCGGGCCTGGTGAGGGCAGCGCACCCACGCGGGGCGACGGGAAGGGGGCGTTACGGGGGAAACCTCCGGTTTCCCCTGTCCCCTGAACAAGATCTGGCCGGGGCAGGCCGGCGGGACCCGGCGCGGAGGGTCAGGGGCGGGAGCCCGGGTGGCGGACGCCGGAGAGCAGCTCTTCGAGGCCGAGGAGGGCGCAGCCGATGTGCTGGACGGTGTCGATGCGGACGTCGAGGGCGCCCGGGCTGTCCCGGAAGCCGCCGATGAGGCGCGCGGGGCGGCCGAGGAAGGGGGCGTCGGCGGCGCGGTAGGCGGCGTCGAGGAAGAGGCGGCCGTAGTCCTGGGCGGCGGCGGCGTACGGGCCGGTGGGATCGAGGAGGGCGGCGGCGACCACGGCCTCGGCGACCCCGCCGGCGGGGCCAGCGGCAGGGCGAAAGCCGCCGGCAACGGCGGGGTGGACCTCTGCGGCGAGGTAGGCGCGGCAGAGGGACCAGCCGCCGGGGGTGCCGATGGCCTCGGCGGTGGCAGCGGCGGCGATGCAGGACCAGTGCTCGTCGAGGGGGACCAAGCGGTCCGCGCCGAGCGGGGCGTAGGGCCCGTCGAAAAAGGCGGCGGCGCGGGCGAGGGCGGGGGCGGCGCCCGGATGCCCGGCGCGGGCGAGGGCCGCGAGGGCGAGCTGGGACTGGCCGTGGCCGTAAGGGTTTTGGGGCTGGGGCGCGAAGTCGCCGGTGGCGCGGCTGGCCTCCCCGCGAACCTGCCCGCGGGCGTCCACCGCGGACGCGACGAAGTCGCCCCACGGGGCGGCGATCGGATCGTCGAGGGCGACGGCGGCGAGCACCGCGAGGGCCGTGGTGCCGACCCAGGCCACGCCATCGGACCGGCGGCCGTCGGCGAGGTAGGCGCGGCCGTCGGGCAGCGCGGTGCTGCGGTCCTTCATCCAGGCCAACGCGCGGCGGGCGGCGGCGTCGAGGGCGGGATCTCCCGAGCGCTGGGCGGCGCGGGCGAGGAACCACGTGGTGCCGGCGTGGCGCGGCAGGTTGTAGCCGCGGCCGGCCTCGCCGGAGGGGCCCTTGACCTCGTAGGTGAAGCGGCCGTCGGCGTCGAGGTTGGCGACGAGGTGACGCGCGCCGGCGAGGGCGGCCTCGCGCACGGTGTCGGCACCGAGCGGCGGCGGGGCGGACCAGCCGGCGCCGAGGCGGGCGGCGCCGGTGGGACCGGCGATGGCGCTGGCGAAGCGGGCGGGGCGTGCGCCGGGCGAGGGCGGGGAGGGCTGGGGAACGCCCCAGGGGCCGGCGAGGGCGTGGCGGCGGAGGGCGCGGGGGCGCCACAGCGCCGACGGGGAGCGGGCGGCCGCGGGCGCGAGGGCCCAATGGCCGCCGGTGCCCTCGGGCACGAGGCCGCTGGCCCACGACTCGACGAGGACATCCACCACCACGGCATCGGGAGCGGGCGGCAGCGCTGCGACGGCGGCGGCGAGGGCGGACGCGGCGTCGGGGCCGGCGGCGGGCTGGGACGCCGAGGCGACGCCGCCCGACCAGGCGGTGACGAGGAGCTGAACGGGGCCGGTGGGCGGCAGCGCAGGGGCGGGCGCGCCGGTGGCGTGGGCCCAGGCCGCGGCGGCGAGGGGCAGCGGATCCACGGCCGCGGGGGCGCGCTGGTGGCCGACGGTGCCGGCGAGCGGGGCGGCGGCGGCGGGGAGCAGCACCGCGAGGGCGGCGAGGGTGGCCGCGGCGCCGGCGCGGCGGTGCCGCAGGGCCTGCACCAGCGGGAAGCCGATGGCCCACGGCAACAAGCCGATGGAGAGCGCGACGATGTCGAGGCCCGTGCGCGCGGCGTCTGGGCCGAAGCGGGCGCTGAGGTGGAGCCCCGCGTGGGCGAGCAGGCCGAGCACGCCGAAGCCCGGCCCGAGGGAGAGCGCGGCGAGGGACCCGGCGAGGCGGGCGCGCCCGGTGAGCACGGCCCCCAGCGCGCCGAGCTGGAGCGCAGCGCCGACGCCGAGGAGGGCCGCGGCCGGGGCCCAGCGCGGCAGGACGATGGCGGCGCCCACCGCGAAGACGACCGCCTGGAGCAGGTTTCCGATGGCCTCCGCCCGCGCGGGCGGAGGCGGGGCCGGGCTCAGAAGAGCACGACGGTGCCGCCGGAGAACTGCGGCACGATGCCCGAGCTGCCGAAGCCGGAGTCCACGGCCTCGAAGCCCTGGCCCGACCACAAGCCCGCGGCGGCGTTGAGGTTGAAGCCGAAGGAGTCGGTGACGAGGAAGTCGGCGCCGGCCCGCGCCCGCAGGCCGATGGCCACGCCGCCCGCGCCCTTCACGTAGCCCGGGATGAACTGGGCGCCGCCGCCGATGTAGGGCCGCACGTTGGAGTCGGTGAAGCGGTAGGCCACGCCGGCGTCGATCGGGAGGATCGTGTTCCACTGGACCGGGGGCGCGCCCTGCTCGACCAGGGCGGGATCCACCAGGCGACGGGTGGAGTACGCCTCGACCCCGAGGGTGACGGCGACGCGCGGGGCAGGGAGGAAGGCGGCCTCGGCGCCATAGGTGACGAACGCGAGCCCCTGGAAGCGCGAGTAGCCGATGCGCGCCGTGAGGGCGGCCTTTGTGTCGTCCGCCGGGGAGGACTTCTTTTTGGCCGTGGAGCCGCTGGAGCTGCGAGACGGGCCGTCCAGGTCGCGGGTGGAGCTGGAGGCGCGGGCGGCCGGCTTGCGCGGCGCGTCGTCTTCGTCGTCTTCGTCGAGGTCTGCCACGGAGGGGCGGCGCGGCTCGTCGGCGAAGTCGAGATCTTCGTCGTCGGCGGGAGGGGGCGGCTTGCGCGCCGCGGTGCTGCTGCTGCCCGAAGACCGCGAGGGGCTGGAGGCGCTGCCGCTGCTGCGGGCGGGCGCCGCGGCCGACCCGCCGCCGCCGGCGTCTTCTCCGTCTTCTTCGTCGACCAGAACGAGCTGGGTGGGCTTGAAGACGAAGTCGACCTCCTCCTCTCCGGCATCTTCGGTGGGGGGCGGCGGCTTGCGCGCGGCGGCGGCCGCGGCGGCGCGGCGCTCTTCTTCGGCGCGGCGGGCGGCCTCGGCGCGGCGGGCCTCTTCGGCCTTGCGCGCGGCCTCGGCTTGGCGCGCGGCCTCGGCTTGGCGCGCGGCCTCGGCTTGGCGCGCGGCCTCGGCGCGGCGGGCCTCCTCGGCGCGGCGGGCCTCTTCGGCTTGGCGCGCGGCCTCCGCCTGGCGCGCGGCCTCGGCGGCCCGTGAGTCGTCTTCCTCGGGGTCCCCGACGTCTTCGAGCGCGCCGCCCCCGCCGGAGGGCGTGGCGATGCGCCGCGAGGTGCTGGCCCCAGCCGCGACGGCCGGGACATCGCCGTCTTCTTCGTCGAAGGAGGAGGCGCTCACCGCCGGGCCCGCGGCCGCCGCCGCCGCGGCCGGGCTCTGGCCCGTGACGAGCTCCTTCACGTAGCCGCCCATCGAGTCGGCGATGACGGAGGGGACGTTGGGCAGCGTGAAGGCCTTGGTGCGGACGATGCGCCCGCCCTCCCAGAGCACGAGGTTGATCTCGAACTTGTTGGCCACCGCCGCCACCGTGCCGCTGACCAGGGCGTCTGCCCCGTTGGCCCCCGCGATCTTGCCGAGGCATGCGGCGTTTTTGGTGCAGTCTGCGTTGAGGCCGGCCGGCGCGGCGGTGAGCTGATCCACCGCGGTGTACTTGCCCATGAAGTCGAGCTCGGAGCTGACCAAGCTCGTCATGTTGAGGGCCACGAGCGGATCCACCCCCTTGGGCACGAGGGGCGTGACCACCGCGTCCTTGGCGAAGGCGACGCCGGGGAGAGCCAACGCAAGGGCAGCGGTGACGGGGAACAGGACGGGAGCGCGCATCAAAGCCTCGGCGGGACCGCAGACACGAAGACCACGGGCGGGGCCGGCGGTTCGCGCGGGGCGCGTCGACCGGCCGGCCATCCGACACAGGATAACACTCCGACCCCGGCGTTTCGATTCCGCGTCGGTGGCAGGGCGGCGCGGTTACGCAGCCGGCCATGGGCGCGGGCGGCGGCACGATCGGGGCGTGGGCACGGGCGGGTGCGCTGGGCGGGGTCCTCGCGGGCCTGTCCGACGCCGCCGCGGTGCGGGCCGCGTCCGCGCTGCCGCCCTCCGGCTTGCGGGACCTCCTGCTGGTCGCAGGCGGGGTGGGCGCGGGGCTGCTCGCCGGCGCCGCGGTGGGCGCGGGCCTCGGCGCCCTCGGCCGCGGGCGCGGCGGAGACGACCTCGCGCGCTGGGGCGGGGTGGTGGCGGGCGCGGCCACGGTGGGGATCGCCTGCCTGCTCGCGACCGCGGGGCCCACGGCGCGCGCGGTCGGCGTGGCCTTTGGGATCCTCGTCGCGTCCGTCGGCCTCGTCGGCGCGGTCCCGCCGGGGCGGGCGCGCATCTTCGGCGCCGCCCTCGGGCTCGCGGCCCTGGCGGGGCGTCCCGCGGCGAGCCAGCGCCGCCAGCCGGCCGCCCCCGCGCCGCCGGCCGAGGCCGTACCGGTGCTGCTCGTCACCATCGAAGGGCTGCGGGCCGACGCGGTGGGGCGGGACACCACACGCCAGCTCCTCGCGGTGGGGGCGCGGGGCGTCACCTACACCGCAGCCGTGCCCGCCGTGGCCGACGGTCCCCCTGCCCTCGCCGCCCTGCTGGGCGGGCCGCCCACCTTGGCCCGGCACTTCCGCGCGGCGGGCCACCCGACCGCGGCCTTCGTCTCGCGGGAGGCGCTGGGCCGCGACGCCGCGCCCTCCGACGGCTTCGACGTCTACGACGACGCCCTGGACGGCATCGGGGACCTCGGCCGCCTCGGCGCCGCGCGGCTGTGGTCCCGGATCGGGGCCCGCGTGCGCCCCGCCGCGCTCCCGGCCCGCCGCGCCGCCCGCGACACGGTGGCCGCCGCCCTGCGCTGGCTCGCGGGCCCGGGGCGGCAAGACCCCGCGCGCCCGCCGTTCCTGTGGGTGCACCTCGCGGATCCGCTGCCGCCCTTCGCGCCGCCGCCGCCCTGGGACACCGCCTTCACCAGCGGGGACCCGCGGGACCCCGCGCACCCCGGCCCCGAAGCCTGGGGCCGGGTGGACCCGCTCGCCCGCATCGGCCACGAGGGGGTGCGCGACCGCGGCCACCTCGTGGCCCTGCACCGGGGCGCCATCGCCTCGGCCGACGACGCGCTGGCCCCGCTCGTGGCGGCGGTGGAGGCGCTCCCGCGCGGGGCGGGGGCGGTGGTCGCGGTGGCCGGCACGCATGGCCTCTGCTTGGGGGACGGCGGGCCGTGGTTCGGCGTGGCGGAGCGGCCCGTGCCCGCGGTGGCGACGGTGCCGGTGGTGCTGCGCGCGCCGGGGCGCCTGCCGGTCGGCGCGCGGGTGGAGGCGCCGGTGTCTCTCTCCGCGCTCGGGCCGGCCCTGGCCGAGCTGGCGGGCAGCGGCGCGGCGGCCCTGCTGCCCGAGGGCGCGGAGAGCCTGGTCCCCCCGGCGTTTGGGCGCCGCCCACGGGGGCCGGTGTCGACGCGCAGCGCAGACGGCGCGGTGGGCGCCGCGGCCGACGGCACGGGCTGGGCGCTCGTGGGAGCCGATGGGGCCGCGGCCTGGTTTCCGGCGGGGGCCGACGCACCAAACCCCGGATTGGAAGACGCCGCGCGCGCCGCCCGGGGGCCTTGAGCGGGCAGAGGGAGGCGCCGCGTCCGGGGCCACCGCGCGACGGACCGGAGGGGGCGGCCCGCAGGGCCGGTGCGGGGCGGCGGCACGCCGCGCCGCACGGAGCGGCCGGCGGCCGCGACCCCCCGGAAGGGCCGGGTGCCGGGCGGCGCCCGGCACGCGCCCCGAGGACCGTGTGCAAAGCCGATGCTTATCGGAGAGGGCCGGGGGCCCAGGCCTCGCCGCGGAGCATGCGGCCGTAGAGCACGAAGTCGCCGGCGAGAGACCAGATCGGGTAGGTGAAGGTCGCGGGGCGGTTTTTCTCGATGAGGAAGTGGCCGGCCCAGGCGTGGGCATACGCGAGGGCGACGCCGCCGAGCACGCCGGGGTGGGCCAACGCGAGGAGCCCGACCATGGCGAGCAGCACGGGCGCGGCGTTGGCGCGGGCTTCGAGGCGGGAGCCGACCCCGCCGAGGGCCAGGGCGACGAGGAGCGCGCCGACGACGGGCACCGGGCGGGCAGCCGCACAGCCGAGCAGGACGGCGAGGAAGGCGGTGGTCCCGGCGAAGTGGAGGCGGCGGGAGCGGTGGTCTGCGTGGTCTGCGAGGTAGGTGGGGAAAAAGGCGGCGAAGGAGGGAAGGCGGGCGGACATCGGGCGCTCCGGGCGGCGGAGGCCTAACCTTCGGGGGTGGGCCGCGTGAGGCCACCGGCGGCGTGCCGGCCGAGCGGCGTGGCCGGCGGGGTGGGCAAGTGGGCGGTGGCGGCGACCTCGGGCCAGCCGCCGAGGAAGCGGCTCCAATGTGCATCGACGAAGGCGGGGAGATCCAGCGGGCGGCAGGCCGCCCCGCCGAGCGGGCCCTGGTGCAACAAGGCGAGGAGGACGGGCGAGACCAGGGCGAGCGCGAGGCTGCGGGCGCAGAGGGTGGGCGGCAGCTCGCCGCGCGCCTGGTGGGCGGCGACGCGGGCCTCGACGGCGCCGAGGGTGGGCTCGAGGATCTCGGTGACGACGACGGGGCCGAGGGCGGGCTCGGACAGGCCGTGGGCGAGGCCGGCGCCGAGCAAGCGCCCCATCGGGGAGTGCAGGAAGCCGAGCACCAGCTCGTCGAGGAACCAGCGCAAGGACGGGCCAGGCGGGCCGCGCTCGACCGTGGCGCCTTGGTGGATGGCGCCCGCGCCCATGCGGCGGACCTCCTGCAAGGCGGCGGCGACGACGCCGGTGCGGTCGCCGAAGTAGTGGCGCAGGGTGGGAACGCTGACCTGCGCGATGTCGGCGAGGCTGCGGAGGCTGACGGCCGTGCCGGCCGGGCCCATGAGCGCGGGCAGCACGGCGCGCGCGAGCGCTTGGCGGCGTTCGACGTAGCCCGGGTTCGTGCGGCCGAGGGGGCGCGACATGAAAAGCCGCTAACCGGAGCGCACACAGTTTGCACACATCGCCCATCCCATTTATATCCGTCGTGGGATACAGAACCGGGGGCCCGATGGCGATCGCGACACTGCTGATGCTGCTCTGGGCGCGTGCCGGCGCGGCCGAGCCGCTGCTCCCGGTGCTGGAGGACGCCCCGCCCGTGGCCTATCCGCCCGACGCCCTGGCGGCCCAAGCCGAGGGCGTCGTGGGGCTGGAGCTGGTGGTGAGCGCCGAGGGCGCGGTGCAGGCGGCGCGGGTGGTCGCGTCCTCGGGCCGGGCGGACCTGGACGCGGCGGCCGAGAACGCGGTCTACACCTACCGCTTCCGCCCGGCGGTCGACGCCGCGGGCCAGCCGGCCCCGGCGCGCATCCGCTACGACCTGCGCTTCTCGCTGGACGTCGTGCCCCCGGTCAACCTCGAGGGCGTGGTGCGCGAGGCGGGCCTGCGGACGCCGCTGGAGGGCGTGGAGCTGCGGGCGGTGGACGCGGCGGGGCGCGTGCGGGTGGCCGAGACCGACGCTGCCGGGCGCTACGCCTTCGTCGGGCTCGAGCCCGGCGCGTGGACGGTGACGGCCGGCGGCCCGGCCTTGCGGGCGCGGGACGAAGCGGTGGTGGTCGAGCCGGGCAAGGTCATCGGGCTCGACTTCTCGCTGGTGAAGGACCTCGCGCGCGACGCGGCGCTGAACGGCGGGGTGCTCGTCATCGAGGGCGAGCGGGAGTCGGAGGGCCTGACGGAGCGCCGCATCTCGACCGCCGAGCTGCGCGTGCTGCCGGGCACCAACGGCGACGTCGTGCGCGCGGTGCAGAACCTCCCCGGCGTGGCGCGCCCGCCGCTGAACATCGGCCAGCTCATCATCCGCGGCACGGCCCCGGAGGACAGCCGCTACTCGATCGACGGGGCGCCGATCCCCATCGTCTTTCACTTCGCCGGCTTCTCCACCGTCATCAACAGCGACTCGGTGGCCGAGGTCGCCTACCTGCCGGGCAACTTCTCGGCCCGCTACGGCCGCGTGCTCGGCGGCTTCGTGGACCTGCGCACGGACGACGCGCTGCCCGAGCGGGCGCGGGGCTACGCGAGCGTCGACACCTTCCAGGCCACGGTGTTCGCCGAGCAGAAGGTGGGCAAGAAGACGGCGCTGGCGATCTCGGGGCGCCGCTCCTACATCGACACGGTCCTCAACCCCATCTTGCAGAACGCCGGCCTCACCTTCCAGGCGCCGCGCTACTGGGACGCGCAGGTGCGCGTGCTGCACGACGCGGACGACGGCGGCAAGTTCGACGCCTTCGCCTTCGTGTCGGACGACCGCTTCCGCTTCCTCGGCCAAGGCGCCGACGACGAAGAGCAGGTCAACGCGAGCCTGGCGACCACCTTCCAGAAGCTCCGCTTGCGCTACACGCGGCCGCTTGGTGACGGCTGGACGAACGAGACGAGCCTCATCGGCGGTCCGGAGCGCAACTTCTTCGAGTTCACCGGCGGGGTCGAGGCCTACGAGAAGGCGACGCGCCTCGGCTTCCGCCAGGAGTTCGCGCGGGCGCAGTCCGAGGAGCAGCCGCTCGGGTGGCGGCTCGGGCTGGACGTCGAGGGCGGCACGCAGGCCTTCCTGTTCGACGTGGGCGTGCCGCAGCTCTACGAAAAGGGGGCATCGCCCTTCGTCGCGCCGGCCGCCTACGCCGAGGCGACGGCCCGCCTCGGTCCGCTCACGCTCATCCCGGGCGTCCGCGGCGACTTCACCTGGTTCGCCGACGGCGGGCAAGGCACCTCGGTGGACCCGCGCCTCGCCGCGCGCTGGCTGGTCGGCGACTCCACCACCATCAAGGTGGCGAGCGGCTGGTACAGCCAGTACCCGACGTTCCGCCAGGTGAGCACCGAGGCGGACGGCACGCCGGACCTGCGGCCCTCGCGCGCTTGGCAGAACAGCCTCGGCGTGCGGCAGCAGCTCGGGCCGGGCCTCGTGGGCGAGGTGTCGGGCTTCTACAACGACCAGGCGCGGCTCGTCGTCGGGCGCGAAGAGCGGCTGCGCTTCTTCTCCGGCCCGCCGCCAGCCGGCCCCTTCGACACCGCGCCCTACGCCAACGACGGCGTGGGCCGCGTGTACGGCGGCGAGCTGTTCTTGCGCTACGACGGCACCAACGTCCTCGGGTTCCTGTCGGCGACGGTGTCGCGCTCGGAGCGCATCGACCGGCCGGGCGAGGACTGGCAGTTGTTCGCGTTCGACCAGCCCATCGTCCTGAACGCGCTCTACAGCCAGCGCCTGCCGAAGCGGTGGCGGGTGGGCGCGCGGGTGCGCTACGGCTCCGGGAACCCATACACGCCGGTCGTGAACCGCGTGCAGGACCAGCTCACGCGCGCGTTCCAGCCGGTCTACGGGCCGCGGGACAGCGCGCGCCTGCCGTCGTTCTACAGCGTCGACCTGCGCGTGGACAAAGACTACGTCTTCAAGAACTGGACCTTGACGACCTACCTGGACCTGCAAAACGCCACCTACGCGAAGAACGTCGAGGTCATCAGTTGGACCTACGACTTCGCGGAGGAGGCGCCCATCCTGTCGAACCCGCCGTTGCCGGCCTTTGGCCTCCGGGGAGAGTGGTGATGCGCCGAGCACTTCGTGGAGTGGCCGTCCTGGGGGCGGTCGGGGCGGGCGGGTGCACCATGGGGCCCGCGCTGGAGACGCAGCTCACCGTGCTGCGGGTGGTCGCGACGACGGCGGAGCCGCCGGAGGCCGGGCCGGGCGAGGTCGTGGCCCTGCGGCACTACATCCACGACGCGCCCGGGGATGGGCTCGACGTGCTGACCTGGACCTGCACCGCCTTGGGGCCGCCCGGGAGCCCCTGCGCCGAGGGGGAGGTGGGCGTTCTGCCGACGGTGCGGCGGGACGCGCCGGCCGTGCTGGACGAGGTGCTGTTCGTGCCGCCAGCCTTGGCCGCCTTCGTGCCAGAGGGCAAAGCGCTGCCGCTGACCAACGCGTGGATCCTGGCGTGCAGCCCGGGAGAATGCCCGATCATCGACGAGGCGGAGGCCGCGCAGGGCGACGCGGCGGCGACGGCGGCGCTCTGGGAGACGCTGTCGGACCCGTTCACGTTCATGGCCGGGCTGCCGCTGGAGACGGCGAGCCTGGCGTACCGGCCGCTGTTGGTGTCGACGCGGGCGCCGGCCGAGCGCGTGCAGAACCCGACGCTGGACTGCGCGGTGGGAGACGGCGCGGCAGCGGCGGCGAAGGACACCGGCGGGACGGGCGCCGACACCGGCGGGACGGGCGCCGACACCGGCGGGACGGGCACGGACACCGGCGGGACGGGCGCCGACACCGGCGGGACGGGCACGGACACCGGCGGGACG
>Ga0068872_10002306_pt1 | contig 15000 bp, 11 predicted proteins | sample NOAtaG_7_FD_66441 | JGI IMG/M metagenome (GOLD analysis project Ga0068872, IMG submission 66441) | Freshwater lake microbial communities from Lake Erie, under a cyanobacterial bloom - NOAA_Erie_Diel1S_2200h metaG | ecosystem: Environmental > Aquatic > Freshwater > Lake | place: USA: Ohio, Lake...
GTCCTGGCCATGCCCGCAGCCGTGGCCGACTGGCTGGCGCGTCACGCGGGCTGATGCGCGATGGATGCCATCGTCGAAGCCGCGCTGCGCAAATGGCCCAACGTGCCGCACTGCCACGGCTGGCTGGCGCTCGATGCCCGCGGCGACTGGTACATGCGCGACGAACGCATCCAGGCGGCAGGCCCATTCCCACGCGTCAAGGGCAGCGTCATCCGGCACGAGAAGCTTCTTGCGTTCATCCATCGCAACTACGCCGCCGATGCTGACGGGGCCTGGTTCTTCCAGAACGGACCCCAGCGGGTCTACGTGCAACTCGAAGCCGCGCCGTGGATCTGGCGCCTGCGTCCGCCCGGGGCGGGCGAGCCACCGGGAGTCTTCAGCCACACCGGGCTGGATGCCGGCCCACCCGACGACGCCTGGCTCGACGAGTCCGGGCGCTTGTTCCTGCATTCGGCTCTGGGCACGGGCCTCGTACACAGCCAGGACATCGAACTCGCCGCCGATGCCATCGAGTCGGGCCTCTGGCGGAACCTGCCCCAAGGTGTCGCGTCGTTGCCCACACGACCATTCAGCACCCAGCCGCAGCGCTGCGGTTATCGGCTTGATCCCCGGGACAAGCCTCGGTTCGTGGGGTCTTGACGGGCGCGGGTTCACCGCCGGGCTTACGTCGTAACCCGCAGGTTGGATGCAGAAAAGAACAAGGGCCGCAAGCGGCCCTGGCGGGTGAGCGACAGTGCCCGGTTACTTGGCTGCCGATGCAGCGGCAGAGGCCGGCAAGGCCGGCTCGGCCATCTTTCCGCCTGCGCTGTTGACCATGTAAACCACCGCGCGGCCGATTTCGAGGTCGGAGAAGTCTCCGCCGCCCTGGGCGCCCATGGCGCCCTTGCCCTTGATCGCCGAGGTCAGCAGCACCTCGTATCCAGTCTTGATTCGCGGGGCCCAGGCCGCCTCGTCGCCGGACTTCGGAGCCCCTGCCGCACCGACGGCGTGGCAGGCCGTGCAGACGGCCTTGTAGACCTGCTCGCCACTGCGCAGAGCGGCAACGTCGCCCGGGTCGCGGATCTCGACCGAGCCGACACGTTGCAGGCGTTTGGCCACGGCCTCTTCACTGAAGCCATCGGCGCCGGCGCCCGTCTTGCTGCCGACGGCAACGTAGTTGACCAGCAGGATGATGGCGATGATCGGCACCACGAACGAGGCCACGACGGCCCAAATCAGCTGCTTCGGGGTCTTGATCGGGCCCTCGTGAGGGCCATCGTCGTGCTGCTGAGCGTCACTCATGGTGTCGGGTCTTGAAGCCAGGTTTGCCGGGGTCCGAAGGCTCGATTCACCCCGTCGGACCAAAACCCCGAAGTATAGGGGGCGACCCCGCTAGAATGCCGAGCAGCACCCGGCGACCGTGGTGAAGTGGATATCATGCGGCCCTCCGAAGGCTGCGTCGCAAGTTCGATTCTTGCCGGTCGCACCAAGCCCTCTTTCGCTCAGCCCATGCGGCGCCTCTTCGTCAGCATCGCGGCCTACTGCGATCCGCTTCTGGGCTTCACGATCCGCAGTGCGATCGACAGCGCCCGTGCGCCCGATGCGCTTCGGTTCGGCGTCGTCGAGCAGGCGCTCCCGGGTTCTGAATTGCACATCACTGAAGCCTGGTCGGCGCGCCAGGTTCGCTGGATGCGGATCCCCGCTTCGGCCGCCCGCGGTCCTTGCTGGGCACGTGCCTTGGCCATGCAATTGCACGACGGCGAAGCCGGCTACCTGCAGGTCGACTCGCACACGTGCTTCGAGCCGGGTTGGGACGAGCGCCTGTGGCATTGGCACGACTGGGCTGCGGCGCGCAACCCGGACCACCTGATCTCGACCTATCCGCAGCCCTTCGAGTGGCGCGACGGCGCGCCGTTGGCACGGCCGGTAGCGGCCGCAGGAGGGCCGGTGGTGCTCGCTCAGGTCCTCTGCCCAGGCGCCACCTTCGCGTCCGACCACCCGGTGCTGCCTTTCGAGGCCCATGCCATCGCCAGCGCGCAGCCGTTACCAGCGCGGCACATCGGCGCTGGAGCCCTTTTCGGCCCGGGGCACGTGGTGCGCGACCTGCCTTACGACCCGCTGCTCTACTTCCATGGCGAGGAGCAAGCCCTGGCGACACGCGCCTGGACGCGGGGCTGGGACCTCTGGCACATCCCCGATCTGCCCCTGCTGCACCTGTATGGCCGTGCCGAGACGGGACCGGCCGCGAGGCCGCTGCACTGGAGCGCCGAGCACGACGAGGGCCGCCGGATCCGCTTTGCCCAACGCGAGGCCCGGTCGCGCGAGCGCCTGACGGAACTGCTGACTCCTGCCAGCAGCGGCGAATCGGCTGGCCTTGGCCGTTTCGGCCTTGGCCAGCGGCGCAGCCTGGCAGACTTTGCCGACTACAGCGGCATCGACTACGCCGCACGCAGGCTCGACGCCGCAGCATGGTGCCCCTGCGCAACAGTCTGATCGCTTGCGGCGCTCCGAACCTCCACCCAGGGGATGCGCTGGGGGATACACGGCGTCACATTCAGAGACAGTCTGCATACACTGGTTCCAGCTTGCGCCGCACTCGGCCGCGGGCGCTCGATCGGCCATGACCCACCGCACCCCTGTTCATCTGTTCTGTGTCGCCATCGGGGTCGTCCCGGCCCGAGTTGCCTTTTGGGCTGGGGGACTGGTTCTCGCGCTTGCCGGTGTGGCCTGGGCACAGGGCAGCGGGCCAGCGAGCCCGCCGGCGGCGCCGCCAGCGAGCCTTGAACCCGCGGCGCCGGCCCGCGCAGGTCTGGCCAACATCCGCATGGAAGTGCCGCGACCGGTCAAGGCGCTGACCGCTGCGCTCGGCCCGTCACGCCAGCGACTTGCCCTGGTCGTCGGCAATGGCCGGGTCGGCAACCGGACCGTGCTCGACACCGCGTCGCGCGATTCCCAGGCGGTTGCCGCGCTGCTGCGCAAACTGGGTTTTGTCGTCATGCTGCGCGAGGACTCGACCAGTGCCCAGCTTCGGTTGGCCCTGGCGGAGTTTCGCGAGCGTCTGCAGCCGGGAGGCGTCGGCTTTGTGTATGTCACCGGACTGGGCACCCAGATCGCCGGCCAGAACCTGCTGCTCGGTCGCGACGTCGCGCTTGACGAGTCGGCGCCAGCCGAGCGCCTCGCCGAGGCGGTGAAAGCAGCCAGCGTGTCGCTCACCGACGTCACCGATGCGTTGATGAGCGGACTCGACAGCCCGCGGCTTCTGGTGGTGGATGCGGCCTATGCGCACCCGGTCCTGGCCCGGCTGCCCGCGAAGGGCCTGACCGAACAGAAACTGCCCCCCGGCATGGTGGCGCTCTTCGGCAACGGGCTCAACAGCGTGCGTGAAGTCACGGCGGCGGCACCACTGCCCACACCTGCCCCTGATGACCCGCGCGAGATCGCAGCGAGCGGCTTTGCGCGGGTCCTGGTGGCCACGCTCGCGACGCCGCGGCTTTCCGGACCCCAGGCGCTGCGCGTGATCCGCAAGGCGCTCCACGAAGGCAGTGCCGGCCAGTGGAGCCCCTGGCTCGGAGGCGAGGGAAACGACAAGGAAGAGCTGGCCGAGATGACGCTGCTCGACGCGGTGATGCCGCGCACCCCGGAGGAGTGGGCGCGCGAACTCGCCAAGCAGGGCGGCCGCGCCGTGCTGCGAGGCGGCGAGGGTGGCCTTGCGGTGCGCGCGGGCGAGCAGAGCGTGAGCGATGTGCTCAATGCATCCACCTCGCCGTCAGGCCCGGCCGGTCAAGCCGGCCCGGCCACGCCGAGCACGCCGCCGGGCGCGTCGCGTTCGGGCTCGAACACCGGGGAAGGCGGCCGCGCGCCTCGGGGCAGCGACACCACCGACGCGACAGGCAACAGCCAGCGCCAGCCCAACCTGGGCGACGGCGTCAGGCAGGCCGGCAATGCGGTTGGCAATGCCGGTCAGGCTCTGGGCGGTGCCGCGGCTGCCGCTGGCACCGTGGCCCAGGTCGCGGCAGGTGTGGCGACGACCGCCGCAACCGCTGCGGTGGTGGCCAAGGCGGCCGAGGCCAGCGTGGCGGTCAGTGCGGCCGGGGCGGCCGCCAACGCCGCGGGTTCGTTGGCCGCCAACGCCGTGGCCCTGGGCTCTCGAATGGTGTCGTCGAGCAGCGGAACCGCCAGTGTCGAGCCTGGTGCACGCGCCTTGTCGGCAGCCGCTGCCGGAACCGGGCGCGCCACGGCTCCGTCGGTGGCAGTCGCCAATGCGGCGCCGGCAGCCCTGGCCCAGACGCCACTGCCGGTGGCAGCACCCGTTTCGACACCGGTGATCGCTGCACCCGCTGCGGTGGCCGCTCCACCGGTCACCCCTGTCTCGGCCACACCGCTGGCCACCCCGCCGGCCGCTGCGCCGGCCGCTGCGCCGGCTCCAACGCCTGCAGCAACTCCAGCCGCGGCTCCTGCTTCGGCGCTCCCTGCGGCCAGAGCCGGTGAGCAGACCGTTGCCGAGGTGCTGAGTTCCAATGGTCCCAATCCAGGCCTGCCGTCCGGCAACCCACCTCCTCCGGCCCGACCCGGCGGACCGCCGCCCACCGATGGTCGGACCAACCGCCAGGCCGAAGGCGGCGAACGCCCGGCCTGGGCGCCGCGGACCAACCGATTTGGTCATGCCGAAGGCGATACCTTCGTCTATCAGGTCACCGACACCTGGAAAGGCGAGGTCCGCGAGAACCTCGTGACCTCGATCGAAGAGGTGCTTGGCGACGGCCAACTGCTGGCCAACGGCGCCCAGTTGCAGATGGATCCGCAGGGCCGCACCAAGCTGCGCCGCGGCCGCGACGGCAGCAGCTCGGAGTTCGAGCCGCACGAGGACCTCTGGTGGGCGGACCCCAAGCGCGGACAGGGCCGTGACGTGTCGTTCACCGAACGCTTCACACGGGCGGACGGCGCCCGTGGCACGACCGAGTGGCGCGGCTCGGCCAGCGTGGGTCGCCCGCGCACGATCGAAACGCCGGCCGGCAGCTTCGAGGTCATGCCGATCGAAACCAGCGGCTGGGCCACCGAAATGCTGGCAAGCGGCCAGCGGTCCACGGTGAAGTTCACCCGCACGGTCTGGTACTCGCCCAAACTGGGTCAACCGGTGGCGATCGACATCCACGACGCCGACCGTGTGGGCAAGCTGCTGCGGCGAGAGCGCATCGAGCTCATGCAACAGCAATCGCAGAGGCTGGCCGCACAGTGAAGGCTGGCGCGCGGCTGGCACGGCCACTCGTGCTTGTCGCCTTGGTGGCCATGGGCATGCTGGCAGGCTGCAGCAGCACCCCGCGGGTGGGCGACGGCACGCGCGATGGGCCGCCGACCCGGCCACCGGCGGACCTGCATCGCGTGCCCGATGCCGTGCCTCGCATCGAGCCCTTGCGCGTCGGCGGCCCGAACAAGCCCTACGAGATCGGCGGCCGGCGCTACGTGCCGATGACCGAAGACCTGCCGTTCCGGGAGAGTGGGGGCGCCTCCTGGTATGGGGTCAAGTTCCATGGCAGGCCGACCAGCAGCGGCGAGCCCTACGACATGTACGCGATGACGGCGGCGCACCGCACGATGCCGATCCCGAGCTACGCGCGCGTGCGCAACCCGGCCAACGGGCGCGAGATCGTGGTCCGCATCAACGACCGCGGCCCGTTTGTCGACGGACGGGTCATCGACCTCAGCTACGTCGCCGCGCTGCGCCTGGGGGTGCTCAACGGCGTGGCCCCGGTGCAGGTGCGACGGCTGACGTTCGCCGACATCCGTGCGATCCAGGCACTGGCCTCAGCGCCCGCCGGTGACGTCGAGCAGCGCGCCGGTGGTGTAGCTGGCCTCGGGGCCGAGCAGCCAGACGACCGCCTGGGCGACCTCGTCGGCCGTACCGGCGCGCGCGATCGGGACCTGGGCGCCCAGCCGGGCGGCGCGGTCGGGTTCGCCGCCGCTGGCGTGGATCTCGGTTTCGATGATGCCCGGACGGACCGCATTGACGCGCACACCTTCGGCGGCGACCTCGCGCGCCAGGCCGAGCGTGAAGGTGTCGATCGCCGCTTTCGCCGCCGCGTAGTCCACATACTGCCCCGGTGAGCCCAGCCGCGAGGCGGCCGACGACAGGTTGACGATGGCACCGCCCGCGCCGCCGTGACGGGTGCTCATGCGGCGCAGCGCCTCGCGCGCGCAGGCGAAGCTGCCGAACACGTTGACTGCAAACATGCGCTGCCAGCGGGCACCATCCATCGTGTCGATGCGCTGGGCCGGCGCGACGATCCCGGCGTTGTTGACCAGGCCCGCGAGGCGTCCGCCCTCGTCACGCAGGGTGTCGTCGAGCGTCTCGAACATCGCCACCACGGCGGCGTCGTCGGCCACGTCGGCCGGCAGCAGCCAGGCACGGCGGCCGGCGGCCCGCACCGCTTCGGCCACGCCTTGAGCGGCGTCGCGACCGTTGCGAAAGTTCAGCGCCAGGTCCCAGCCTGCGGCCGCCGCGCGCAACGCGGTGGCGGCGCCGATGCCGCGGCTGGCGCCGGTCACCAGCAGGACCGGGTGGGCGCCGGGGTCGGCTCTGGGGTTGTCAGGCATCGCCACATCGTAAGCGCCGTCGGCCGTGGGTCTTCGGCCGACGTGCAGGGTTGCAGCGCCGACGTCACGACCGCCCGCTAAAGTCTGCTTTTTGCACACCCGTGTGGAGCCGACCATGGCCAAGGACTTTGACCTCATGGAGGACAGCAACCGCTCCTCCAACCCGAGCATCCACGAGGTATCGGACCCGGCCAGGCGTGTCGTCCTGCGGGGCGGCCTGGCCAGCAGCTTGACCGCGCTCTTTGGCGTTGCAGGAGGCCTGGGGGCGATGTCCGGCTGTGCCAGTGGTGGTGGCCCGGCGGCTCCGGCTGGCGCTGCGCCGACAGGCCCGGCGCTCGGTTTTGCGCGGGTGGCCACCGACACCGGCGACCGCGTCGTCGTGCCGCCGGGATACAGCGCCCAGGTTCTGGCCCCCTGGGGCGAGCCGGTCGGTGTCGCCGGCGCGATGCCGGCATGGAAGCCCGACGCCAGCAACACTGCCGACGAGCAGGCGCTGCAGATGGGCATGCACCATGACGGCATCCACTTCTATCCGCTGGATGGCAGCAGCACACGCGGCCTCCTGGTCCAGAACCACGAGTACACCGACGACGGATTGCTGCACGTCGGGGGGCAAAGCCCGTGGACGGCCGAGAAGGTCAGGAAGAGCCAGGCTGCACACGGCATCTCGGTGATCGAGGTCGAGCTCAAGGCGGGCCGCTGGGACATGGTGCGACCGTCGCGCTACGCCCGCCGGTTCACTGCGTACTCGCCGTTTGCGGTGGGTGGGCCGTGCGCCGGTCACGCCTTGTTCAAGACCGCGGCCGACCCGGCCGGCAGCACGGTGCTGGGCACCCTCAACAACTGCGCCAGCGGCATGACGCCCTGGGGCACCTACCTGTCGGGCGAAGAGAACTTCGCCGGCTACTTCGCGAGTGCCGACACGCCGACCGCGCACGAGCGGCGGTGGGGCATCCGCAAGGGCGGCTGGGGCTACCGGTGGCACGAGCACGACGAGCGTTTCGACACCGTCAGGCACCCCAACGAGCCGAACCGCCACGGCTGGGTGGTCGAGGTCGATCCCTTCGACCCGACGAGCACGCCGGTCAAGCGCACCGCGCTGGGCCGCGCCGCACATGAAGGCGCCTGGATCGCGGTGACCAAGGACCAGCGGGCTGTCGTCTACTCCGGCGAGGACGCGCGCTTCGAGTACGTCTACAAGTTCGTCAGCCGCGACCGCATCAAGCCCGGCGGCGCCAAGGCCAACGCGACGCTGCTGGACCACGGCACGCTTTATGTCGCCCGGTTCGACGCCAGCGGTCGCGGCGTCTGGCTGCCGGTCGTGCATGGCCAGGGCCCGCTGACCAACGCCAACGGATTCGCCGACCAGGGCGAGGTCGTCATCAAGTCGCGCCAGGCCAGTGACCTGCTCGGCGCGACCAAGATGGACCGCCCTGAATGGCTGGTGATCGATCCGAAGTCCGGGTGGATCTATTGCACGCTGACGAACAACTCCAGCCGCGGCGCCGCCGGCCAGCCCGGCGTGGACGCAGCCAATCCGCGCGTGAACAACGTGATGGGCCAGATCATCCGCTGGAAGGAAGACGGCGACTTCGATGCGGCGGCGTTCCAGTGGAACCACCTGCTGCTGGCCGGCGACCCGGCAAACGCGCGGGCCGAAGCCCAGGGCAACATCAAGGGCGACATCTTCGCCTGTCCGGACGGCATCACCTTCGATCAACGGGGCGTGCTGTGGATCCAGACCGATACCCACGCCACGCAGATGTACAAGGGCGAGCTTGAGCGCATCGGCAACAACCAGATGCTGGCCTGCGACGTGGCCAGCGGCGAGGTGCGGCGCTTCATGACCGCGCCGACGAACAGCGAGGTCACCGGCTGCGCGCTCACGCCCGATGGCCGCACGATGTTTGTCAACGTCCAGCACCCCGGGGAAACGCCCAGTGATCGCAGCGACCCCGCCCAGCCGACCCGCTTTTCGCGCTGGCCCGACGGCGAGGGCGCCGTTCGGCCGCGCTCGGCCACGGTGGTGATCCGCAAGAACGACGGCGGCGTCATCGGCAGTTGAACTGCCGACGGCGCCGCCGTTGCGGTGTGCTGCGGTGTGTTGCCGGGCGGTCGCGTGGGCTTCAGGCCTTGCGCAGCCGCCGTGCAGCCAGGCCGGCCAGGCCCAGGGCCAGCAGCGCGGCCGAGCCCGGCTCGGGCACCGCCGGCACGTTGGCCACGTACAGCGCCGCATAGTCCAGCGTAAACGGGTTGCCTTGCGGCGTGGTCGCCACGCCTTCCAGGCTGGTGAAGACGAGGCCGCCGAGATTGCGCTTTGTGTTGACGAAGTAGTAGCTGTGCTTGCCAGCACTCACCAGGCCAAGCACCAACTGGCCCGAATGCTTCTCGTCGAACTCCAGCGCGCCGTTGAACGCGACCTGCGGGTTGCTCAGGAAGGGACCATTGTCCGCGTCGTCGCTGCGTCCGAGGTAGGTGAAGTCCAGCGCCCACGTCGCCTTCAGCAGCGCGATCTCGTCGGCGCTGCCATCCAAGCCTCCGACAAACGACCCGATGCACGCCGGGGGCGGCAGGATCGACAGCGTGGTGTGCGAGCAGACCTCCGGCGCGCTCGGCGGTGCCGCGGCCAGCACGGGGCTGGCCGTCAAAGCCGCCAGCACCGACGCGGCCGCGACCGCAAGGGTTTGGCGCAAGGGCTTCATGCCTTGGCACTCCGCCGACGGGCGACGCCCGCCACGGCCAGCAGGCCCAGCGCCATCAGCGCGTAGGTGCCCGGCTCCGGCACGGTGACGACGGCGACATAGGTGTGCCAGTTGGCGCGGATCAGGCTGCCGTCCTGGCCGGCGCTGAAGTCGGCCCAGTCGGCGGCGTACTCGCCGATCGCGTAGAACTTGAACGGATCGTTCGGATCCAGCGTCACCGCAGCGTAGTCACCCCAGCGCTGGCGGCAGGCCGCGTCCACCGTGGTCCGAGCGCCGCAGCGGTAGTCGCCGACGTCGCTGACGCGGAACAGCAGGTCGGACCCTTGCTGCACCAGGTTGTTGCCGACCAGCTTCATCGTCTTGCCCATGAAGCTGATGCGGCCGTCGGCCTTGCCGTCGCCGTTGGCGTCGCCGGTCTGCGAGCCCGAACGGTTGTAGCCGATGACGGCATCGCCGAATTCGTTGATCGCGACCGAGCCCTGGTAATAGTCGAAGTTGCCGCCGCCGATCGTGCCCGTGCTGAGGGTCGCGAAGGTGTTGGCATCGAGCACGTACCAGCGAAGCTCGGTGAAGGCATTCGCGCTCGGCACGCCGGTCGGCGTCACCGTGTGGATGCCGATGATCTTGCCGTTGGCCTGCACCACGCCACCACTGATGCGGTCGTCGAGCGTGTCGACGAGCCGGTTGCTGGTGTTGTTGACCTGCCCCGGCAGGTTGTCGGGCTGGCGGCCGCGGCCGTTGAAGGTGTAGATCGCGGTGTTCAGCTCGGTGACGGCGCTTTGCGTGGCCCCGGCGGCATTGGTGCCATTGAGGCGGTACGCGAACACGTCGAACTGGTCGCGGCTGACCGCCATGATGTTGTGCGACGTCGGGCTTTCGCTGGTCCAGTTGGTCACCCCCTGGATCGCAAAGCCGCGGTCAGCGCCTGCCACCGGGGCGTCGAAACGCGTCATGTTCGCCACCGTCGGCGCGCCGCTGAGAAGGTCGGCCTTCGGGATCGTGAACAGCGAGGTGCCCGAGAACGACGGCGTGAAGTTGTTGGTGCCGATCACCACGCTGTTCTGGTTCACGGCCAACGTCGGATAGTCGGCGACGTGGTTGGTCGGCCCGAACGCCGTGATCTTGGTGCCCTTCCAGGTGCCCAGGGCATCGGAGGTGTCGCTGATGCCGATGCAGACCTCGTTGACCGTGGCACAGAAACCGTTGGCGATCCAGCGGTTGCTGTAGTGGTCGAACAGGATGCGCTGGTCGCCCGACGAGCCCGTCAGGCCCATGCGCTGCCAGAACGTACTGGCCTTCTCGCGGATCAGCAGCCCGCCGGTGTTCTTGTCGTAGATCGCGACACTGCCGTTGGAGGTCTCCATGAACTGCGTCGTGCCCACGGCGCCCATGGTGTCGGGCGGACGGAAGGCGCCGTCGAGGAAGAAGTTGTCCTTTTGTGCCGTGCCCTCGAAGCCCCACCAGGTGGTGGCGTGTACCGCAGCCGAAGAGATGGCGGTCAGAGAGGCGACCGCCAGCAGGCGTGCGGTGTGTGCAGAGATACGCATCGAATTCCCCCGAAAAGTGTGGGGACAACCATAGACCTCACGACTCGCTGGAAGGCCCCCCAACTTGAGGGGGTTTTGCTGCGTGGTTTCCCTGAGGTCCTCAGGTCGTGGCGACGGTCAACCGATTCCGGCCGGCGCCCTTTGCGGCATACAGCGCCCCGTCCGCGCGCTGGAGCAGGGTCCTGGCCTCGTATGGCGGCGTCAGTGCCAGGCCGATGCTGGCCGTGACGCTGCCGAGTCCGGGGAGGTCCGGCCAGGAGCGTTGTTCGATCCGCTCGCGCAGCCTCTCGCAGACCTCGCAGGCCTGGGACAGCGGTGTGTCCGGCAGGACGACAACGAACTCCTCGCCGCCCAGGCGCGCGAGCAGGTCCACGCCGCGCATGTTCTCGCGCAGCAGTTGCGCCAGGCCCGTCAGCACGGCGTCGCCGGCGGCATGGCCGAAGCCGTCGTTGATCCGCTTGAAGTGGTCCACGTCCAGCAGCGCCAAGGCCAAGGGCCGACCCTGTTCGGCGGCGGTGGCCAGCATCTCCTCGATGCGACGTTCGAAGTGGCGCCGGTTGGCCAGACCCGTCAGCACGTCCTGTTCGGCGGACCGGGCGAACTCCGCGGCACGGTGCTGCTGGCGCAGGGCCTCGGCGCGCGCCTCGTCGGTCTGGCGTTCGGCCTGGCGCCGTGCCTGCGCGGCTTCGGTGCGCGTCACAAAGACCGATGACAGCGCGCGCAGCTGGGCCACCGTCCGCTGCCGTTCGAGACGCTCGACGACCTCGAAGTGCGCCAGGGCCGCCTCGTGCCAGGTCATCGCTCGGCAGGCCCGATAGGCCACGTCGCGCACCCGGATCTCGGTGGAGACTGGCGGCGTGCCTTCAGCGGCGCTCATGTCGCCGAGGACCGCCGTCATGGCCGCCAGGGCTTCTTCGGGGCGGTCCTGGGACAGCAGCCAGGCGCCGCGGCTGGCCTCGATGCGCCAGCCATGGGCCGCCAGTCCGCCGGCCATGGCCAGTTGGTGGGCCTGATCCAGCAGGATGCGGGCGGTGGCGATGTCGCCTTGATGAAGGCGCACCTCGCCCAGGTTGCCGCGGACGGCCACTTCGTAGGTTGGTTCCCGGACCCGCGTCAGGATCCCCAGAGCCTCTTCGGCGCCGGCGCTGGCGCGGTCGAGCAGGGCGGTGCGAACGGCGGAAGAGTCGACGTCACGCACCCGGTGCCAGGTGCCGAGCGTCAGAGCGCAAACCGCGTTGGCGCCGATCAATCGTTCGCGCAGCGGCGCTTGCTTGCCGTGTTCGGCCATCGCCTCGGACATCAGGCGCATCGCCTGCCACGAGTCGCCCATGCGCTCGAAGCACACCGCCAGGGCGTAGGCCGCCGTCAGCGCCAGCCCCGGGTCGCCGCCGGCCGGGCTTTCGGCGCTCTCGCGCATCAGCCGGTTGGCGGCGTCCAAGGCCAGATCGAAGGCGGCCGTCTCGCTGCTGGCCAGGGTCAGCAGGCGCAGCGTCTCGCAGCGTTCGGGGCGCAACTCGCTGCGTTCGAGCAGCGGCAGTGCGTCCAGCGCCTGTTGCCGCGTCGCCACCAGACGGCCCAGGCGGAACAGGTGGCCGCACAGCCAGGCCGCAGCGCGTCCGGCTTCCAGCATCGAGCGTCGTTCGAGCGCCAAGGCCGACGCGCGCCGGGCGGCTTCGGCGGCCTCGGCCGCTGGCGCGTTGCGGCTCGGGTCGGCAAGATCGAGCAGGGCCGTCAAGTCAGGCGCGGCCACCGTGGCGTCGGGCGGGGCAGGGTTCATGAAGGGGCAAAGTCGGGCCATGGCCGCAACCGGCCCGGCCACTCTGTTTCGACCGGATGGAGTGCAACTTGACGCTTTTCGGCGGCGCCATCGTCGGGACCGCACGATTGTCGAAAAAAAGCCCCGCGACCCAGGGGCCGCGGGGCGAACAAGCCCTCCGGGGAGGACGTCGTTGGGCGATCGGCGCTGTTGCCGTGCCGGGTGACGATGACAATCGCCACTGCGTCCACGTTCTGCGCCACTGCGGCGATTGTTCGTGGCGCTCAACCTGCCTGCCGTCCACCGGTCAGCGGAGTCCGACCCCCCGATCTCGATGCAAGCGGTCGGATTCCGCGGCCCTGCCCGCCTTGTGCGAACCCCGATGTCCAATGCCGCTCCTGCCCTCAGCCCTCTGGCCGACACCGACATCGAGCGCCTTCAAGGCTTGCTCGATGAGTTGCCGGCCAGCCTGGCGGCCCCCGATGTGACGCTGCTTGACGGCTACCTCTGCGGCGTGCTTCTGCAGCCGCAGCGCATCCCCGAGATTGACTGGCTGCCCGGCGTCTTTGACCTCGACGGCCCGGCCGATCCGCGGCCCGGCCTGCCGCAACCGCTGGTGACCGAGATCGCGCGGCTGGCGCGCCGCCGTCATGCCGAACTCGACCACGCGATCGGGGCGCGCGACTGGTTCGACCCCTGGGTGTTTGGCGCCAGTGACGAGGTCGGCGATGACGATGAAGCACCGGCCGAAGCCGGCTCTGCCGACGATGTTGACGACGGAGACGACCCGCTCCTGCCCTGGGTCGCCGGATTCGCTGCCGCGATGGACCGCTTCCCGGCGTTGATGGCCCTCGACAACCCGGCGCTGGTCGAGCCACTGGCGCTGCTGTATCTGCACTTCGATGCGGCCGACCTCGAAGACGCCGATGCGCTGCTGGCGGTGATCGAGACCCTGGAGCCGCCGGCCGATCTGGGCGAGGCGGTGCAGGACGCCGTGCGTGCGGTGATGCTGATTGCCGATGTCTCCCGGCCCCGGCCTGTCGCCGCCGTGCCCAGGTCCGGTCGGACTCCTGCCGGCAGGAAGGGCGGCAAGCCGTCGGGCGGGCGCCGCCGCTGAGTTCAGGTCGCCTGCCCGGCGGGTGTGCTTGCCAAAGCCCGGCGTTGACGTTCCACTTGCGGACTTCTCAACGCCTGGAGCCCCCAAGATGACGTTCCCCCGACTCGCGGCTGGCCTGTTGGCCCTGGTCGCAGCCATAGCCGTAGCGCCAGTGGGCGCTGCCGACACCGCGTCGGACCCCCCGCCCGCCAAGGAAAGCGCCGACCCGCTGGCGCCTGCGCGCGCGGCGATTGCCGACAAGCGCTGGACCGCCGCCGTCGAAGCGCTCAAGAAGGCCGACCGTCCGGCCAGTGCGGACTGGAACAACCTGATGGGCTATTCGCTGCGCAAGAGGAATCCGCCCGATCTCGACGGTGCCCAGCGCCACTACGACGCGGCCTTGCGCATCCAGCCCCAGCACCGCGGTGCGCTGGAGTATTCAGGCGAACTGGCGCTGATGAAGGGAGACCTCGCCACGGCCGAGCTGCGCCTGGCGACCTTGGTGTCGGCGTGTGGCGGGCCCTGCGAAGAGCGCGCCGACCTCGAGCGTGCCATTGCCAAGTTCAAGGCCAACGGCAACCGTTGGACACCCTGATCCGGCGGTGACGGCCGCGGCGTTTCAGCCGTCGCCGAAGACCACCCGGGCGTGTTCGCCCAGGCCGAGCGCGACGCTGGCGAAACGGTCGCCCAGGGCGCGCTCGGCCCCCGGGAAGCGGGCGGCAATGCGTTCGACCAGCGGCGTGAAGCCGGTCGAGCCGCCCGTGAAGTAGATCGCGTCGACCTCCACCGGTGCGACACCGGCCCGGCGCACCGTTTCCAGGGCCGCGGCCTCGATGGCCTCGATCTCGCCGGCCAGGGCCTCGGCCGCGGTGGCGGTGGCCAGGTGCTGCTGCAGGCCAGGCTCGAGCTCGGCCAGTTCGATGTCGGCCTGACCCTGCTGAGCGACCTGGATCTTGGCCGCCTCTGCACGGGCGGCCAAGGCATGTCCCAGCCGGTCGACGAGCACCGCCAGCAGGCGGCGCGGGTGGGCGGGGTCGCGGTACCAGTCGCGCATGCTGCGCAGTTCGGCCAGCCGGGCCGGGGCGTAGACGGTGTTGATCAGGTGCCAGGACGCGAGGTCGAAGTAGATCGCGCTCGGGACTTCGGCCATGTCGGCGTCGGGCGGTGCGCCGCGCGGTGGCGCCCGGCGGCTGCGGTAGCCCAGCAGCGGCATGATCGCGGCCAGAGAGACCTGACGGTCGAAGTCGGTGCCGGCGCGGTGCACGCCATGGTTGGCCAGGATGTCGTCCTGGCGATCGACCCGCCCTCGCCGCGCCGGCCCCAACCGCA
>Ga0068872_10002311_pt1 | contig 14986 bp, 13 predicted proteins | sample NOAtaG_7_FD_66441 | JGI IMG/M metagenome (GOLD analysis project Ga0068872, IMG submission 66441) | Freshwater lake microbial communities from Lake Erie, under a cyanobacterial bloom - NOAA_Erie_Diel1S_2200h metaG | ecosystem: Environmental > Aquatic > Freshwater > Lake | place: USA: Ohio, Lake...
GGTGTCCTCCTCCCAGACTTTGACCAGCGCACCCGCGCCGCCCTGCTCGTCGATGACGCCGACCGCGCGATGCTCGCTGTCCTACGCCTCCTCCAACCCAAGGTCTCCCTGTCCCCCGGCATCCACCCCTCGGCCGTCATCGACCCGGCCGCAACCATCGACTCCACCGCGCACATCGGCCCGCACGCCTCCGTCGGCCCCGGCAGCGTCATCGGTGCAGGCGTCGTTCTCCACGCCGGCGTCCGCATCGGCGCAGATGTGCACATCGGTCAAGGCTCGATCCTCCATCCCGGCGCATGCGTGCTCGACCGTTGCACCCTCGGCCGGCGCTGCATCCTTCAGCCCGCCGCCATCATCGGCGCAGACGGCTTCGGCTACCTCCCCGGCAAAGCAGGCCTAGAAAAAATCCCCCACGTCGGCAACGTCGAATTACACGACGATGTCGAGATCGGCTCGTGCACCTGCATCGACCGCGGCAAGTTCGGCGCCACAATCATCGGCACGGGCACCAAAATCGACAACCTCGTCCAGATCGCCCACAACTGCCGCATCGGCTCGCACGTGGTCATCTGCGGGTGCTGTGGCATCGCCGGGTCGGTAACCATCCACGACGGCGTGATGATCGCAGGCGGCGTGGGCATCGCCGACGGCATCACCATCGGCAAGGGCGCACGCCTGGCCGCGCAGGCCGGCATCATCAACGACGTGCCCGAGGGCGAGGCCTACTGCGGCGCGCCCGCCATGCGCCAACGCGACTGGGCACGCCAGCAGATCGCCATCAAACGCCTCGCCGAGAGCGCGGCACAAGCTCGGGGTGCGCAGCAGTGAACCCGCACGCGAACGCACCACCGCTGCCCAGAAGGTCCATCAACCAGAGCATCATGCTCAGCGGCCCGGGCCTCTTCAGCCCGCTCGTGAGCGTCCTTGCGCTCCGCCCCGCCCCCACTGGCACAGGCATCCACTTCCGCCGCATCGACCTGCCCGACCAGCCACACATCCCCGCAGACGCCCGCCACATCGCCCACTCACAACGCCGCGACGGCTTCGGGCGCTGCACCGTCCTGCTCCCCGAACAGCCCGAGCCGGCCGCCCCGACAGGCATCGCCGCACCAACCGCCGCGGGCATCCACACCACCGAGCACCTCCTCAGCGCCATCTATGCCCTCGGCATCACCGACCTGGCCATCGAGCTGCACGGCGCAGAAATCCCCATGCTCGACGGCTCGGCACTCAACTTCGTCGAGGCGCTGCTGCCCAAGGTCGTCCCCATCGAGGGCACTATCGCGCCCATCGTCCTCCACCACCCCATCACGATCCACGACGGCGCAGGCATGATCGAGGCCACACCGACCGACCATCCAGCCCTCCAGGTCCAATACAACCTCGACTACGGCCCGCACGCGCTGATCCCACCCCAGGCCGCACGCTTTGCCATCGAGTGGACCGACAACCAGCAGGCGCACGCAAACCGGGGCCTGCGTTATGCCGAGCAGATCGCCCCTGCACGCACCTTCTGCACCGCGCAAGAGGCCGAGGCTTTCCGTGCCGCCGGGTTCTTCGCCCATATCAACCCCAACGAAGTCCTTGTCCTGGGCACCCCCCCCCCCACCACCCCGGCCATGCGCTTTGCCGACGAGCCAGCACGCCACAAGGTCCTCGACCTCATCGGCGACCTCGCCCTCGTCGGCCGGCCCATCTACGCCAACATCACCGCCACCCGCAGCGGCCACGTCCTCAACGCCCAACTCGCCCGAAGGCTCATCGACGCGATCGAGCACTAGCGCCCCGGGTACCCCGGACCTCCGGGCCGGGCGTTTTAAGAATTAGAAAACCCCCGCCTCGGAGATGCGGGGTGCCGAGGGCAAAGGTAAAGACGCCCGGCCCAGAGGTCCGGGGTACCCAAAAACACAATCACCCCAAACCAAACCCCAAGTTACGGCTTCTCGCCGGGCATCCCATCACCCTCAGGCTTCTCACCCGGCTGTACCTCGGGCTTCGCCGCGGGCTTGGCCTCCTCCGCACCCAGTTCCTTCCCCGACTTGTGCGCCTCGATCGCCCGTGCTGTCGCGCTGGCAACCTCCGCCGCCGGCAGCACCTTCAACCCGCGGTCGAACGGGCTGACGCGACCCATGTTCCGCTGCGCCATCGGCTCATCCTCATCCCCACCCACCGGCTGCACCACCGACACCCCCACAAACCCACCACTCTCGCTGAACACCGGCAGCCCGATCCACTGCAACGGTCCACCCGACGGGATGATCAGGTTCCTCGGCTTGGTCGTCAGGCCCCCGACCTCCAGCTCCAGACCCACCGCCACGCGGTCGTAATACTTGTTCATCCGGTCGATCGCCACCAGCTCATCACCCACCTTCACGGTAACCCCCTTGGCCGGGTCCACAAACGCCAGCGGCTTCTCCGCCGGCTTGTCCAGCTGCACCCACGCCAGCTCCAGCTCCGTGTCGCGCCCGATGATCTTCGCCGGAAGCCCCTGCGTGTCATCACCGATGAGCACCCTGATCTCCTTGGCCTGCGCGCTCTCACGCCCACGCCCGATCGAGCCGCCGATCTCAAGGTTGCTGACCAAAATCAACCCCGCAGGATCGATCACCAAACCACCAGCCTCGGCCTCACGCTCGTTCTCCTGCATCGCCAGCAGGAACTTGACTGTTACGACCGACCCCGCGTGCTTGCTCAGCACAGTCGCAATCGCGCTCTCCTCCGCACGCGACTGCGTCGGCAGGCCAACACCAACAGTCGAAAAAGTCAAACTCGCGCCCACGGCGGCAACGGCAAAGGCACTCTTAAGCATGGTTTCCCTTCGATAACAGCAGGTAAACGGTCAAACCCCAGCGACACCCTCTGAGCATATACCCCCCACCCATACACGGCACACCTCTCAGACCACTTCACAACCCGGTAGAGCAAGCTTCCAGCCCGCGCCTTTGGTTTTCTGACTGAGCCTCAGCACCGGTCCTCACGCCCGATCGGCCGCGTGATCCGCAACGCACGCTTGCCCTTGAACTGTCCCAGGTGCGCAAAGAACTTCTTCTCACCCTCGACCGCAAAGACCATCGGCAGGTTCGTCGGCTTGTCCGTCGTCAGCACGTCCCCGGGCTGCATCGCGTGCAGGTCCCCCAGCGTGATCGTTGTCTCCGCCAGCACCCCGTGCACGTGCACCGCCGCCTGCGACAGCGCGTGCTCGATCGTCTTCCTTACCACCCTCGGCTGCACGCCCTTGCTCGTGCTAAACCAACTCTGGCTCGTCAAATCCTGCATCACCGGCTCGATGACGTTGTACGGGATGCACAGGTTCATCGTCCCGGCGCGGTTGCTCATCTTCAGCTCAAAGCCCACCACCACCACCACCTCGTTGGGGGGCACAATCTGCACCAACTGCGGGTTGCTCTCCGTTGCCGCAACGGAAAAACTAATCGCCTTGATCCCCGCCCACGCCTCGCTCATCGCCTGCAGCGACCGGTCGACCATCTTGCCGATCAGACGCGTCTCGATCAGCGTCATCGGCCGCTGCGGAATGAACAAATCCTGGTTCGTGCCCCCCAGCAGCCGATCGATGATCGGATAAATGATCAACGGGGAAACTTCCAGACAAATCTGCCCCTCCAGCCCAGCCGGCTTGACCAGGTTGAAACTCGTCGGGTTCGGCAGGCCGCTGATAAACTCCCCATACGTCATCTGCTCGCACGTCGCAACCCGCACCTCCACGATCGTGCGCAAAAAACCAGACAACGCCGCGCCAAAGTTCCGCCCGAACGCCTCGTGCAGCGTCTGCAACGCACGCATCTGGTCCTTGCTCACACGCTCGGGCCGCTTGAAGTCATACGGCCTGACCTCCACATTCGTCAAATCCTTGCGGTGCCGGCTGACAATCCTCACCTCCCGCGACTCAACCACCGCCGGCGTGCTGTCCGCCGCCGCCAAGAGTGCGTCGATACTGGATTGGTCAAGAACGTCAGGCATGTGCGCAAACCGACAGAAATAGACCACCGCCTATCGGCGCTTCACCCTTCACTCCTTGACCACATCACCAACTTTGTCAGGGTTATGAACGTGCAAAAAAACTGCGAACAAACCTCCTAATCAACTTTCACTTTTCAGTGAAACAACGCCCCCCGCGCCTACCATCGAGCAATGACCGCACTGGCAACCCCATCCACCCACACCCTCGGCAACCCAGACCCGCGCCTCGATGCGATCGCACAAAAAATCCACGCCGGCCAACGCCTCACCCTCGACGACGGCCAGGCCCTCTTTGACACACCCGACATCTACACACTCTGCGAACTTGCCGACTTTGTCCGCCGACGCCTCCACGGCGAAAACGCCTACTACAACATCAACCGCCACCTCAACTACTCCAACGTCTGCGCGCTCTCGTGCAAGTTCTGCGAGTTCTTCCGCAAAGAGGGCCAGAGCGGCGCTTACACACGCGATATGGCCTACGTCAAGCAGCAAGTCCAAGACGCCGTCGAGAACGGCGCAACCGAGATGCACTCCGTAGGCGGTCTGCACCCCCGGCTCCCATTCTCCTACTACACCGACCTCGTCGGCACCATCCGCGACACCGCACGCGCGCTCGGCAGCGGCCTGCACGTCAAGGCCTTCACCGCCGTCGAGATCGTCCACCTCGCCAAGATCGCCAAAAAATACGACGTCAACGACCGCCGAGCCGGCATCCGCTGGGTCCTCACCGAGCTCAAGAACGCCGGCCTGGGCTCACTGCCAGGCGGCGGCGCGGAGGTCTTCGATGACCGCGTGCACGACGAGGCCTACAAAGGCAAAATCCGCAGCGACGTCTGGCTCGACGTCCACTACGTCGCACACGAACTCGGCCTGAACACCAACGCCACCATCCTCTACGGCCACATCGAGCAACGCCGCGACCGCCTCGTACACATGGACATGCTCCGGCGGGCACAAGACGTCGCCCTCGCCCGCCTCGGTTATGCAGAGAGCGCCACAGTGCCAGAGTTGCAGAGTGACAAAGTAGTTGATAGTCAACTCAGCACCGGCGGCCACCTCGGCTACACAGGCGACGAGGGCGGCACCGCCCCACCCATCACCCTCACACGCCCAGGCACACTCAAACCACTCGACTTCATCACCCACCGCAACGCAACCAACGCCGCCACGCCCCAACTCAACGCTCATCGCTCACCACTGACCACTACTCACGGCTACTTCCAAACCATCATCCCCCTCCCCTTCTTCCCCGACGGCAGCGACCTCGAACGCCTCCCCGGCCCCAGCGGCCTGGAAAACCTCCGCACGCTCGCCGTCGCACGACTGATGCTCGACAACTTCCCACACGCCAAGGCCTTCTGGATCATGCAGACGCTCCCCATGGCCCAGCTCATGCTCCAGAGCGGTGCCGACGACATCGACGGCACCATCGTCTGGTACGACATCACCAAACTCAACCACGCCGCCGGCCAGGGCGGCGCACACGACAACACCCGCACCCACCAAGAAGTCGACACCCGAACCCTCGAGCGCGCCATCCGCCAAGCCGGCTTCACCCCCATCGAACGCGACACGCTCTACCGCCGAGTGATCCGCGATGGCAAATCCTGGCGCGTCTAACCCCTCCCCCGATCGAAGGCGCACACGTCAGATTGCCTTTGCTTCAGAACCCCTCCCCCGAGGGGAGGGGCAGGGGTGGGGTTGGTTTCCCAATACGCCCGCAGAAACGCAATCGCTCATCCAGCTTCTTAAAGTGCTCGTTAAAGTGCTCGTGCCGCTGATTCACCTTCAGCGGTTCAGCCAGTAGTCAGCATCAAAGGGGTGACCAGGCCGGCTCAACAACTCAACCGACCCGTCCGTATACCCAAGGTGATACAACCCATCCTGCAACCGCCGACTCCCGGCGTGGGCGCTGGTATCAAGGTCCATCCAGAGCAACTTGTGTTCGCCCTGCCTGTATTCCCCTTGGGTTTCGTTGAATATCTTTGTCCGCTCAGCCGGCGGCGTAGTCGGCCACACAAACCAGGACGCAGCAACGTAGTGGTACCCAAAACCAACCACCGGCCCAACGCGGTCATCCGAGGGGCACCGGGCGGGGCCAAAGCTCGACCAGTCGGGGGGATCGCCCAGTTCGCTGCGTAGTGCCTCAAACGGCTGCGCTAGGACGCTGCTTTGCAGCCCGGTCGTGCGGTTCAACGCCCACTCCGTTACGGGGATGCAGTCGCGGTTGGCCTGCGAGTATGTCAGCACCGCCGTGCAGAGGGTGCGGATGTTCGAGGTGCAGACAACCCGCCGGGCCGACTCCCTGCTGCTGGCCAGTGCTGGCAGCAGGAGCGAAACCAGCGTCGCGATCACGGCGATTACGACGACCATTTCCAGGATCGAAAACGCCCGGTCAGACCCTCGTGTTGGAGTGTGCGTGTGCATGTCCGTCTAGAACGACCCTCTACCTACTGTTTTTCTTGTACGCGTCCGAGCCGGGGGTAACCGTGAGCAGATACTTGGCGTTGGACCGTATCTTTAACTTTTTATTATATTCCGTCTCAGGCCCTGCGGCCAGCACCTCAAGGGCATGCCGAATATCAGGATAGCTAAGCAGGTCGGTTTTTTCCGCGACCACCCCCACAAATGTCGAGTGCATCCGCTCTGCTGGATGCAGGGCAGCAAAGACGAGTGCGCCACGCATCTGCTCCCGCACCGGCGACCCCGGCGGGGCCTGAGCCCAAAGATCAGCGGCAACCGCTGTAGCATGCCGGCCCATCACCACCTGATCCTCTTCCTGCCCCGTCTGTCTGATAAACGCATCAATAAACTCTGCACGCCTCTGCAAATCATCCTTTGCAGAAGATGGATTGACGAGCGAGAATATAAAACGTCCTCGCACATCACGCGGCGCAGCGTTGAATACCTCCATCCCCCCAGCTGCCGACGCAACCTTCGCAGCCCCAGCCGACGGCTCGAGGGCAAACACCTCCGCACGCAATCGCTCGACAGGCTCGTCCACCCGTGGCTCATCGCTACGGCAAAACCGCACCGCCAGCAGCGTAACGCCGCAGGCAGCAAGTACAAGCAGCGAGCCGAGTACACGGGCGTTCATCATATCTCCTGGTCAGATCATGCTGCTGCACTTACCTGTACTACAGATGAACGTTGGATATTATGCAGAACCCCTCCCCCGAGGGGAGGGGCAGGGGTGGGGTTGGCCAACACCAAAACCCCCAAAAAAAACAGTCAATTCACGCACACATTACCCACCCGCCCGCCGACGCTTCCGCACCTTCTCATCCTTCTGATCCTTACGCCCCTTCTCCCCCTTGCCCACCTTCCCCGGCTTCTCCTCGACCACCTCATACGTCCGGATCACCTCTTCCACATACCCCTGCTTCTGCACCGGGGGGTGCTTGATGTTCACCTGCCTCGGCGTGCCAGGCAGCCGAGGGGCACCAATGCTCTTGGTCACAACCGCCGGCGCAACGACACCCTCCCCAAGCGCGCCCGCCGCGGGCACCGCCGGCAGCGGGTACTGCGCAACGATCCGCCGTTCGATCGCCGAGACCACCGCCTCACGCTCCTCCTCCGGCACGATCAACAGCGCCGCCAGCCACCGGCGCGCCAAATCAGGCGTGCCAGGGCGCAGCAACTCAACGATCGCGCGGACGTGGTCGTTGGGCGTGGGTGTTCGCGTGGGAGTGGGTTGGTGATTTGGTGTAGTCAAGTGCGTTTGCGACCGACTCGGCACGCTCGCTGGTGGGGACCACAGGGGTTGGGGGTTCAGCGCGCCCATCGGCGCCTCCTCTCTGGTCAGGTTCGGGCAAAAACAGTTCAGCCACGGCCACCGGGCCCGCGGCACGGATGCGCGTCTCCATCGAGTGCACAAAGACCTCCAGCCGGTCAACCCGGCTGATCAACCGCTCCAGCGTCTGCGCCAGCGACGTCAGCAACTCCCCAACATTCGCCTCCCGCAACGCCGCCCCACGCACGTCCTTACGCTTGATCACCCCACGCCCGGTCAACAACCACTCGGCGTTCACCTCAAGCTTCGTGCACACCGCAGCGAGGAACTCCACGCTCGGCGGCGCGCCCGTCATGTACCGCCGGGCCGTCTCCGCGTTCGTCGACGTCAAGTCCCCCACCTGCCGGTAGTTCAGGTCCGCCAAGATCGCGCCCAGCCGGTCATGGAGTGGTGATGGTTGCACGTACGGAAACCATACCACACGCAAACGCCCCCGGCACGCTCCGATACCAAAAACCACAAAAATATGCGGTTTTGGAGATATCCACACACACGATCGAGCGTTCATCCAAACGAAGACCTATCAGAGCAGCCACACGCGCCTCACGTCCCCAACGCCGCACGCAGCCGTCCCAACGCCGACACGTCCGTCAAATCATGCTTCAACGGCGTGACGGTGATGCACCGCTCAAACAAGCACTGCACATCGCTGCCCACCTCCGTCGCATGAAACTCCAGCGGCGTCCCGCTCGACCAGTAATACGTCTCACCCATCGGGTTCTCGTTGCGTCGAAAAGAGTCGATCATCCCGTGCGTGTTCATAGGGCACACCCGTATCAACGGCATCGGCCCCTCAAGCTCCGTAATCGGTATGTTGATGCTCACGCACGAGCCCGGCACAAGCACACTCCCCCCACCCCCACCCCCACGCACCAGCAGATCAATCACCTCCCGCGCCCTTGCCGCGGCAATATCAAACCTCGGCCGCCCCGCGCCGATATGCAAACTCACCGCCACCGCAGGCACCCCCAAAAACGCCGCCTCTAGCGCCGCCGCCACCGTACCTGAATAGAGCACGTTGATCCCCACATTCGCCCCCATGTTCATCCCCGACACCACCAAGTCCGGCCGCGTCCCCACCCCAAACCGCTCAGGCCACAACACCGACAACGCCAGTTTCACACAATCCGCCGGCCTCCCATCAACAGCCACCCCCTCCATCCGATCATTCACATCCACACGCTTGGTCATCAACGGCTCACGGAACGTGATCCCATGCCCCGTCGCCGACTGCACCGTCAGCGGCGCAACGACCATCACCTCCCCGATCGCCGGCCCCCCGGCGTGCCCGGCCAGCGCGTCAAACAGGCTCGTGATCCCAGGTGCGTGAATCCCATCATCGTTGCAAAGCAGCGTCCGCATGCACCAAGATAGCCTGCCAACCGATAAACCCACCGGCAACCCAACTTCCCCTAGACTACAAGCCCCGCAAACACCGCACGGAAGCACCACCCATGCCCACAACACCCACAACGCCCACCAAGTCCACCTTTGACCTCGCCCGCCAAATCTCACCCCGCCGCAAAACCACCGGCGCAACCGATATCAATGGCCTCGTCGCCGAGCAGCTCGCCCACTTCGGCATCAACCCCAAGGCCGAGTTTGGCAAGCACCTTGCCGCCATCGCCCGCAGCGTCTACTCCGCCCACGCCGACACACAAACCCTCTGGGCCACGCTCACCAACGAGCTCGCCTCCCTCCCGCGCGAGGACCGCGCCGCCCGCTTTGCCGCACAAAAGTTCCTCTGCTTCCAGCTCGCCAAGGTGATGGACACCTTGATGAACCCCTTCCGCCGAACCTACCAGTCGATCGTCGACACACAGAGCTCACGCCTTGCCCGCGGCCCCTACCCGATCATCGACAACGTCTCGGCGATCTTCAGCGCCAAGCCCGTCATCACACGCACCGCCACCTACATCTACGCCTGCAGCGAGTGGGTCGACGACGCCTTCCAGGGCAAGGAGCTCATGCTCCAGATCTACAGCCGGCTGCTCAGCCCCACCAGCATCAGCCTGGCCAACCACATCGTCGATATCGAGTGCGGCCCGGAATCACACGAATACTTCGCGCTCAACTTCAACAGCGGCATGGCCGCCGTTGATGCCGCGCTCTCGCACCTCGTCGGCTACCAGGACATCATCCTCGCCTCCCGCAATGTCTACGGCGGCACCTATCAGCTCATGCACGACTGGTTCGCCAAACAAGGCAACATGGACGTCGCCGTCGAGTTCTTCGACGGCTACACCAAGCGAGACTTCCAAACCGCACTCACGGCGTGTCAAAAGAAGCACGCCGACCGCCTGGCCAAGGGCAAAAACATCTACGTCTACCTCGAAAGCCCCTGCAACCCCCACGGCTATTGCCTGGACATCCCCGCCATGACCAAGCACGCGCACCAGCACAAGCTCACCGTGCTCTGCGACAGCACCGTCGGCACGCCCTTCCTGCACCGCCCACTCCGCCGGGCCGACCTCGCCGAGAGGCCAGACTTTGTCATCCACAGCTACACCAAGGACATCTCCGGCATGGGGGGCACCACCGCCGGCGTCGTCATCGGCCGCAATGAACGCATGTTCATGGGCAAGCACGACGCCCACCCAGGCCGCGATGTCGACGGCACCCCACGCACCTGGCACGGCCACGAGACCATGTTCTGGAACGTCTACTACATCAAAGGCGCCTTCCTCGACGCCGACAAAGCCTACGAAGTCATCAACGGGATGCACACCCTCGAATCACGCGTGCTGACCAAAACCATCAACACACTCACACTCGCCGAGGCGCTCCAACGCCACCCAGAGATCAACGTCAACTGCAACGCCGTCCCAGGGCACTTCAACGGGCCCGTCCGCGAAAAGGTCATGCACATGGGCCTGCCCGCCCCCCTGTTCACCATCGACTTTGAGGGCAAGCCCGGCAAAAAACCAGCCTTCGACCGCACCACCTTCAAACGCTTCTTCGACTCCCTTGACCCCGTCTTTGCCCATCAGGTCAGCCTCGGGCAGACCAACACCCTTGTCATATGCCCGGCCATCACCAGCCACAGCGAGATGAGCGACCAGGCCCTCCGCGACGCGGGCATCCAGCCGACGACCATGCGCATCGCCATCGGCATGGAAGACCCACGCACCCTCGTGGCCCACCTCATCAAGGCGGCCAAGCTCGCCCTCGACCCCGCCGCCCCGGGCTTCAGCACCCGCTTCCCCACCCCCAAGCAGATCGATGCGATCTACCGCAAGCACTACGTCAACGTCCACACGCGCTACGTCGACAACCTGCCCAGAACCGCCGATCTCCTCAAATAAAATAACCTGCGCTTTCATCAGAACCCCTCCCCCGAGGGGAGGGGCAGGGGTGGGGTTCGCTCACGCAAAGCGTCTATATAAAGAGGTTCGCGGAAGGCGCAAAGGTTAGTCGAGCAACGCGGAGTAAATGCAAGTTGTGGCGTGCAGCGCCTTCAACCCCAAGGATGTTGCAGTTTGCATTCTCTCCAACCCCAACGGGGTTGCGGCATGCAGCCACTGGTGAATCGCAGCGCAACCCGTGGAAGTCCTCAAGAGATCGCACCCCGCCCCGGCAGGGGCGGCAGACCCCCCCGCCCCTGCCGGGGCGGCCCGCATCAACTGCCCACCCTCCACGGGTTCCGCTGCGCTCCACCCGTGGCTACACCCCGCGGCCCCGCCGGGGCCGAAGCCTCCCCCAAACTCAACCCCAAAAAACCACTCAGAAAACTCCACCCCTCAGTTCACTGAGTAAATGATCCCCTCTGGGCCCTCTGGGCCTCTGGAGTAAAGTTTATATATTATAACTCACAAACCAGGAACCCTACCTCCGCCCAGGCGGCGCAGGATCAGGATTATTCGTATCCCTATCCCTGGAGTTCTGCTGGCTGATATTGAAACTCACCCCATGGAACGCCGACGGCACGCCCCTGGGCGAACTCCACCCCCAGAACGCCGGCAGCCCGCTCACGCTCACATCCAGCGGCGGGTGCATCTGAAACGAGATCGGCAGCATGAACTCCAGCTCCGAGTGGTGCCCCAAAAAGTTCCACGGCCGGCCCTCCGCCGGCGCCCGGCTCGAGCCCGACCGCTGCCGCACAATGTCCACAGGCACCCACACCGTCGCCCCGCTCGCGGGGTCCATCACCGCAAACTCCAGCCACACGCACTCCCGCGTCCGCCCCGTCCCCCGCAACGGCTGCCCGCTGCCAACCCGGCTGCGCGTCTCCACCCCAAAGACCGTCCGCGCCGGGATTCCCACCCGGCGCAGCACCGCCGACAGCAACTGCACCACCTGCGCCTCCGTCCCCCGCCCCGCGTTGATCGTCTCACCGGCAGTCTGAAACCTAAACCCCAGCATCGCCCCCGCACCACCACCGGAGATCGAGCTCGTGTTGATCGTGTTGAAATTCTCCATCACCAGCCCGCTCAGCAGCCGCGCCAACACCACCGGCCGCATGCTCTTGGGGTCCCTGTTGCCCAGCCAGCGCTTCAGCAGCGCGTCGATGCGGTCCTGCGTCTCCTGCACCTGCTTGCGGTCGCGCACAAAGTCCACGAGGTACGCAGGCTCCAACGCCGACTGCGCATCGGGCGCCCACTCCTTTCCCGCCGGGGGCCAATCGACCTCACTGGCCACGCGTTCGTCCATCGTCAGGCTCGAGCACCCCATCGGCACCGTCATCTGCAGCTGCACCCGCCGTGCGTCCCCGTCGGGCAACTCCCACTTGGCAAACCGCGACCCCTCACGCCCGCTCACAAACGCCGGCATCTTCTGGCTGGTGTTGCTGACCACCTGCACGCCGTTGATGTTCAGCTGCGCATCAAACGTCCCTGCCTGAAACTCATGCCCTGCCGTGCGCTCGGGCAGCGGAAAAAACAGCGACACCTGCTCCAATCGCATCGTCGCAGTCCCGCTGCCCAGCGGCTGGTTCGGGTTCAACGGGTTCACAAGCACCCCCGGCAAGCTTGGATTGAAAAAATCACGCGGGTTGATCTCCCGGTTCAACCCACCAGGCTGCGGCATCGCCAGGTCCACCGACAAGAGCCAACTCCGCGTACGCAGCCGAACAAACAACCGGTCCGCCAACGGCGACGCCGCCGTTACAGGCTGCGAAAACTGCCGACGCAGACGCGCAATCTCCGAGTCGTTGTTCTGCCCACACGCCGATGACCCCACCAACCCCCACCCGCACACAACAACCCCCGCAACCGCACATACCACCGCAAGGCTTCGGCTAAGCATCGGTCAATCTCCCGCTAGGCAACAACACCCCGAACACAGGTCCATTCGTAACCCACAATCCTACGGATGCCCAACCACCCCGGCATCTACCTATTTCTATACCGATAGCAGTATGCCTCGCGTCGAACCCATCCCCCGAGGGGAGGGGCAGGGGTGGGGTTGACTACTTCATACGCAAGAAACGCACTCTGATCCAACTCACCCCCACCCAAGCGCCACCTCAAGCCCATGGCACCACCCGTGCAGCACCAGCATGTGCAACTCCTGAATCCGGTCGCTCGTAACCCCCGGCACCACAACCTCGTGCTCAGCCAAACCACCCATCACACCCCCACCCTTGCCCAGCAGCGCAACCGTCGTCAGCTCCGCCCTCTTGCCCGCCTCGATCGCAAGCCTTGTGTTGACGCTGTTGCCGCTGGTGCTCAGCACGATCAGCGCATCGCCCGCGCGCCCAAGCCCAACCACCCAGCGGGCAAAGACCTGCTCAAACCCATAGTCGTTCGCAACGCACGTAACATGCCCGACATCCGTGCACGCGATGGCCGGGATCGGCGGGCGGTCCTTGCGGAACCGCCCCGTCAACTCCTCGGCAAAGTGGCCCGCATCGCACGCCGAGCCACCGTTGCCGCAGATCAAAATCTTCCCACCCGCACGCACGACCCCCGCCAACACCCCCGGCACGCGCTCGATCACGCCCATCGCCGGCCCATCGGCCAGCAACTCATCAAGCACCCGGCGGGCATCGGCAAACTCTTCACGCATTCCCGGCATGCCCCCAGCGTAGTGCCCAAAGACAACGCACGCCCACCGGTGGTATGCTGCCCACATGCCAACCCTGGCCGACACCCCCCTGCCGGGCCTCGACAAACTCACCAGCGTGCTGGCCGCCAGCCCGCCGGTGCTCTTCTTTTTCCTGGGCATGCTCGCCGCCGCCGTGCGCAGCAACCTGCACGTGCCCAAGGCCGTAACCAAACTCCTCTCGCTCTACCTCCTCTGGGCGATCGGCTTTCAGGGTGGCGTCAAACTCGTCAAAGGCGGCCTCACCGGCGAGGCCGTCGCCGCCCTCGGTGCCGCCATGCTGCTCGCGTGCGTCATCCCGGTCTACTCGTTCTTCTTGCTCAAGAAGCGCGTGAGCATCCACAACGCCGCGGCCATCGCCGCAGCCTACGGCTCGGTCTCGGCCGTCACCTTCATGGCCGCCAGCACCGTCCTGACGGCTAAAGGCATCGAGTTCGGCGGGCACATGGTCGCCGCCATGGCGCTCATGGAAAGCCCCGCCATCGTCATCGCCGTCGTGCTCATGCGCCTAGCCGAACGGAGCAACCCCGCACAACCCGCAACCGCCAACGCAGGCTGGGGCAAACTCCTGCACGAGGCCTTCCTCAACGGGCCGGTCCTCCTCCTGCTCGGCTCCATGGCCATCGGCATGATCACCGGCGAGCGCGGCTACCACGCCTTCAAGCCCCTCTGCACCGACCTCTTCAGCGGGGTCCTGGTCTTCTTCCTCTTGGACCTGGGCCTGCTCGCCGCACGCCGATTCAAGGACCTGCGCAAAGCAGGCTGGGCGCTTATCACCTTCGGCATCGCCACGCCCCTGCTCAACGCCGGCCTCGCCCTGGCACTCGCTTGGACGCTCGGCCTAACCCCCGGCGACGGCGCACTCCTGATGGTCATGGCCGCGAGCGCAAGTTACATCGCCGTCCCCGCCGCCGTGCGCCTGGTGATCCCGCAGGCGACGCCCGGGCTGTACATCCCGCTACCCCTAGCCGTTACCTTCCCCTTCAACGTCGGCATCGGCATCGCGCTGTACACCTACCTGGCCACGCTGGTGCTTGGATAACGGGCATCCCCGCCGGCGTGCGCACTTTGGCGGAGATGGTGTTCCACACAGAACACTTTGGCCGATCAGCCCGGCGGGTACGATCGGCCCATGAGCATCGCGCCAGCCACGCGTCGGATCAACCATGT
>Ga0068872_10002312_pt1 | contig 14975 bp, 14 predicted proteins | sample NOAtaG_7_FD_66441 | JGI IMG/M metagenome (GOLD analysis project Ga0068872, IMG submission 66441) | Freshwater lake microbial communities from Lake Erie, under a cyanobacterial bloom - NOAA_Erie_Diel1S_2200h metaG | ecosystem: Environmental > Aquatic > Freshwater > Lake | place: USA: Ohio, Lake...
GCGCATTGCCTTATGCTATGGCTTGGCTGCCCTGATCATCCACTATACCAAGGCAAAAGGAGCTTGGTACTTCATGGTTGGTGCGCTTATCTTTTATACCGCGGTCCTTTGGCTATTCGGAGATATGACCGTAGAAGGTAATGCGGGTACCAAGCTTGACCTGCTTATCCTTGGGTCAAATCATATGTACCAGGGTGAAGGAATTCCTTTTGACCCTGAAGGAATTCTCAGCACCATCCCATCGGTAGTGAATGTATTAGCCGGCTATCTCACGGCACGCTTTATCGGCCAGAAAGGTAACGGCTTTGAAACTATCGCCAAGCTCATGATTGCCGGATCTGTTTTACTGTTGGCCGCACAGTGGGCCGATCTTTTTGTGCCAATCAACAAAAAATTATGGACAGCCAGTTATGTATTCCATACCATTGGACTGGATCTGCTCATTCTTCCAGTGATTATTTATGTGATTGAACATTGGGGTAAAAAGTCCTGGACACCCTTTTTCGAAGTTTTTGGAAAGAATACACTTTTCATTTATCTGCTATCAGAAGTTATTGTCATTCTATTGTACTGGTATCCAGTAAATACAGGAAGTTTATACAGCTGGATTTATGAGAATATTTTCCGGATGGCCGGAGATCACTTGGGATCGTTTTTATTCGGAGCCTGGGTAATGCTGACCTGTTGGATGGTCGGCTACATTCTGGATAAAAAGAAGATATATGTTAAAGTGTGATCAGGCCTCTATCAACTGAGGAGCCAGTCTAAGCAATTCTTCTCTAAGTTCTAAGTCAAGATCGGCCATGTACAATGTTTTGGCCTTACTCAATTGTTCAGCGGTGAGCCCTTTTGCCCCTCTAAGGTCAGCCTTGTACAAACTCGCATTCTCAAAATCAGCACCCATCAGGTAACTTTCCTTGAGATCAGATTCCATTAAGAAGGAGTTTTTAAAATTAGATTTGATCAGGAAGGCACCGACCATTTGTGCTTTGATTAAATAAGCATCCTGAAAATTTGCCCCATTAGCATAAGCGCTTTTGAGGTTGGCACCATTAAGATTTGAATTTTCAAAGTTGGTCTGGTTTAAGCGACACCCCTCAAATTCAACCTCGATGAGCGAACAATTAGAAAGATTTGCACTGTTAAGATTGGAACCTCTGAGATTTACATAACTTAAGTTGGTACGGGGAAGATGACAATTAGCAAGATTAATATCAAAAATTTTGTGACGATTCAATCTTTTAATATTACCCACCGTTCTAAAAGCTGCTTCTTCTGATTTCCATAACCTGAAGTCATCAATCTCATTTTGAAAAGTACGTATGCGTTGACGTATTTCTCCGTTTTGGTTAAGCCAGAATAAGAGTATACCAATGATGGCAATATCAAATAGCATACCATGCGCTTCTACCAGAACCTGGCCCCAAAATCCTTCACTATCCTTTAAATAATAATTCAAACTCAACAACATTACCAAGCCACTGGTTAACACCAATACCACGATTGCCGTGAGCAGTGGACGCTCGATAACATAATAAAACCAAGAGGTGAGTTTCTTTTTGATTGAATCCAATACTAAACCAATAGACTTCATCGTTCAGCTAAAGTAACAATTGTACCGTAGAAAAATAAACAGTGAGTCCCAATAAGTCGTTGGTAGTTGTAATAAATGGACCGGAGGCCAAGGCAGGATTATAACCAAACCGATGCAAGAGCAAAGGTGTGAGGGTACCGATAAATGAAGCAAACACCACAACAGCAAATAGCGCAATGGATACAATATACGTTAGTGATCCAGACCCAAAGAAGATTAAATTAGCCGCGAGTACCGTTAGAGACAGAAACAATCCGTTAAGCAAAGCCACTAAAAAGACCTTGGCTAATCGGTCCTTCATGGTACCAGGTACATAAAAGGCTGATAAGCGTTGTACCACAAGAGAAGAAGATTGAATTCCAACATTTCCTCCGGTTGCCTGAATCAGTGGAACAAAAAATGAAATGGCGGCTATGCGGGTCAATTCCCCTTCAAAAAATCCCATAAATCGGGCACTGAGTAATCCACCCAAAACACCAACCAATAACCAAGGTAAACGGGCGCGTGTGTTTCTCCAGACTGTATCGTCTTCCTCTACGTCTTCAGAAATACCCGCCATGGCCTGACGGTCTTCATCCGCTTGCTCACTGATCACATCGACAACGTCATCAATAGTAATACGACCTACCAATACTCCCTGAACATTTACTACCGGAACGGATTCATAATCGTACCGTTTCATGATCTCCGCTACCTCCCTGTCCTCCATATAAGTTTCGACAGGAATAACCTCTTCAATGATATCGCGAACTAAGGTTTTTGAATCACGAAGAATAAGCTCCTGAAGTGCAATTCGACCAAGTAGTCTATCTTCTCCGTCAACCACATAAGCCGCATAGAATTTTGAAACCTGCTCCGCCTGGATCCGAATTTCCTGAATGCACTCCACCACCGTCCAATGGTCGCGAACCTTAACAAGCTCTTTGGCCATCAGACCACCGGCTACATTTTCCTCATAACGAAGAAGATCAATAACCTGGGAACGCAGCTGAGCATCCAACCCAGCTATAACCTCCTCACTTGTCTTAATGGGAAGTTCATTCAGAATATCAGCTGCATCGTCCGAATCAAGAAAATTGACAATTTCAATTAACTCGGGAACACGATAAATCTTTAGGAAAATCCTTCTTGTATCACTGTCGAGGTCCTTTATAATTTGAGCATGCACTTCTTTATCCAGCAGATCTAAGACCCACTTGGATTCTTCACTATTGTACTCATAAAGTAAAGCAGAGATGTCGGCAGGGTTTACACCCTCCAAAGAACCTACAACGAAATCAAGATCACGCTGGTCCAGAGCCTGCTGAAAGCTCTCGATAAATTCTCTGGTTAACTCGAACTCCTTAAACTGTTTCACGCAGCTTGGATTTTTTGGATCAGTTCGACAAAATCAGCCACCGACAACTGTTCAGCTCGTTTGTCCATGACCTCCAAGGTATACACAATGGACGGCAAATGTAGGTCTTTTAGGGCATTGCGCAAGGTTTTTCGCCTCGTCTGAAATGCGCGCTTCACAACTTTGAAAAATAATTCCTCGTCACAGTCCAACGCAACGGTATTGTTTCGCTCAAGCCGAATTACAGAAGACATCACCTTGGGTGGTGGATGAAATACGCCTGGAGGCACATGAAACAAAATCTTAATGGAATAGTAAGCTTGAAGTAATACGCTGAGAATTCCGTAGGTGCGGTTTCCGGGAGGAGCGGCAATGCGTTGCGCAACTTCCTTTTGAATCATACCTACCACCAGATCCACCTTACCACGGTTTTCCAAAACCTTAAAAAAGATCTGAGAAGAAATGTTATATGGGAAATTTCCAATCAGTGCTATTCGATCACCTCCTATTCCGTCAAAACCAGTCTCCAGAAAGTCTGTTTCTCGGATAATCGCCTTTTCCGGCGGAAGATGTTCTTTTAAATAAGCAACCGAGTCACGGTCAATCTCAATTAATACCGGATGTAAATTCCTCTCCAGCAGAAAACGGGTTAATGCTCCGGTTCCTGGTCCAATCTCAACCACAACAGTATTGGAAGCTGGCTGAAAAGCATCAGAAATCCTACGACTAATGTTGACATCCGTCAGGAAATGCTGTCCAAGTGATTTTTTTGGGCGTACCACAAATTCAAAAGTGACCAATTAACCTTTGAAATCAAACCACTAATTCCCGACAGCAGCTGATTTGGTATTTTTTATTTCTGACAGAACCATGTTCCTTTGTGCCGTCATCGACTCCCCTCAAAGGAAATGAATCCGAAGAATTCCGATAAACCCAGAATTGGCATAACCCTTGGTGACCTGAATGGCATTGGTCCGGAGGTTGCCATTAAAGCGCTTGCCGATAACCGGATACTCAACCTGCTTACCCCAGTGATCTACGGATCCTCGAGGGTCATTTCATTTTATAAGAAGGCACTCCAACTCGATGAGTTTCAATACACCTCCCCTAAAGGCCCGGGTCAATACCACCCAAAATCGGTAACTATCGTAAACTGCTGGGAAGATCAATATGAACTTAAGCCCGGAGTAGCTGAAAAAGAATCTGCACGGCTCGCGATCACAGCCTTGAAACGTTCGGTGGAGGATATTACCGCCGGACATATCGATGCTATCGTTACCGGACCTATCGATAAAAACACTGCCCATGATTCTGAATTTCCATACCATGGTCATACCGAGTACTTCACCAAAGTTTTTCAGGCTACGGAAAGTCTGATGATGATGGTCAGCGAAAATCTAAGGGTTGGATTGGTCACTGAACATGTTCCGGTTAAGGATATCCAAAAGTTGATAACAAGGGAACGTGTCGAGCTCAAAATCCGTCTCATGGAATACGCTCTCAAAAAAGACTTTGAGATAGCCAAGCCTCGAATTGCCGTATTAGGCCTAAACCCTCATGCCGGTGATGGAGGTTTACTTGGAGACGAAGAAGAAACCATCCTCAAACCGGTTATCACTGATCTTAAAAATAAAGGAAAACTAATCTTCGGTCCTTTTGCAGCCGATGGATTCTTCGGTAATGGATTGCAAGCAAATTATGACGGTGTGGTGGCCATGTACCACGACCAGGGTCTGGGGCCCTTCAAATCGCTGGCCTTTGAAACAGGGGTAAACTTTACGGCAGGCCTCCCGATTATTCGCACTTCCCCCGACCACGGAACGGCTTTTAACATTGCAGGAAAGGGACAGGCTAATGAGCAATCCATGCGACAAGCCATTTATCTTGCGGCAGACCTCGTGCATCATCGATGGAATGCCAATCAAGACTAATCCCTCAATCCTCTAAAATCACCTGTTTTTGAGGATTTATTAAGGTTTTACACGAACATCTGTTAGGTTTCAGTTGATTTCGGACTGATATAACTGGCTCAGGGATAGAAATCCGCAAATTCCTGATAAATTTGCCCCTCATTTTTGAATCTGCCAGGGTGAAAGCGTTCAGGATCAATATCGTTGGCTTATCCAATAAGGTCCATGAATTTGACTTTCAAATTGGCAAGGCGTTTTTTGAAGAGTTTAGAAACTCACTAGCTGAGGACGCAGATCTGGAAGTTAAAATCCTTCTGGATAAGCATGAGACCTTCCTGGATGCGGAATTCAGGATTTCGGGTACAGTAGTGCTAACCTGCGACCGCTCGTTGGAACCCTTCGAGGAGCATCTGGACATAACCAGCCGGATTCTTTTCAAGTATGCCGACCGTACAGAGGAAATCTCGGAGGATATCATGAACATCCACCGGGATACCGACAGCTTGGACATGAGTCAATTTGTATACGACATCATCGGAACCTCCCTCCCGATGAAGCGACTGCATCCTAAGTTCCGGGATGAAGATTCAGAGGGGGAAGGAAAAATTGTTTACCGGTCCGGTGGATCTGATGAACCACCGCTTGACCCCAGATGGGAAAAACTTAAGAATTTAAAATAAACGTTTACTACTATGCCAAATCCTAAAAGGAAAACCTCGAAAACCAGAAGAGACAAAAGAAGAACCCATTATAAAGCTTTTGCGAAAGACCTGGCCGTATGCCCTACAACAGGGGAAATGCATCGTCCACACCGTGCTTTTTGGCATGAGGGCAAACTCTATTATAAAGGAAACGTAGTTATGGAAAGAGAAGTGGCTGCGTAAGCATGTCCTTTTCTTTTTTGCTTATTCCTGATTCTCTAACCTTACCTGAAGAAGTGAACCGATGGTACACTTCTGTTTATCCTAAACTTAGCGCATGAGCAAGATCAGAGCTGCCATTACGGCCGTAGGAGGTTATGTACCTGATTACGTCCTTACCAACGCCGAATTGGAGACCATGGTTGACACCAACGATGAATGGATTGTCTCCAGGACGGGTGTAAAAGAAAGAAGAATCCTTAAAGGCGATCAGAAAGGCGTCTCCGTTCTGGCTGTTAAAGCTGCTCAAGAACTTCTGGCAAAAAGCAAAACAGATCCAAAAGAAATTGATCTGATTGTCTTTGCTACTGTTACTCCGGACATGATGTTTCCTGCCACGGCCAACATTCTTGCTTCCGAAATTGGAGCGACCAATGCTTTTGGTTTTGATCTTTCCGCAGCATGCAGCGGATTCATTTTTGCATTAACAACAGGTGCACAGTTCATTGAAACCGGAGCCTGTAAGAAGGTTCTGGTCGTTGGTGCAGATAAAATGTCTGCCATCATGGACTACTCCGATCGCACTACCTGCATCATCTTCGGTGATGGTGCCGGCTGCGTGTTGCTTGAACCCACAACGGAGGATAATGGTATAATGGACTCCATCCACCGCAGCGACGGTGCAGGAGCACCATATCTTCATATGAAAGCCGGAGGTAGTAAGATTCCAGCTTCACACGATTCCGTAGAAAAAAAGCAACATGTCATTTATCAGGAGGGATCAACCGTATTCAAATTTGCCGTTACCAATATGGCTGACGTCTCTGCACGAATCATGGAGAAGAATAATCTGAAAGCAGAAGATGTAGCCTGGTTGGCACCACATCAGGCAAATAAACGCATCATTGATGCCACCGCAAACCGCATGGGAATCGGTGAAGATAAAGTGATGATGAACATCAGCAAATACGGCAATACCACCGCGGCCACCATTCCACTTCTGCTGTGGGATTACGAGAAAAAATTAAAGAAAGGGGATAACCTTATTCTGGCTGCCTTCGGCGGCGGTTTCACTTGGGGTTCAGTATGGGTCAAGTGGTCCTATGACCCTAAATAACCCCTTAAAGCTTAATATACTATCCAAAATCAATTTTCTAATATCCTTACCTTTGAACTATGGCAACCATTTCTGATCTGAGCCGCGGAAACTACGTACGTTACAATGGAGAAATTCTCCAGATTGAAGAATTACAACATCGTACGCCTGGTAACCTAAGGGCCTTCTATCAGGTTAAAATGAGAAATATCCGAAACGGAAAAATTGCTGAAAACCGTTTTCGTCCAGGCGACACCATCGATCTGCTCTCAGTAGAAACCCGCGAATACAATTATCTGTATGCCGATGGAGAAAGCCTCGTGTGTATGGACAATCAGACTTTTGATCAGATCTATCTGGACAAAGCACTTCTGGGCGAATCGGTGAACTTCATCAAAGAAGGCGTTACACTTCTTATTGTTTTTGAAAACGGTACAACGCCGATTTCAGCTCAAGCACCGCAACACGTGATTATGAGCATATCCTATACAGAACCCGGTATTCAGGGCGATACAGCAACTCGTACGTTGAAGGCAGCTACTCTTGAGAATGGAGTAGAAATTCGTGTACCGCTCTTCATCAATACCGGCGATAACATTAAAATCGATACTCAAACCGGTGATTATATTGAACGGGTAAAGTAATATGGCAAAAAAACAACCGGAGCGTACGCCTAAAACAACTGGAAAAAGCTCCACAAACTCCACTAACATGAAAACAGCCGAAATCCGTGACCTGATCGAATTCCTCTCTAAGTCAGGGTTGAATGAAGTCAATATCGAAACGAAGGAACTGAAGTTGCATGTCAAAAGAGAGCCTGATCAGAACGTAATTCAGGGTACAGCCGCTCCAATGGTTGCCCCTGTTCCAGTGGCGGCAGCACCGGCCCCCGCAGCCCCTGCCGCTCCAGCTGCACCCAAGCCAGCTGCAGCACCTGCAGGAAAAAATACCATAGATATCAAGTCGCCGATGATTGGAACCTTTTACCGTTCCGCCAATCCCGACTCACCTCCATTTGTTTCCGTCGGCGACAAAATCACCAAGGGTCAAACCGTATGCATCATCGAGGCCATGAAACTGTTCAATGAAATTGAATCTGAAGTTTCTGGAACAGTAGTTAAAGTTTTTTGCGAAAATTCGACCCCCGTTGAATACGACCAGGTATTGTTCGTAGTAGAGCCCGACTGATCAGTCTACTGATCTGTTAACCCATTATACGCCCTCATTATGTTCAAAAAGATCCTTATTGCCAACCGTGGGGAAATTGCCCTACGCATTATACGGACCTGTAAAGAAATGGACATTCCTACCGTTGCGGTTTATTCCACAGCAGACCGGGAAAGTCTTCACGTGCGCTTCGCAGATGAGGCCGTTTGCATCGGCGATGCGCCAAGCAAAAATTCATACCTCAACATTCCTCGAATTATTTCTGCTGCAGAAATAACCAATGCCGATGCCATTCATCCAGGCTATGGTTTCCTTTCTGAAAATGCCGAGTTCTCAGCGGTATGCAGTGAGTATGGGATAAAATTCATTGGCCCTACCCCAGCCATGATCCGTTCCATGGGTGATAAATCCACCGCCAAGGACACGATGAAAAAAGCTGGCGTTCCAACCATTCCTGGTTCTGATGGACTGTTATCCAGCATGGAAGAGGGTATGGCCATTGCCAAAAAAATCAAATACCCTGTTATCGTTAAGGCCACCGCAGGTGGAGGCGGTAAAGGTATGCGCATCATCAATGAGGCTTCAGAATTCAAAAAAGCCTGGGACGACGCCAAGCGTGAAGCTGCCGCGGCCTTCGGAAACGATGGACTTTACCTGGAGAAATTTGTAGAGGAACCCCGTCATATCGAAATTCAAGTGGTGGGTGATCAGTACGGAAAAGTTTGTCACCTGTCCGAGCGCGACTGCTCTATACAGCGCAGACACCAGAAGCTGGTGGAAGAAACACCTTCCCCTATTGTTACTCAGGAGCTTCGTGAAAAAATGGGGGAAGCCGCTATCCGTGGAGCTAAGGCCATCAATTACGAAGGCGTTGGAACCATCGAGTTCCTGGTAGACAAACATGGTGATTTCTACTTTATGGAAATGAACACCCGTATTCAGGTGGAGCATCCCATTACGGAAGAAGTAACGGATTACGATCTGATCAAAGAACAAATCAAAGTTGCAGCGGGCGTACCAATCTCCGGAAACAATTATTTCCCAAAAACATACGCCATGGAGTGCCGGATCAACGCTGAAGATCCAGCCAATGGTTTCCGCCCTTCACCTGGAAAAATCTTAAATCTGCATTTACCCGGTGGTCATGGTATTCGCGTCGACAGCCACGTTTATGCCGGATACACCATTCCACCGAATTACGACAGCATGATCGCCAAGTTGATCGTGAGCGGGCAAAGCAGAGAAGAGGTCATCACACGAATGAAGCGTGCGTTGAGTGAGTTCGTAATCGAGGGTGTAAAGACAACCATACCTTTCCACTTGGCGCTTATGGACAACGCTACATTCCGGTCCGGTAAGTTCACTACAAAATTCCTGGAGACCTCTTTCGATTTCTCCACGATCAAATAAGGAATTATCCGATTTCAATTACCACATCGTCGGTCAGCGGATGACCAACGCAGGTAAGCACATATCCTTCTTCAAGTTCGGATTTCGAAAGACCATCCTCCTCGTCAAGTTTTACTTTTCCGGAAATAGCTTTTCCTCTGCAGGCCGTGCACAATCCACTCTGACACGAGTAAGGCAGATCAATACCCTGCGCAAGAGCTGTTTCCAAAATAGTTTTTCCAGCCTCTACTTTAACTTTGTGCTCCTGTCCATCGTATCGAATGACCACCTCGTGGGCCTGCGCCGAAGCACCAGAGGGTGCTGATTCAGACTTTTTCTCAGATAAGCCCTGCTTGAAACTCTCGTGGCGAATTTTATCCTTTGGAATACCCCGAGCAATTAATAAGCTCTCTACATTCTTCATCATTCCCTCGGGGCCACACATCAAATAAGAGGTTTGCTCAGGAGTAAGCGAAGGTAGGTTGGTATAAATATCGTTTAAGATCGATTCATTCAGAAAACCTGAATAACCCTTCCAATTCGCAGGAGCATCATCCAGTAGATAGAATACTCTAAACCGCTGGCTATGTTCGGCCTGAAGGGCATCCAATGTTCTTTTAAAAATGATGCTGGTTTCATTTCGATTGGAATAAATCAATGAACACTGACTATCCTTTTCTGTTGCCAGCAAAGTCTTGATCAGAGAAAGCATTGGTGTAATTCCACTGCCTCCTGAAAATAAAACCAAGTGACGTACAGAACCAGAGGCAAAATCAATTGTGAAATTTCCGGTTGGATCCATGATTTTAACCTTATCGCCTGGACGAACCGTATCCGCAATGTGATTGGAGACCAGACCCTGATCCACTCGCTTAATGGCTACCGCAGGATAGGTATCGGTAACGGGCGAAGAGCATAAGGAATAAGCTCTACGCACTTCCTGACCTCCTACAGTAAAAATCAAGGTCAGAAATTGTCCTGATTTATACATTAAAGGAGGTTGCGTTTGCTCGAAGACCAAGCTAACCGCATCCGGCGTTTCCTGGATTACTTCCCGAACAATGAGCTCGTGGTAACGGGAACCAGATGATTTTGGCTCCTCAGTTTTCTTTTTAAAAAATCCGAATGGCATACATTAAAAGGTCCGCAAATTTAATGGCAATTCGGACTAAAGCACTATGCGTCCAACGCTGATTGCCATTCGGAACGAATGAAGTCTGCTAATTCATGGATGTACTCCCGGCTAAAGTTAAAACGAATGCCAGCAGCCTGATAGACCTCAGGTATGGAGACCATATTTCCCAGGCGTAAGGCAGTCTTATAACCGTTCAATCCTTCAGCCGGATTGTTTCGAAATAGCCGCCATATGGCCACAGCACCAAGTTGTGCCATTCCATATTCGATGTAATAAAACGGCACTTCATACAGGTGGAGTTGCTTTTGCCATAGGTAGGCTTGAGCCTCTTCATAATCGGACCAGTCTGTCAGCGAATCGGAGTATTTGGAAAAGATTTCCTTCCATTTAATCCGACGTTCTTCGACGCTATGCTCCGGATTTTCATAAATCCAATGCTGAAAGTGGTCAATAGTTGCTACCCATGGAAGCGTCTCCATGATGTCTTCTAGTTGCTCGGTACGTGCACGTGCAGCCTCGGCCGGATTCGGAAAAAAGATATCCCAATGGTCCATGGTCAGTAACTCCATAGACATCGAAGCCAACTCCGCCACCTCCATAGGAGGATTTTTAAAATCAACAAGCTTTAAATCCCGGGTTAGAAAATTATGAACAGCATGACCACCTTCATGCATCAGCGTAGTCATATCCCGTAACGTAGATGTGGCATTCATAAAAATGAAGGGAACTCCAATCTCAGGCAGCGGATAGTTGTAACCACCAGGGGCTTTTCCTTTTCTGGACTCCAGATCCAAGTGCCCCATTTTCTCCATAATGCGAATGCAGTCGCCGAGATACGGATCCAGCCGTGAAAGGCAAAGTTTTGACTTCTCCAGAAGCTCCTTGCCGTCATGAAATGCCCGTAAGGCCGGACGCCCCATCGGATCAACCGCTTTATCCCAAGGGCGCAAGCGGTCAACACCAAGCTGTTTCTTTCGATCAAGGGCCAAATTCTGAAGAAGTGGAACCAGTTCAGCTTCAACAGACTGATGGAAAGCAAAACAATCCGCAGGTGCGTAATCAAATCTACCCAGAGAACGAAACATGTAGTCACGGAAGTTGGAAAATCCGGCATTCAACGCAACCTCGTGACGCAATCGAATCAGTTGTGAAAACAGGTCATCTAACTCATCCTTTACACTCAACCGACGTGCCGTAATTTTTTTCCATACCTCTTCCCTTCTTAATCGATCCGGTTCCTGAAGAATTACCGATGCCTGCTGCAAAGTGAGCTCCTTACCGTCCACTTCTACGGTCATAGCCCCGCTTATTTGAGCATACTTTTGAGACAGTACATTGATCTTAGTAAACAGCGGAACATTGACTTCTCGAAATAATTCAACTTCCTTTCGGACAGAACGAAAAAGTATGGCGTATGCCGGCTCTGTCTCTAATTCGTGTAAACTGTCTGCAGACAAAAGTTTTTTGTTCAGCTGATCACTGATTGGAGCCAGTTTGGGCTGAATCTCTTCAATAAAAAACTGATACTCTTTCTGGTATTGTTCGTTGTCGGTAAAACATGTCATCCGAATCGTTCGCCAGCCCAAATCCTCGGCCAAAACAGACTCCAACTCGCTACGATCTTCAAGCCAGCGCTCTATATCGGCGCGGGATTTTAAGGAACGCGAAAGTAAGTCCGTTGAATAAGGGGTTAAACTCTCAAAATTTTCCAGCACATAGTTTTCCGGTAAAAACTTCCGGGTCGGCCGCACAGGTACGTCGATCATCTTTTTTTGATTTTGGCAAAATTAGCCAACTCCAACCTTAAAACCGGATATCAAATCCTGCCTATCTTGCGGAAAAGTGAAAAAGATTCTTTTCATAGGCCTGTTGATTGTACTGGCGGGATTTCAACAAAAACCAGTCAAGACCATATTGTTTTTAGGCGATAGCCTTACCGCTGGTTATGGACTTTCTCCAGATCAGGCGTTTCCGGCGGTAGCCGAATCTCTTCTTAAGCAAAAAGGTAAAAATGTGAAGGTCATCAATGCCGGAATCAGTGGTGAGACCTCCGCAGGTGGTTTGGCCCGCATTGATTGGGTTCTCAAACAGCCAGTCGATATCCTGTTCCTAGAGCTTGGTGCCAATGATGGATTACGCGGACTACCGGTGTCCGAGACGGAAAAAAATCTCCAGGGAATTATAGACAAGGTGAAGGCCAAAAATAAAAGCGTAAAAGTTGTTCTGGCCGGCATGATGGTGCCCCCAAATATGGGTAAAGAGTACTCCAGTCAATTTGAAAAAGTATTTATCAACCTCGCCACACGAAATAAATGTGTGCGCATTCCTTTCTTACTGGATGGTGTTGGAGGAATCGAACGCCTCAATCAAGTCGATGGCATTCACCCGACTGCAGAAGGTCATCGTATCGTTGCCAATACGGTTGTGAAGACACTAGAGCCGTTACTTTGATTAACGGATTTTAAAACCTTTGAGGATTTCCTGAACCCACAGTTTGTACATTTTTCCAGAGGGGTGCAGCCGATCACCGGCAACCAATTCAGGGTCTTTCAAGCCATCTCTGGAGATTTCAGTAATATTGAAATACGCAATTCCCCGCTCCAGAGTAATTTCTTTGTTGGCCTCGTTAAATTCATCCAGATCATCTGAAATCTCTTTCTGTTTGCCTACACCAAACGGGGTATAGCCGTAATCAGGAATGGAAACCACAAAAACCCGTTCTTTTCGACCACCGGCCTTTTTAATAGCCATTTCCAACAGTTCCTTAAACTCAGGCTCATACGATTCTACGGTCTTCTTTTGATACTGGTTGTTTACACCTATCAACAAAGAAACAAGATTATAATCGTCAGAAGTACCAGAGGAAAGAATCGCTGCTTTCAGCTGATCGGTACGCCAACCTGTAGTGGCAATAATTCTTGGCTTTTCAATCGTTATACCTTCTGCACGGAGGGCAGTGGCTAAAAGCTCCGGCCACCGCTCATCCTCTGCAACACTTTCACCGATAGTATAACTATCACCAAGTGCTAAAAATCGCACGGGAACAGATTTATCAATAATGATTTGAGCGGATGTTTCCATGAGAGGTAAGAGTAAAGTCAAAAAGAAAAATAAACGCATAACGCCAGGTTATTGATGAATGTGTACTTACTGACCGGAATCTTTAATCCATTTAAAGGCATTACTGAAGGCTTCCATCCACGGACTAACCTCATCCGATTGCTTTCCATTATTCGGATAATACGGCCAGTTCCAGGGAAACAAGGAACGCTCCAAGTGAGGCATCATCGCCAAATGCCTACCGTCTGCCGAACATAATGCTGCAATGGCGTGATCCGAATCATTAGGATTGCCAGGGTATTCTGCGTAGGCATAGTTGGCCGCAACCTTAAATCCTTCGATGCCCTGAAGCCTAAATCTTCCTTCGCCGTGGGCTAACCAAACACCCAATCTGCTTCCCGAAAGAGATCCCAACATCACAGAATTATTCTCAGGAATAACCACATTCACAAAGGCCGATTCAAAGCGACCAGAGCCATTGTGGTGCATCTTCGGATGGTCACTAAGCTGAGGATACAGCAATCCTAATTCCATCATCAGCTGACAGCCGTTGCAGACACCAAGACTCAACGTGTCGCTTCTGCGGTAAAAATCATCCAGAGCTTTTTTGGCTCTTTCATTATATAAGAATGCTCCAGCCCATCCTTTTGCAGATCCGAGTACATCCGAATTGCTGAAGCCTCCGACAAAAACAATCATTCGGACATCGCTTAAATCTTCACGACCGGTGATCAGGTCCGTCATGTGAACATCCTTTACATCAAAACCAGCCAGCCACAAGGAATAGGCCATCTCCCGGTCACCATTTACACCCTTCTCTCGAATGATAGCAGCACGTATACCTGTTGACTTGTGTCGGAATGGATTAGCATCAAAACTGGTGTAGGAGCCATTAAAGGTTTTAGGAAAATCATATAGCAATGGCTGACGGAAATAATTTTCTGCACGAAGTCGAGCGTAGGTTTCAGATCGTTGTTGTGCATCAAGCCATTGAGAGGTCGAGAACCAGACCTTTCGAGCTTCCTCAACCGAAACGTCAACGCGTTCTGAACCTTTTTGCAGATGGACTTTTGCAGAAAAATTCACCCTTCCGAGTTCACGGTAATGGATGTCGGCCTTTTGCAAGGTCAGATTAATTTCAGATAAATGATCCTCTGAGACCTGCACTACAATTCCAGGATTTTCGGAAAAGCACTGAAGGATCAGACTTTCCGATTCGTTAAAAACTAATTCAGCACCCAACCCTTCTGTTGGAAAGCACATTTCAAGTATGGTAGTGATTAATCCACCGGAGGAAACATCATGACCAGCAAGTAAAATATCTTTCCGAATCCATTCCTGAACAATAGCAAAGGCGGATTTAATATAATCAACTGATGCAGGCTCGGGAACATCCGAACCCAAACGGTTGGTTACTTGACCAAAAGC
>Ga0068872_10002320_pt1 | contig 14946 bp, 10 predicted proteins | sample NOAtaG_7_FD_66441 | JGI IMG/M metagenome (GOLD analysis project Ga0068872, IMG submission 66441) | Freshwater lake microbial communities from Lake Erie, under a cyanobacterial bloom - NOAA_Erie_Diel1S_2200h metaG | ecosystem: Environmental > Aquatic > Freshwater > Lake | place: USA: Ohio, Lake...
CGACCACGTGCGAGTCGCGCGGCTCGATGCCGTCGAGATTGCCGTCCTCCGAATCGTCCGGGTCCAGCCCCTCCTCGTCGCGTACGCCGGCCTGCACCAGCCAGGTGTCGGCGAGCCGGCCCCGCCATCCGAGTTCGTAGCCTTCCCAGAAAAAGAGATGATTGCCCTGACGGTAGTGGACCCCCCCGGCCGGCGCGACCTCCAGTTCGGTCTCGTCCGATCCGTCATAGGCTCCCTCGTACTCCACGCTGCCCCCGAGTGCGATGCCAAACCCGCCGCCTTGGGTGAAGTCGAGGACCGACGGCAACGGCACCAGCGCCTCCCCGGTGCTTTCATCGGCGAGGGTGTGGCCCGCCACAGACAGCGATGCCATCACCGCCAAGGTGCCCACGCAGCGCCCAGAGATCCGATTCATAGTCTTGCTCCCCTGCAGAGTTGCGGCGGACGGTGCGCCGCAGATACCGTCGGGAGGCGAGCATGGAGGGCGAGGAGTGCCGCTCGTATACTTCGCCTTACGAGCGGTGCTGCATCGGCATGAGCGGTTGATGTGGCGCACCAATGGCGCAGCGCTATGCGGTTGGAATTCCGGTGATGAGACTCTCGATCCTGATGCAGCGATGGAGCCTTTTCGCGGCGGCGGTGTTCCTGTTCATCGGGCTTACGCTCGCCAATCTGGAGGCCGGTCCGATGGCGGGGCATGGCGTGGTGCTGCGTTATGCGTTCTGGCTGGCGACCTCGGCTGCGACCTTCCTTTCCTGGTGGCTCAGTCAATGGCTGCTCGTATCGGGTCATGACCGACTCAGCCGGCGCCTTCTCCTGGCTTCATGCTTGCTCGCCACGTTGCTGTTCCTGCCGTCATCGATACTGATCGACGTACTGTTCTCGCTTCCCGAAACCGAGCCCTTCGGGTTCTCATTGATCATCGAGGAGTGGTTGGCCAGCGCCTTGCCGGTGTTCTTGAGCTGCATGATTGCGAGCCTGCCGGCCTGGCTCTCGGCGAGCGAATCGCTCGCGTCCGTCTTCCCGGCGGAGCACGAGCGGGAGGAGGTCTCCACTGATGGATCGACGGCAATCGGGCCTTGGCCCGAGGCCGTGGCCGGCGACGCGCCAGTGCCTGCTGGTGGATCCCTGGCAGACACCCCGGTCGAGACGCCGGAGCATCCCCATGACGGCCTGCTGCCGACCGCTGTGCGCGGTGGGGTGCTGCGCGTCACGGCCGATCTGCAGTACGTGCATCTCTACAGCCCCGAGGGCATGACCACGGTCCCCGGGCCCATGCACCGGGTCATTGGTCTGCTGGGTGGGCAGGGGCTCGAGGTCCGGCGCGGCGAGTGGATCGCCGACCGTCACGTGAAGCAACTGAAGTCCGTGCGAGGGAGTTGGGTCGTGCTGCTGAAAGACGGGCAGCAGGTGGCGGTGAGCCGGCGTCGTCTGGCGGAAGCGAAGGAGCGCTGGGGCTCGACCCGCTACACCTGAGGCAACACCTCCCGCGAGAGCTTGACCCGCACCGTGAGCACATGTGGCAGCAGCTCGTCTATCGCGGTGACAAAGCTGTTACAGGCGGAACTCAGCCCAGTGATTCCACCGGCGTGTCGTCGGAGATCCATGTCTTCTGCAGCCAGCGCAACCCGGCGAGCGACTGCAGCCCGGCGGCACTCACCCCGGACCCCGCGATGCGCAGGCGTTCGAGATTCCCGAGGCCCGCGAGGGCGGGCACGCCAGCGTCGCTCACGGCGGTGTCGGCCAGGCCCAGCCGCTCCAGCGTGACCAGCGTCCCGATCACTCGGAGCGCCTCGTCGTCGACCTGTGTTCCCGAGAGATCCAGCACCCGCAGCGCCGGGAAACCAATGAGCCCCGTGCCGCGCACAGCCGTGCCGGAAAGGAACAGGTTGCTGAGGTGCGGGCAGGCACGCAGATGCCCGAGGCCTGCGTCCGTGACAGCGGTGCCGCGCAGATCGAGTACGCCGAGCGAAACAGTGCCCGCAAGCGCCGCGAGAGCCGCATCGCTCACACGGCACCGTGCCATATCGAGCACCCGCAGCGCAGGCAGTGTGGCGATCGCCGCAACACCTTCATCACCCATGCCGGTGTCTGCGAGGTAAAGCACCTCGAGCGCGCGCAGGCACGCGAGAGCACGTGCGCCGGCATCTGTCAGCGCGCAGCCGCTCAGGAACAGCACGCTCACCGATGTCAGCCCGGACAGAGCTTCCAAACTGCGGTCATCGACGGATCGTGCCGGCAACTGCAGCAGCCTGAGCCCTGTGAGCGGCGCGAGTGCCTCGATGCTGCGCGGCCCCAGCCGCGTTCCCCAGAGCCGCAGTTCGCGCAGCCCCGGCATGCGCCCCAGCGCCGCTCCTGCCGCGGGCTCCAGCGGCGTGTCGCGCAGATCGAGGGTTTGAAGCCGCGGCAGCGTTGCAAGGCTTTCCAATGTCGGCGCGGAAACCGGCGTGGCCCGCAGCCCGAGTTCTTCCAGCGATTCCATGCCCGATAGCGCAGCCAGACCGTCCTGCGCGCATCGGAGCCGGCTGGCGATCAGCCTGCGCAGTCGCAGCCCGCGTGCGATCTCTTTCAGCCCCTTGCCCGAGACACGTGTGCGGTCGATGTTCAGTTCCCGCAGCGCAGGCAAACCGCAGAGCGTGCGCGCGCCTTCGTCGCCGATGCCGTTCATCGAGATGTCGAGCACCGTGAGCGAGGGAAGCGCGTGGATTCCGTGCAACCCGGCATCTGTGAGCGAAGTGCCGGTCAGGCGCAGCGTGTGCAAGGTCTGCAGGCTCTTCAGCGCCCCGATCGCCCCATCGCCTGCGAGGCTTCCCGACAGATTGAGTTCCTGAAGGCCCTGCAGGGCGTGCAAGCTGCCCAGCCCCCCGTCCGTCACGGTGGTGACACTCAGGTTCAGATAGCGCAGCGATGCCAGTCCTGCGATTGCCTCGAGTTCGGCATCGTCTGCCGGTGTGCGATAAAGGTTCAGGTGTTCCAGACGGGTGAATCGAGCCACCCGATCGCCGATGCCCGTACCCGAGAGACCGCTTCGTGCAAGGCTGAGTCGCTCGAGTGCCGCGAGCCCCGACAGTGCGTCCAGGCCCTCGACACTGATATCCAGCCCTTCCAGCAGCAGGCTCTTCAGGCCATCCAGCGCGGCGATGCAGGCAAGGCCCTCGTCGCCGATGCGCGAATCGCTTAACTCGAGCTCCAGCAGCGCATCCGGCGCCAGCATGCAGAAGAGGCGCGCATCCGCATCCGAGGCGTAACGCCGGACGGCAAGCCGTTGCGGCGTTGCCGCGCAGCGTGCGGTCCACGGCTGCCACTGCCTGCCGTCGTGGAAAAAGGCATCGCCGGGGAAGCCAGCCTCGAGCAATTCCGCAACGCCCGCGCCCCGCGCCGAACTGCGCGCGATGATCGTGGGCGGGCGGACTCCGGCGGCCATGCTCAGTCGCGCAGGAGGAATTCCGTCGCCGCGCGGTTGAAGTCCGCGGCGCGCTCCCACTGCACCCAGTGCCCGGTCTTCGGGTACATGATCAGCTCGCAGGAGGGCAGCAGCTTCGCGAAGGTGAGCGGCGTGTCCAGCGTGAGGATGCGGTCTTCGAGCCCCCAGATCACCAGCGCTTTCTGCTGGATCCCGGGCAGTATCGGGCGCACATCCCCCAGCCGTTGTATCCCGTAGCCGGACATTGCGGTCAGGATCTCCGGGTCGATGCTGGACTGGTAGCGCATCTCCAGCAGCTCCTCGGTGAGCATCGAGGGGTCATAGAGAAAACTGTTGAAGAGCTTGCGCAGCTTGTCCTTGGTGGGCGGGCCGGGGTTGTAGTAGGCGAAGAGTTCCGCGTGTGCGTCGGTGGGCGTGGGCTGCAGGATGCTGCCGAAGACGCCACCCGGACCCATCAGCACCAGACGCTCCGCGCGCGAGGGGTTGAAATGCGCCACGAAGCAGGACACCGCGCCGCCCATCGAGTTCCCCACGAAGTGCGCGCGCTCGATGCCGAGCACGCCCAGCGCGGTATCGATCACGCGGGCGAAGGCGGGATAGAGCTCTTCCCCGAAGGCTGCCTTGAAGCTCCCGCCGAATTGCGGCAGGTCGAAGGCCAGTACGCGGAAGTGTTGCGCCAGCGCGGCGATATTGCGGCTGTAATTGGCCCAGCCCGAGGCGCCGGGCCCGCCACCGTGCAGGCAGACCACGGGAAAGCCTGTGCCTGCCTCGTGGTAGTGCAGGCTTTTGCCGGGGGCGATCTCGACGCGGCGCGAGGTGTTCTCGAAAGTGAATGCCATCTGGTGCTCCGTAGGGCGTGAAAAGCGGTGTCAGTCGGTGTCGGGGGCCGGGAGGTATTGCTCGGCCCGGATCCTGTCGGGCGGTATGCCCAAGGTCGTGCAGCGCTCCCGCGTGGCCTCGATCAGGCCGGGAGCGCCGCACACGTACACGATGCAGTCGGGCGTGAAGGCGGCGTCTTCCAGCAGCGAGAGAGGATTTCCGGCCAGGCCCTGCCACGCCGGCGAGGGGCGAGAGACGCCCACCCGCACATCGAGCCGTGCCATCCAGTCTTGGCGCAGGGAGAGTTCGTCCAGATGGAAGAGACTCTCTTCGCGCGAGCAGGCGAAGGCGACGACGGTGTGCGGCGTGCGGCCGGGGCGCTCGCGCAACTGATCGATCATCGGCAGTATCGGCCCTAGGCCCGTACCGCCGGCGATGAACACGTGTGGGCCTTTGCAGTTGCCGAGCGTGAAGGCGCCGAAGGGGCCCTCGACGCGGCAGGGATCGCCTTCGCGGGCGCGCTCGAGCAGATATCTCCCCATCACGCCCTGCGGGTGGATCTTGACCACCAGTGACAGTCGATCCGGCGAGTCGGGCCCTGACGCTATCGAATAGGAGCGCCACGTCTGTGTGCCGGGGACCTGGAGGCGCAGGTATTGCCCCGGCAATGCGCCGAGATGCTCCTCTGGTTGAATGCTGACTTCCCATACGTCGGACGAGAGTTGCCGCAGACCTGCCATCACCGCATCGCAGCTCAGGGCGGCCTCGCCTTCCGCGAGACGCGAGCCGTAGGCGAAACGCACGCTGACATCGGCCTGCGGCAGCAGCGAGCACGCGAGCCGCATACCGGCCTCGATCTCGCTGCGCAGCAGCGCGCTCGCGCGCCCCGGAACGTTATCGGCCTCGCCCGCCATCAGGGTGCAGATGCAGGCAGCACAACTGCCCGAGCGGCACTGGTGCGCGAGGTTCAGACCGGCCGCGAGCGCGGCGTCCAGCAGCGTCTGACCCGGTGCGACGTCGACCTCGTGCTGCACCCCGTCCTCGAAGTGCAGCGCGGCCCGGAAACCCACGGCGAGCGCTCAGCCCAGCCGTGGGCTCGGGTGTGTTTGCGGGGTCTGTATGCCGCGGTTGTGGCGCGAGACCAGCTTGCGCCAGCCCGTGATGACAGCGTCCATGCCGCAGAGCTGCTCGTCGTCCCAGCCGACGCCGCCGTCCACGCTGTAGAAGCGCTCCATCTGCTCGCGGGCGAAGAGGTCGTCGTCGTTGAAATCGTGCAGTGCGATCGGCAGCCAGAGGTGCTCGTACTCGTACTTGAATTTCTTCAGTTCCGCCTCGGTGTTGCACACGGCGAGGATCACTTCCCAGTACTCGTGGCGGTTGCCGTCTACCGGCACGTACCACTCGAGCTGCGTGAGTCCGCGCCGTGGCCAGTTCTCGACCATCAGCACGCCCGGCAGGTACATCGAGGTGCGCAGGCCGAGCACGGAGCCCGTGCCGAAGGGGTGGAGGTCCAGCTCGTCGTTGTGCATCACCAGGTCGTAATGGCCGGAGTGCCACTCGTTCATGATGCCGACCGGGCCCGTGCCGTCTTCCCCGTAGACCGTGATGGCCTCCGGCGAGGTGGGGTTCAGGCCCAGCGGAAAGGCGAGGTTCTGCGAGAGGATCACCTGCGCGTCGCGGTGCATGATCTGGTGCCCCGGGTCGAAGCCGTTCTCCACGGCGAGGCGCCAGTTCGCGTTGCCCGTGCGGTGGATGCCGAGCACCACCACGTTCTCGTCCATCGGGTGGGGCGAGCGGAACTCGTAGTCATCGGGCAGGCGCACGGGCAGGTCGTCTGCCAGATCCGGCAGCGGCGCGTAGTCGTCATCGCCCACGAACACGAAGATGATCCCGGCGAGCTCGCGCACGGGGTAGGTCTGAAGCCGCGCATTGCCCACCAGCGGGTCGTTCGGCGCGCCGATGATGGTTTTCAGCGTGCCGCTGGCCAGATCGTAGGTGAAGCCGTGGTACCAGCAGGTGACGGTGTCTTCCGAGAAACACTTGGGCCGCACCGACATCGTCACGCCGCGGTGCAGGCACTGGTCACGCAGGGCGAACACGCCGGCAGCGGTGCGGCGCAACAGGATCGGGACACCGGCGATGGTGACGCCTTTGGTGTCGCCCTCGGCGAGTTCGTGCGTGAACAGCGCGGGATACCAGTAGTTCTTCATGCCCCAGGCCGCCTTGAGATAGGGCTCGTATTGCCGTCTCGCGGCTGCGGCGTCGGGTCTCGCGTTGCTCGTTGCCATGGCTGCGTTCTCCGCTGGCGGGGATGGAGTCGAGTTAAAATATACTTTATTGGATGGCACGACAACGCCTCAGGGCGAGCGGGCTGATGTGCGGGTTCAGCGGAGGCGGCGGGGCGCGGACGCCGGTAGCTCGGGTGCCTTGCGGGTATTCATCACGTGCTCGCGGGCGAGTGCCGCGGCGCCATCTGCATCACGGCGCCCGATGGCTTCCACCAGCGCGGCGTGCTCCGCCACCGATGTTCCCCGCCGCGAGTTGGCTGCGACGGTGTAGAAGCGCACCCGCTTGCCGAGTGGTTCGAGCATGGAGATGAGTACCGAATTGCCCGTCGCCAGCGAGAGGAGGCGGTGGAACTCCTGGTTCGATCTGGCCAGTGCAGCGCCGTCCCGCGCCTTCACTTCCCGCTGGGAGCGCGCCACGATTGCCCGTAAATCCTGCATCTGCAGCGTGCTTCTGCGCTCCGCGGCGAGAGCCGCGGCTGCCGGCTCAAGTACCAGGCGGGTCTCGAAGAGATCCTGCATTTCCTCTTCTGATTTCGGCCGCACGAAATAGCCTTGGCGAGGCCGTGTCACTACCCAGCCATGCGCCTCGAGCGCCCGCAAGGCCTCCCGGACGGGGACCCGGCTGATGCCGTAGTGCTCCGCGAAGACATCGGCATTCAGGCGTTCCCCGGCAAGCAGTTTGCCATCGAGGATCGCCTCCTCGATGGTGTCTACGAGCAACGCGGCGAGCGTGGCTTTGGGGCCCTGAGCGCCGTCGCTTGCGGGTAACGCGCCAAGCTTGCCGGGGTCTGCGGAGCGGGTTCTGGGTCTGGCCATCTGCAGTTCCCTGCGGTGTAGCGGGGTTAGATTATCCGGTTTGGCCAGGACTTTCCGATCCGGTCACGTGCTGCCGGTTCGGCGAGCGGAACTGTCAGTGCGGATTGTGCCTGCCGGTAATTGCTGCGGACGGATGCGGCTGGCCTAATGCGCATCCGTTCCGGAGGACAGAGATATGGGCAGGCTCGCAGGCAAGGTTGTGATCGTCACGGGCGCCTTGGGTGGCATCGGTCGCGCGGATGCCGCGCTCTTCGCCCGCGAGGGCGCCCGGCTGGTGCTCACCGACATCACTGAAAAGGGAGCGGAGGAGTTGCTCGGCTCGCTCGGCACCGAGGCCGTGTTCCTGCAGCACGATGTGGCCAGCGAGGAAGACTGGGCCAAGGTGGTGGCTACCGCTGAAGAGCGCTTCGGGCGCGTGGACGGGCTCGTGAACAACGCCGGTCTGATGGTGTTGGGCAACGTTGTCCAGACCTCGCTCGCCGAGTGGCGCCGCGTGATGTCGGTGAACCTGGATGGGGTTTTTCTGGGCTGCCGCGCAGCACTTCCTGCGATGGAGCGCTCGGGCGGTGGCTCCATCGTGAACATTTCCTCCATCGCGGCGATGCACGGTATGCCGTATGTGGCGGCGTACTGTGCGAGCAAGGGCGGCGTGCGTTCCCTCACCAAAGCGGTGGCGGTGCAGTGCCGGCAATCGAAGAACGGCGTGCGCTGCAACTCCGTGCACCCCGACGGCGTGAAGACGCCCATGGTGGTGAAGGTGGCGACAGGGCAGGACAGTGCCACGCGGGCTGAAATCGAGGCGCTCGCCGGTGGCAGCGATCGCTTCTGCGAGCCCGAAGACATCGCCGCGACTGTGCTGTTCCTGCTGTCGGATGACTCCCGCTACCTGAACGGCGCGGAGATCATGGTCGACAACGCGGCCGTCGTCACCGGGCCCGGCTGAGCCGCCCCCGCGGGCTCAGGCCCGCGGGAACTGCACCAGACGCGCGGTGGCGGATCGGCGCAGGAAAAGCCGCTCGATATCTGCCGCGGGCACAGGCCTGCTGAGCAGGAAGCCCTGCAGGTAGTGGCACTGCATCTCCTTCAGGAACTGGCGCTGAAGTGTCGTTTCCACGCCTTCCGCGATCACTTCCACCTCCAGCGCCTGTGCCAGCGCGATGATCGTGCGCACGATGTCGGCATCGATGCGGTTGGTCATCACATCCGAGATGAAAGCCCGGTCGATCTTGATGTAGTCGAGCGGGAAGCGCTTCAGATAGCTCAAGGACGAGTAGCCCGTGCCGAAGTCGTCCACCGCGAGGCGCGAGCCCATGGCCTTCAGGTCTCGGAGCATCCCGATCATTTCGTCGGGACGATCCATGATCGCGCTTTCGGTGATTTCGAATTCGATGCGATCCGGCGGGATACCGGCATCCGAAATCACTTCGCGGAAGTCCTCTACCAACGAGGGGTTGGCCAGCTGCCGCGCCGATAGGTTGATGGCGATGCGCGGGATCTCGAAGCCGCGGTCGGACCAGTCGCGCATCTGGCTGCAGATCGTGCACAGCACCCAGTGGCCGATCTCGTTGATCAGCCCGTTGCGTTCCGCGAGCTCGATGAACTCGGCAGGCGGCACCAGCCCGCGCACCGGATGCTGCCAGCGGATCAGCGCTTCGTAGCCCGAGACCAGGCCGGTGCGCAGGTCCTCCTGAGGCTGGTAATAGACCACCAGCTCCTCGCGGTCGATGGCGTTGCGCAACTCGTTCTCGGTCTCGAGCCGCGCGAGGCTCTCGGATTCGAGCCGTGATTCGTAGAACTCCCAGGGCTTCTTGCCGGTCTTCGCGTGGTACATCGCCATGTCCGCGGAGCGGAGCAGGGTCCCCGCGTCTGCGCCGTGCTCGGGGTACACCGCGATGCCGATCGAACTGCCCAGCAGCATCTCGCGCCCGAGCAGCACGAAGGGCCGGTTCACGTGGTGATGGATCTTCTCGGCGATGCTGCGGATCATTTCGTAGGAGCGTACGTTGTCCAGCACGATGCAGAACTCGTCGCCGCCGAAGCGCGCCACGAAATCCCCCTTGCGCACGCAGCCCACCAGGCGCTCTGCCACGTACTTCAACAGCAGGTCACCGGCCTCGTGGCCCAGCGTGTCGTTCACCAGCTTGAAGTCGTTGATGTCGAGGAAGAGCAGCGCGAACTGTTTGTCGCTGCGCACTGTCTCCGCGAGCAAGCTCTCCATGTGTTCGTTGAACTTGGTGCGGTTGGGGCGCCCCGTCAGCGAATCGACGTAGGCGAGCTGGTGCACCCGCTCCTCGGCACTTCGCGCAGCGAGGAGGTGCTCGATGCGGCGCCGGAGTACCGAGTAGTTGATCGGTTTGGCGATGTAGTCCGTGGCGCCTGCGCCGAAGGCCTTGTCGACCGCGTCCTCGTCGTTCATGCCGGTCACCAGCAGAACCGGTATGGCAGCGCAGCCGGGCAGGGTGCGGATCAGCGCACAGGCACTGAAGCCGTCCATCACGGGCATCATGCCGTCCATCACCATCAGGTCCGGGGCGCCTTGGCGGCACACTTCAACCGCCTGTTGCCCGTTGCTTGCCTCGACCACCTCGTGGCCCTCGCCGAGCAGCGTTTCGCGCAGCGCGAAACGCGCGGCCCGATCGTCGTCCACCACGAGGATGCGTGACTGCCGGGTGGCTGGCGGATTGCGTTCCACACCCGGAGACGGGCGCAGCATGCTGCTGCCCTCCAGCACGTGGCGTACGAGGTTGGCCTCGTAGACCAGCGCAGAAACCAGGTTGTCACAGGCGGACCGCACACCGCTGCGTGCCTCCTGCTCCAGCGCGAGCGCGCGCTGTGCCAGCCGGTTGGCGCCGACGTTGCCCGCGGCGCCCTTCAATGTGTGCGCGACGCGCGTGATGCCGGACATGTCCTGCGTCTCGGAAGCGCTGCGGAGCTCCTCGATGTATCCGGGCAGGTCCTCGAGGAACAGCGCGATCATCCGGTCTGCCGAGTCGCCGATCTGCTGACGGAGGTCATCGAGGAAGGCTTTGTCCACCACCGTGTTCGAGCCGCTGCGCTGCGGTAGTGCGGTTGGCTGAGTGGGTGTGGAGGGCATCTCTTCCTGGGTCAGCCACCGGCCCAGTGCCTCGCGCAGCACACCGAGCTTGATCGGCTTGGAGAGATAGTCGTTCATGCCGGCCAATTGGCACTGTTCCATGGCGCTTTTCTGGACGTTCGCGGTCATGGCGACCACAGGCACCGCCGAGAACGCCGCGTTCATCTCGCGGATCCTGCGTGTGGCTTCAAAGCCGTCCATGCGGGGCATGTGGCAGTCCATGAGGACCAGATCGAAGCGCTGTTCACGCAGTTTCTCGAGACCTTCCAGCCCGTCAGCCGCCACCACGGCCTCGCAACCGAGGCGCTCCAGCATACCGATGGCTACTTCCTGGTTGGCGCGGTTGTCTTCCACCACGAGTACGCGCGCACCCGCAAACGTATCGCGGGGCGCGCCGGCAGGGGAGCGGTTCAGTGCGCGGGCCACTGGCTGTTCGGCAAGCAAGCCCCGAATACACTCGTGCAGCATCCCGCGGCGCAGAGGCTTTGCCAGCACCTGCGCCGTACGGATCCCCGGCAGCCAGGCACCCTCGGGGCGCGGACGCACCGCGAGGCGCACCACGTGGCGCGCACCGGCGGCAAGCGCGGCCGCAAGCCCCTGGACCGAGCCGGTCACCATGCCCTCGTCGATGATCGCTATGTCGAAGCGTTCCTGGCCTGCCGCATGCTCCAGCGCACCGAAGGTAGCCTCGAGTGTGCCCGTCGCGGTGAGACGGACGCGCTCGCCGATCAGCATGCTGGCGATGGATCTGCGTACCAGCGGGTTGTCGTCACAGACCAGCACCGAGGCCACCTGCGCGAGCGGCAGCGAGGCACGGTTGCCCAGGGTGTCGCCATCGGCGCGCATCACGCGCAGCTCGAAGTAAAAGCTGCTGCCGCGGCCGGGTGTGCTGTCCACGCCTATCTCGCCGCCCATCAGACGCACGAGTTCGCGCGAGATCGAAAGGCCAAGCCCCGTGCCACCGAAGCGCCGCGTGGTGGAGCTGTCGGCCTGGGAGAAGGGCTCGAAAATCCTCTTCTGTGCGGCCTGGTCGATCCCGATGCCCGTGTCTGTCACCTCGAAGCGCAGCCGTAACCACTTGCCGTCTTCCTCGACGAGGCTTACGGACAACCCTACGCTGCCGCGTTCGGTGAACTTGATCGCGTTGCCGAGCAGGTTGCAGAGCACCTGACCCAGATGGTGCATGTCGCCCTGGATCTGCGCGGGGATGTTCTCGTCGACCACGCAGGCGAGTTCGAGATCCTTGGCCTGTGCCTGCGGTGTCACCAGCGCGAGCACGTCTTCCATCCGCTCGCGCGGGTCGAAAGCCGTGATCTCGAGCTCTTCCTTGTCTTTCTCGACTTTGGAGAAAGTGAGGATGTCGTTGATCAGGCTGAGCAGCATGTCGGCGCTGGAGCGCGCAGTGCGCACGTACTCGTTCTGCTTGGGTCCGAGCTCCATGTCGGAGACCAGATCCAGCATGCCGATCACGCCGTTCAGCGGCGTGCGCAACTCGTGGCTCACCGTACTCGCGAATTCATCTTTTGCTTTCGCCAGTTCGATCGCGCTGCGCAGCGCCTGATCGAGTGCCACGCCCTGTTCGATGGCACGGTCCCGCGCCTCTGCGATGGCTTCCTCGCGGCTCTGGAGTACACCCATCATGGTGTTGAACGCGTTCTGCATGGCCACGATCTCGCGCGTGCCCGAGAGCGTCGCGCGCTCGTCCTGGGCGCCGTCCTGTGCGCGGCGCATGATCGCCGCGAGCTGCCGGATCGGTACCGTCAGGCGTGATGTCACCGCGAGCAGCACCAGCAGCATCACCGCCGAGAGCAGCACTGCCACGCCGAGGCTGGAGCGTACGATTTCGGCGCGCATGCTGGAGAGCGTTTGCCGCGACATCACGAGTCGCACGCTGCCCAGCAGCTCCCGCGTTTCTGCGGCGGTTTCCTCCGCGAAAGGAGAGGCGCCTTCGCTGTTTCCGGACCACACCGGTGCCTCGAAGGTCCACGTCTGCGCATCGGTGCCGGTGTGTGCGGCCGCCTGGGGCGGTTTTGCCACACCGGCCTCCGGTGCATCCTTGCTCGCGTAGATACGCCGGCCTTCGGTGTTCAGCAGTTCCACGGAACGCACATCAGGGAAGGCGAGAAAACGGGCAGCGGCTTGGGATGCGGACTCGGTGTCACCGTAGAGGAGGGCGAGCGTGCTCTGGGATGCGAGCGAAGACACCAGTTGCATGCCCTCGTCCTGCAACCGCCGTTGCACCGTCTCGCCGGACTGCCGCGAGATCACCAGACTCGAGGTGATCGCCAGCACCAGCACGCACGCGGTAAAGCTCAGCCCTATCAGCTGTTGCAGGCTGAGCGATCGGATCGCGAAACGTCTCTCTGCCATTTCTGTCACTCCGTGCAGCGGCGTCTGCCGCTAGCGACTCGGGAAAATCATGTCGAAGCGCTTGTCCCCGGCGCTGACGCCAAGGCCAAGGTGGTTCGCCGTGCGGATATTGATTGCCGTATCGAGTTGCTCCAGCACCTCGATCCCGTCCCCGTCTTCCGGTGGGCCGGAAGCGAGTCTGCCGAGTGCCCGACCCATCTCGACGTTGTCCGGAAAAAGCGCGAACAGCGCGCCTTTCGGAACATGGGAGACGTTGCTCGAGAAGACAATGATGTTCCTGTCCCAAGCCGTGCGCAGGATCATCTGCAGCACCGAGCTCTCGGCAAGAAAGGGGGAACCCTGCGGCAGCCAGAGCGCCTGTGTCGCAGGATCCATCCGCGCCAGCAGTTCGCGATAGGCGTTGGCGCCGTCGCGCAGTGTTTCGCGACGCACCGTCTCGAGCTGGAGGCCATCGGCGGCAGCGGCAGTGCCCGCCAGCGCGATCAGCCAGTCGTTGTTGTCTGCACCGTGCACCACACTCACCTGCTTTATGGCCGGAGCGAGCTCGTGCAGTTTGGCAAAAAGGCGTGCCGGCGCAGGCACCATCGACATGCCGCGAATCCCGGCCGCCACCTCTGCCGGGCGCGCCAGTACGGCGCCAACCACGCGATCCGCCGGCCCCTGCAGCGTCTGCGCGATATCCAGCCCGTATTTGCCGAGCAGCAGTACACGTCCTGCGCTCTGTGCCGCCACCCGTGCGGCGATTTGCGGAGCCCCCTCGGAAGGATCAACCTCGGCGATCTTTGCGCGTGAGCCCAGTTCGGCCTCTATGCCCCCGACGATCGCGAGAAACGCCGCACGGTAAGGCTCGCGCACACTGGGATAGATGACGGACACAGTGACATCGTCGGCGGCGCCCGCCCGCGAGATCACCGCCGCCATGCAGAGCACCGCCGCGAGACACGCTGCCGTGGCGCGCTTCACGAGCACCACTCCGCTGGAATCTCGCGGGGCGCGTGCCCGCGATACTCCACGTCATCGCAGGAGAGCGGCAGGAAGGCACCGGCCGGTTCCGTGTTGGCTTCTGCATAGCAGGCATGCACGCCTGCGTTCACGGCGAGCGCGTAGATCCGCTCCCCGTCCTCGATCTCCATATCGCCATGGTCGAGAAGAAATGCTGCGAGGTAGCCCAGCATGTTGATGCCGGCATCGCCGCGCGCGCAGAGCAGAGCGTCGATTTGCGCTGCGAGCCGCAGATAGCTTCCGTCCGTGAAACCGAGTTGCTGGCCGAGCTCCCGTAGCGCATCCACGCGGTCGTCGCCCTGCGCGATGGGGCGGCTGAAGCCTGGGGCCCGTACTCTGCCGCCCGGTCGGGTGCAGGCCGCGATGACCTCCGGCAGCGTGGCGCCCCCATCAAGCGCCCCCTGTGCCGACACGAGGAAGTCGTGTGCGGCGCGCGTACTGCCCGGCCCGTAGAGCGTGGACTCACTCGCCATTACGCCCGCGCTGATGCCGACGGTCGGCGGTATGCGAGCAGAGCCCGCGAGTGCGCCGATCTGGTTGCACCAGATACGAGGATCCGGGAACGCGAGGCAGAGAAAGCTTGCTTCGATCCACTGCGCAAGGCGTGGATCGGGCAGCCGCCCCGTCACTTCCAGGTAAAGCACTTCGAAGAAGCCGTGGCTGCCCACCAGATCGCCGAGCAGGGAGTACCCGTGCACGCTGATGCCATGGCCGATGCGCCACCCGCCCTTGCGGGTCCGGATGCGGTTGCGCCGGCTGTCCCAGAATGCCGTGCGACTCATGCGTCATCGCTCGGGGCAGGGGTGAGGTATTCGTATCGCTCCTCGGGCACAAAGGGCATTGCGGTGATGCCACGCCCCGCGGTTTCCATCGCGTGCGCGATCAGCCCGGGCAGGCTCGCGAATTGGTAAAGCAGACCTGTCGCGCGTGGTGCGAATCCGAGTTCGAGCAGGCAGGCCGCTGCAAGGCCTGGCTGCAACCACCCGCAACCATATGGTGCGAGTGCCTGTGCGAATGACGCCGACCACGTGAGCGGGCCATCGCTCCGCGCGAGTGCTAGCAGGGGTTCAGCGAGCGAGCAGCAAAATGCGTCGACCTCGCCGTGCAAGGTGCCGAAGCCCGGTGCCACACGA
>Ga0068872_10002321_pt1 | contig 14942 bp, 12 predicted proteins | sample NOAtaG_7_FD_66441 | JGI IMG/M metagenome (GOLD analysis project Ga0068872, IMG submission 66441) | Freshwater lake microbial communities from Lake Erie, under a cyanobacterial bloom - NOAA_Erie_Diel1S_2200h metaG | ecosystem: Environmental > Aquatic > Freshwater > Lake | place: USA: Ohio, Lake...
CTCCGTAGTAATTTTTATTTGCCAGGAAATACTTGAAAAAAGGAAAAAGAATCACATAGGTTCCCATAAAAACCAATGCACACCAAACCTTCCAAGGGAGAAGAAATATGTTTAGTGAAGATGTTTTGGGTGCCATGCCTGCAAAAAAACAAAAAAGGCGGACACCTGTCCGCCTTTCTCTGGATTGAAATCCAAATTACATTCTTTTCTCGGTGATTCGGGCTTTTTTGCCTGTCAAGTCGCGCAAATAGAAAATTCTTGCACGGCGCACAACACCCACTTTGTTCACATCAATTTTCTCGATATTGGGCGAAGAAATTGGAATGATACGCTCCACTCCTACACCATTGGAAATTTTACGGAGAGTAAAGGTTTCAGTGGGGCCTGCTCCACGGCGTTGCAGCACAACACCCTGAAACTGCTGAATTCTTTCTTTGTTTCCTTCGATGATTTTGTAGTGCACGGTTACTGTGTCACCCGATTTGAAAGAAGGGATATTTTTCGAGGCATGGGCCTGAGATTCTACAAACTTGATCTTATCCATGGCATTTTATTTTGGGAGCGCAATATTACGGATTTATTTTAAAGAAAGGTGGAAAATTATTTTCTCCCTGTTTATTCCTCTCCCAAAAGGTCGGGACGGCGCTTGCGGGTTCTTTCAATCGCTTGATTATGACGCCATTCCTCAATTTTATTGGGATCACCTGAGAGAAGGATGTCAGGTACCTTTTGTCCCTGGTAATCTGCCGGACGGGTATACACAGGAGGAGAAAGCAGCTCATCCTGAAAGGAATCCGATAAGGCAGAAGTTTCATCGCCCAATACGCCCGGGATGAGCCTGATAACCGCATCCGCTAAAACGGCAGCCGGGAGCTCTCCCCCACTCAGCACAAAATCGCCGATGGAAATTTCACGGGTGAAGAACCGTTCCCTGGCCCTTTCGTCAATGCCCTTGTAGTGTCCGCAAAAAAGAAGGATGTTTTTATGCGTTGAAAGTAAATTGGCCGTTTTTTGATTGAATTTTTCCCCATCCGGGGTCAGGAAAATCCTCTCATCATAATTCCTTTGAGAACAAAGATGACTGATACATCGATCTATAGGTTCCATCATCATCACCATGCCGGCACCACCCCCAAATGGGTAATCATCCACCTGCCTATGCTTGGAGGTGCTAAAATCCCTGAGGTTTACCAGGTGAATTTCTACAAGTCCTTTTTGAATGGCTCTTTTTACAATAGAATGGGCAAAGGGACCGGAGAGCAGCTCGGGATGAATGGTAATGATGTCAATCCGCATGCTGCAAAGGTGCGAAATTGGGAAGAGTTAATAAGCAATAAACATTTGAAGTAATGAATGTGTTTTAAATTTACCTTTGTTACCCATGGCTAATCTCAGCAGGCTTCTTGTCCTTATTACACCCGGCAGATTTCATGCTACTCTTTCAGTCGGCAAACACCATGCTTTATGCATGCTTTGTGCGTTCCTTTTTTGGGGCTTGCCATTTGATTCAAAAGCTCAATTTGTAGACATTACCCAGGTTGAACCTTATGCAAGCGTAACTTCTGTGTGCGATGGAGGAACCCTCACCTTTCGCCTGAACAATCTTCAAGGCCTTAATCCCGGCAGTATCATCACCATGGAGTTGTCTAACCTGCCTGCCTATCCATGGACCACCTGCAACACCCTTTCCTGGAGCACCAACAACATCACCTACACACCCGGTCCTTACATCTGGAACGGGAATATCTCTAATAGCTATATCAGGGTGCAAATTCCTCCCGGAGCCCCGGCAGGAACAGGTTACACAGCGAGGGCTGTGAGTTCCTCCCCCAACATTTCCGGAGGCAACAACAATGGATCAATCACAATCACCCCTGCCTACACCACAATTCCACAGATTCCCCAAACAGATTATGGCATCAACCAGTGGATTGGTCATCATTATACCTGGACGCCCACTGTTGCTCCGGGGACACTGATAAACACAACCGCCCTGATAAACGCGCAAACTTTTTTTGCCCCTGCCAATTACATTGGCCATACTACACAGGGCACTCTCTCATTCGACAACGATTACCAGAACAACGGAATTCCCGGTGCTTTTTTTTTACAAACCAGCATTCCTTGCGGCAATGTGCAATACAACAATGTAGCCATCCGCTTTAAGCGTACTGAAAATTTTTCTCCCGGGCGTTACACCTTTACCATTCAGGCTGATGATGGTATTCGTTTAAGTTTAGATGGTGGCGCCACCTGGATTTTAGACTCATTTTTAGAACAAACCTATGCCGGAAGTTTCAAAACAACAGCCACTACAGATCCGCTGGGTATTTGCCTAAGTGGCCCCACCAATCTGGTAATTGAATATTTTCAAAGACCGGGACAAGCAAGGGTCACATTTTCTTGCACCCAAAACGGAACCATCGCAAATACGCCTGTATCCCAATCGATTTGTGAAAATGACAATTCAGGTTTTGATGCCACTTCGTCCGATCCTTCGGCAACCTATCAATGGCAAGTGAGCAGCGATGGAGGAATCACATGGAATAACCTCATCAATGCTGTACCATACTCCAATGTAACCGGTCCGGTGCTGGGTATTACCAATGCCCTTGCTGCAATCAACAATACGCTTTACCGCTGTTTGGTTGGTGGCGTTTGTGGCATTCCCTTAGCCACACCCTCCGCTGAACTCGAAGTTAATCCTGTGAACAGCATCAACACGCAACCGGTGAGTATTTCTCTCTGCGGTGCATCCACCGGAAGTTTCACAACAGTTGCCAATGCACCAAACAGCAATTACCAATGGTATGTGAGCATCGATAACGGTGTTACTTTTCAAGCAGTGGTGCAGGGCGGTATCTACGGTAATCCAAGTCTCTCAACACTAAATCTTAACGGACTTACCTCAGCCAACAATGGTTATCAGTTTTATTGTATTGTGGGCAGTTGCGGAGGAAACCTAACCAGCAATACCGTCACATTAAATTTTGGTGGCACACCTGCCAACATCATTACACAACCCACTGCAAATATCATTGTATGTGCCAACTCCATTTCCCAAATCATCGTCAATGTTCAGAATCAAACTTCCATCCAATGGGAGTATAGCACTGATGGAGGTGTAAACTTTTCCAATGCTGTGCTGCCTGTTTTTTTTGGCGGTCAAACACAAACCCTAGAGATTAATCCTGTGAACGCAAACATGGATGCCTGGGTGTTTAGAGTGAAAATTACGGATTGCAATGGGGTAATCTACTCTCAGATTTCAACGCTGAACATTGAACCATCTCCCAATGTGCAGGTTCAACCCCCCGCTCAGGTCAGTGTTTGTACAGGAGGAGGAATCAATATTTCATGCACAGGAAACAATACTAATTTTTACCAGTGGCAAATCAACCTTGGAACAGGATTTACCAATCTGGCCGATGGCATGGGTATCACCGGATCTGCCACTTCTAACCTAACAGTTAATCCTGTGCCTGCGGGATGGACCAATGCCACCTTGCGCTGTCAGCTGTTCGGGAATTGTCCACCTGTTGCCTTTTCTGTTGAAGTGAATGTGGTATTCGATAATGGCTCCAGCATTACTTCTCAGCCTGTCAACCAGTTGGTATGCCCGGGCGATGCTGCCAATTTCAGTATTGCTACCATCGGCAGCGGTCTCAGCTATGCCTGGCAGGTAAGTACAAATGGAGGGACAAGCTTTACCAATCTTACCGATGGTGGTGACATCAGCGGCAGCAGCACCCAAACGCTTACCGTTGGAAACATCACAACGCCAATGAATGGTCATCAGTATCGTTGCATCGTAAGTGGAGGCTGCAATGGCAATATCAACAGCAATGCTGCTGTACTTACCATCAATACCAGTTCACCCACCTTTACGCAACAACCCACAGGAGTTGCTGTCTGCGAGGGACAGGCAGCAGGAATGACTGTGCTGCTTTTTGGCAATCCCTCGGGAATAGATTATCAATGGGAGATTGACCCCGGAACCGGTATCTTCTCCCCTCTTGCCGACACAGGTTCTTTCTCAGGAACAGGAACCAACCAGCTTGCATTCATCGTGGATGTTTCACTTATAAACGCAACCATTCGCTGCAAGGCAACCCAGTGCGCTTTAGAAGTTACCAGCCTTTCTGCGCCGGTGATTGTTAACCTCAAACCCCGTGTGCTTACCCAACCTAATTCAACGGTAGTTTGTATTGGTCAGAATGGTTTAATTTCCCTCTCCGCAAGCGGAACAGCCCTCAACTACCAATGGCAGATCAGTCCGGGTACAGGTATATTTACAAATGTTTCAGCAACTGATCCCGTATTTGTTGGCTCTCAACTTTCAGGTATTCAGATTATCTCACCCGACATGATGTACAATGGATACCTCTTCCGTTGTTCGATATCCGGCACCTGCACACCAACTGCTTATTCTGATGTAGTGAAGCTCACTGTGAGCGAACTTCCCGAAATTATCCGTCAACCAACTGATGTTACTGTTTGTGAAGGACAATCAGGTAGCCTTTCTCTGGAAAGTCGCGGTGTTGCAAGCCGTTACAAGTGGTATCTCAGTAGTCCCGAAAATCCTGCATTCTCTGCCACATTCCCTTCAGATTTTGACTCCATTAGATCGGATTCATTAATTGTTAGAAGAAGTAGTTTCGATTACAATGGGGTTTATCTCTATTGTGAAGTTTCGGGATGTAACAAACTGCTTATTTCAGAAAAAATCAGGCTTTTTGTAGAACCCAATATTCTGGGCTCATTCATCCCATCAGCCTTTACCCCAAATAACGATGAACTCAATGATACCTGGATGATCAAAAGTGAATATATCCAATCAATCAAGGGTGAGATTTATGACAGATGGGGAGGAAAAGTGTATTCTTTTACCAGCATGGATGAGGTTTGGGACGGAACCTCGGCAGGTTTACCCTGTCCTTATGGTGTATATACTTTTAACATCAGAGGAACATCCTCATGCGGAGAATTTTCACGCAAGGGGAGTATCTATCTGATGCGATAAATCAGCAGGCCGGGCAAGGATTAAACCCTCCGGATTGCCTCTGATTACGCCATGATCCATCCAATACCTAACAACATCCATTACTTTTTTGTCGCCATGCACAGGAATCAGCTGAAGAAGTTCATTCAGTGACATTGAACTTTTCTCCAGCAATGAAAAAAGAGCACCGGATATTTCATCAAACTCTTTTCGCTGCATCAGCCCTTCTGTTTTTCTTCTGCATACATCGCATCGTCCACAATCGGAAGACTGGTTTTCACCGAAGTAGGAAAGCAGGTTTACACTGCGGCAGGTATTGTTTTGGCTGATGTACCCGATAATTGCATTGAGTCGCTTCTCCGCCGTTTTAACACGCATTTTATAAGCCGTCTCCTGAAAGGCAGCTACCCTTTTGTCCATGCGGGGATGAAGCAAAACTATACTCGATGCGCCTCCTGATGGAACATATTCCAAGACATCTAGTTTATGCAAATGAAACAAACTCTTAATGAACTCTCCTTTGGGAATGTTTAACATCCTGGCTAAGTCGAACTCATGTATCACTTTTGATTCATTAAAAATTCCGGGATAACTGCGTAGCAATGCTTTCAACATGGGTTCCCACTTGCGATTCATCATTCCGAAACTATAAAGACTTTCTGCATCCAATTTTACTTTGAGGCGTGAAGGTCTCCATGCATCAGGATCAAACCTGAGTATGCCTTGCCTGTCCAGAATCTGCAGAGCAGCAAATACCCTTGAGGGTTTGAGAGAAAAATACCTGCAAAAATCTTCCATCGAAAATGAAAAAACTTGATCTGCTCCGCTAGCGTTTGGTATCTGCAGGTGGTTGCAAAGTGCTGTATATATATTTCTAATTTCTTCTGCCTCAGGAAATCTTTCGGCCAAAAAAACCCTGGCCTCTTTTATATCTGCCTCGTCAAATAAAAAAACGGCATGCGCTGTCTTCCCGTCCCTACCTGCTCTGCCCGCCTCCTGAAAATAAGATTCAATCCCATCAGACACATCCAGATGAACAACAAACCGGCAATCCGGTTTGTCAATGCCCATGCCGAATGCATTTGTACATACCATTACCCGCGTTTTACCCAACATCCATCTTCGCTGGGCCTCATCCCTGAGTGCGGGCAGCATACCGGCATGATAAGGCTCGGCACTGATGCCCTGCTTCTGCAACCATAATGAAATCTCAGTTGTTTTTCTGCGATTGCGCACATACACGATTCCGGTGCCGGACAATCGTTTACAAATACGAAGCAGTCTCGCATTCTTGTTGTCTTCGGAAAGCACATGATAAAAAAGATTTTCTCTTTTGAATGACGATTGAAACAAACGGTATTGCTTAAACCGCAAGTGCCTCACCATGTCATTAACCACTTCAGGAGTTGCCGTTGCTGTTAATGCTACAACATGCACATCTTTGAGCGTGTCTGTAAAATCTGAAATCTGAAGGTACTCCGGTCGAAAATCATAGCCCCATTGTGAAATGCAGTGCGCTTCATCAATGGCCACCAGACTTACTTTGATCTCCGCAATTCTTTGACGAAACAAGCGGGTACGCAATCGCTCAGGGGACAAATAGAGAAACCTTATTTTCCCTTCTCTTGCATCGTCGAATGCACGAATTACTGATGCCTCATCCATCCCGGAATACACTGCCAAAGAGGGTATTCCTCTTTTGTTGAGTTGATCCACCTGGTCTTTCATCAGGGCAATCAATGGACTAATCACAACTGTTAAACCCTCCAACAATAAACCGGGTATCTGAAAACAAATTGATTTGCCACCTCCTGTTGGAAGCAAGGCCATAGTTTGATGGTGGCTCAACACATGATTGATGATGTCCGACTGAAGGGGTCTGAAGGCTTCATGTCCCCAGTATTTTTTCAGACATTCAAGGGGATTCATTTCGCTTGAATGCCGCCGGGAAGATGAGAAAGCCGGGGACGCAAACGACTCTTAAATACATTTCGCGCATCCTTTTTGTTTAAGCCCTTACGCATGGCAGCCTGCACATCTGCAGGCAGATGAATTCGCTCAAGACATTGTGGAGTACAGCATCCTTCCATTTTTTCCTGACAAGAAGTGCATTGGATAAAAAGCAGGTGACACTCGGGATTGGCACAGTTTACATGGGTATTTGCAGGTAGTCCACACTGATGACAGGCGCTGATGATATCTGGGGTAATATCCTCCCCCAGCCTCTCATCAAAAACAAAATTTTTTCCTATAAACTTTGAAGGCAAGCCCTGTTCTTTAATCTGATGGGCGTACTCAATGATGCCACCGTGTAACTGATTTACATCTTCAAATCCATGATGTTTCAGGTAGGCACTGGCTTTTTCGCAACGGATGCCACCGGTACAGTACAATAGAATTTTTTGATGTTTGGCGTTCTTCAGCATATCGAGTACCATGGGCAGTTCCTCCCTAAAGGTATCAGCATCCGGACAGATGGCACCGGTAAAATGGCCAACCTCACTCTCGTAATGGTTACGCATATCTACAACAACAGTACCCGGTAAATCCATGGCCTCGTTAAACTGCCTTGCATCAAGATGTTTGCCCACATTGGTTACATCAAAATCGTAGTCGTTTAATCCATCGGCAACAATTTTGTTACGCACCCTTACAATCAGTTTATAGAATGATTTTCCATCATCCCTGAATGCCCGCTTAAACGGAACATCCCTGAACCTTTCGTCAACATCGAGGTAATCGCGTAACTTTTGCAGATGAACTGTGGGAATACTAAGTTGTGCATTGATTCCTTCAGCAGCCAAATAAATCCGTCCCATAACACCCAGTTCATTCCAATCAAGGTAAAGCCTGTCTCGGCATTCAGCAGGATTCTCTATATGCACATATCTGTAAAAAGAAAGCGTTGTACGCGCTGTGTTGTCAAGGCGTATTTTCTCTTTGAGTATGCGTTTGTCTATCCGGTTATGCAACAACATGGATTCAAATTTATGTTGATTCTTTCACACCGGCAGGATTACCTTTCTCAATAATAGGTAAGACGATTCACACGACAGATTTTCTTTGCGAAGCGAATCACCTGACGGGTGTACCCATATTCATTGTCATACCAAACATACAACACGATATTTTTTCCATCCTGACTCACGATTGTGGCCGGACTATCAAAAATAGAGGGACAAGGATTACCAACCAGGTCGGAAGAAACAAGCTCATTGCTGAATGAGTATTGAATCTGCTCCACAAGATTGCCATGCAATGCTGCGTCTTTAAGAATTTCATTTACCTCATCACGGCTTGTTTGCCTGGCCACATTGAGCGACAAAATCGCCAGAGAAACATTTGGGGTGGGTACACGCACTGCGTTTCCTGTGAGTTTTCCGGCTAAAGTAGGTAGCACTTTGGCAACTGCCTTGTCGGCACCGGTTTCAGTAATCACAAGATTAAGTGCCGCTGCCCTTCCACGACGGAATTTTTTATGGTAATTGTCAAGCAAGTTCTGATCGTTGGTGTAGCTATGCACTGTCTCGATGTGCCCACGCTCAATTCCTAATTTTTCAGATACAACCTTTAGCACAGGAACGATGGCATTGGTTGTGCAACTGGCTGCAGAGAAAATAGTTTCGTCATCAGTATAAGAATCGTGATTCACTCCGTAAACAATATTTGGAATATCTCCCTTGCCCGGAGCAGTGAGAAGAACTTTGGAAACACCTTTGGCTTTGAGGTGTGCCTTTAAACCTTCGCGGTCGCGAACAACACCGGTATTGTCTATCAGTAGGGCATTTTGAATGCCATATTTTGTGTAATCAATTTCTTCCGGTTTGTTGGCCGTAAGCATCAGCACATGATGCCCGTTGGCGAAGATGGATTTGTTTTCGAGGTCTTCAATCACCGGACCGGGAAAGGGCCCATGTACAGAGTCGGTGCGCAGCAACTCCGCGCGCTTAGTTATGTCTTCGTCTGTATTGCTGCGGGTAACAATCGCACGAAGACGGAGCTGTTCCCCTTTACCAGCTTGTACAATCAGTTCACGCGCAGCGATGCGACCAATACGGCCGAAACCATAAAGAATAACATCTACAGGCTCGTGAGAAGGTTTTTGTCCCAAAAGTCCGCTTAACTTTCCTGAGATGAAATCAGGCAAGGCAATGCCCTTGGTTTTTTCTGCAATCCACTCTGCATTTAGCTTGCCAATATCGATACGGGCAGGACTGAGATTTTGAAGACTATTGATTTGCTTGGCAATCTGTAAGGATTCGGTTACGCTGATGGACTGCTTCACAACAGTAGCAGCATAGTGATGAAGGCTCATGATTTCACTTGCACTTCTGTCTACCAGCTGGTTGCGAAACAAAATGAGTTCCACAGACTTGTTAAACCATAACTGACCAATTTCATGAATCAGTTCCACAGCTGCTTTTTCGAGTTCGATGTACCCGTGCAGCTTCTTTTCGTAATCCGTTTTTGCTTCTGCAATCATAATCTGAATTTTTTTTGTGCCTGCAAAGGTAAAACTTAAAGGTATGTTGTGCGAGAGAAATCTTTAAGTGTCAGTTAGACATATTGCCTTGTATCCATTGATGGATGGGCAATTCGGAGATTTAGATTTTTCTTTTTTGAGGTCCATATCACGGGATTTCTTCGGACGAGTCCCTTGATTGTTTTGATTAAGGTAGAGGCCATTTAACTCGCTTGTACAATCATCAGTTCAAAATTAAGGACAACAGACTGGATAATTTTTAAAAGCAATCCCATGATTCACCTGTGAAGTTGTTCCACCCATTCATCCCAGACTTTAGACCTCTGACTCCTTTGGGAATTGCATCAACATACCACTGATATCCGGCTTTGAAAGCAAAAAAGTTCTGAGGGTACTTTGTCTCGGACGGAGTGAAAAACCAAATTCCATAAACATTTACAAGCCTGAGTTGGGTATGGCTATAGGAATATTGGCAGTAAAAAGAAATCGTTGAAAAAGACTCAATGAAGTGCCTCTTGAAAGGTAGAGGGAAGGTTTGGGTTTGAAACTGATTGTTTATGCCGCGAAAGGGCAAACTGAAATCAGCATCAGAATCGATGGAGCAAACTTAAGTTTGCCAGCCTTTTGATAAGTGACCTACTGATTGTCTAGATCTTCAAACCGCACATCACTCATATGGTTGCCCGGAGGTATTTCTCTTCTGAATTGTTCAGGATCAAAGGGCTGTTCCGTTTTGATGAAGTCGAGAACCTCGGTAAAGGTTTCCAGGAACTTGTGAAAATCCTCTTTGTAAAGGAAAATCTTGTGTTTGTCGTAAACAAACTTCCCATCGTCAAGAAACCTCTTTTTACTTTCGGTTACTGTGAGGTAATAATCCCCGCTGCGGGTGGACTTCACATCAAAAAAGTAGGTTCTTTTTCCTGCTTTTACAGCTCTTGCGAAGATTTCATTCTTCTCGTTTTCGGATAACATAAATTTCTTTTTTTCTTATAAACTCAAGATGGACAAATATATTTCATCGACCTGAACCCATGAAATAAATCTGCAATTTTAAAAAATTCTAATTTTGATGATGGGCATGTTGATGCAACCAGGTTTGATAATATCTGCCTTTTATTTCCATTAATTGTGCATGTGTACCCTGTTCAACGATAGAGCCATTTTCAAGGTAAATAATGGTATCACACATCATCAAGGTAGAGAGCCGGTGAGCTGCCAACAACTTTGTTACGCCTTTCATCTGCATGATTTCTTTTACTACCGAAGACTCTGTGGCGGTATCCAGGGCACTTAAGCAATCGTCAATCATCAGAAGTGAAGGTTTGGCAAGAAAAGCCCTTGCCAGAGAAAGTCTTTGCCTTTGTCCTCCCGAAAGATTGATTCCCCTCTCACCCAACAGGGTATCATACTTGTTACCAAACTGCATCACCGTCTGGTGAAAACAGGCCATTTCTGAAGCCAGCTCAACCTCTTGTCGGGATGCACCGGGTTTGGCAAAGGCAATGTTGTTTTGAATGGTATCTGAAAACAGGAAGACATCCTGGCTTGCTAGCCCTGTCATTTGCCTGAGTTCTTTTACATGCAAATGCGGCAATGGATGATCATTCAGATAAAGGTTTCCGGAAGTGGGATATACAAAACCAGAAAGCACATGCAAGAGGGTACTTTTGCCAGAACCGGTTCTTCCGGTGATACCCAAACTGCTGCCGGTCGCAATGTTTAGCGAAACCCTATGTAATGCCGGCTGCTGCATACCGGCATACTGAACAGTGACTGCTTCAAGCCTGATATTGGGTTTAGAAATTTGCTCAGAGGCGCTGAGCCGGATAAGGGGAGCTTCCTCGGTATCAAGAAGTTGATTGATGCGACGCATAGAGGCCGCAGCCTTCTGCATCAGCGCACTCACCCAGCCAAGAGAGGTAAATGGCCATGTCAACATGTACACATACAATATAAACTCGGCAATGTTTCCGGGTGTAATTTCTCCCTTGCTAACAAGTATTCCTCCTACCAGCACAGTCAGTAATACACTGAGCCCAATTAAAAAACCAATGGCAGGCTGATACAAGGCTTCTGTAAAAATTTGTTGGGTGGTGTATTGAAAATATTTTTCTCCCTCCTGCTGCATTCTTTTTTTAAACTCAGGCCCGGCAGCAAGCGATTGTACCACCCTTATGCCCGAGAAAGTTTCCTGGGCCAAGGTGGAAATCCAGCCAACCTGTGATTGAATGCGTGTGCTTTGTTTCTGAATGATGCGGCTAATGGCGTAAACCACCAGCGAGAGAAAGGGCAAAGGCAGCAGTACCCAGCAGGCAAGAACAGTGTTTACGCTGAACATGGCGTAAATTACCATTACCGACATCACCATTAGATTAATCAGGTACATGAGCGAGGGACCTACATACATTCTTACATGGCCAACATCCTCGCTCATTCTTGACATTACATCGCCCGTGTGCGCATGTTTGTAAAAACCCATGGGCAATTTTTGCAACTTGCTGAAGATTTCATTCTTCAGGTCATATTCCACAAATCTCGACATCACGATTAAGCTCTGCCGCATAAGAAACATAAAAACGCCTTTGAGTACTGTTGCTACTAAAAGCAACATAAGCAAGTGCAGAAGCTTGGATTTGATCGTTTCTGAGGCCATCAAAGACAACTGCTTTCCCCCTGTAAGTATGGCTGTATCTATGATCTGCCGGGTAATTTTTGCGGGATATACGGCAAACAAATTGGACGCAATGATACAAACACAACCGGCCAGAAGCCTCCAACGGTATATAAACAGGTATCTGTTTAAACTGAAAAGTTCATTCACGCCGCGCAAAAGTAGCACTAAACCTGCTATTTAAAGGCAAAAACACCCATTTGCTTCTTTGGATAATTAACCTACTTTTGTGCCGCATTTTTGCAAAAAACCATGTCCGAAATTGCTGAAATAAAAAAAGAAAACACCCAGGAAGTGTTGTCGCAGATGTCTGTTTTTGATCATGAACAGGTTGTTTTCTGCAATGATAACGACACGGGTTTAAAAGCCATTATTGCCATTCACAACACCGTGTTGGGTCCTTCTTTGGGCGGAACGCGAATGTGGCAGTATAACAATGAAAACGAAGCCCTTAGAGATGTTTTAAGACTATCTAGGGGAATGACATATAAAGCAGCCATCTCAGGCCTCAACCTGGGAGGGGGCAAAGCGGTAATCATAGGCGACTCAAGGAAACACAAAACAGAATCGCTGTTCAGGCGTTTTGGGAAATTTGTAAACTCCCTTGGAGGTAAATACATAACAGCAGAAGATGTAGGAGTAAGCACCCGTGAAATGGAGTTGATTAAAATGGAAACCGATTATGTTACCGGTTTGCCTGAATCCATGGGTGGAAGCGGAGATCCTTCCCCGGTAACAGCTTATGGTGTTTACATGGGAATGAAAGCCAGTGCAAAGGAGATATTCGGAAACGATTCCTTAGCAGGAAAAAAAGTGTTGGTGCAGGGCATTGGCCATGTGGGTACTCATCTGGTGAAGCATCTTGACCAGGAGGGTGCGAAAATTTATGTAACAGACATACACGAAGAACGCCTCAAAGAGATTGTTAAAAATCACCGGGTAGAAGTAACAGGTTTTGAAAACTGCTACGACATCGACATCGATGTTTATGCCCCCTGTGCCCTCGGCGCAACGGTGAATGCAAATACCATTCAGCGGCTCAACTGCTCAATTATTGCAGGTGCAGCCAACAACCAACTCGAAGATGAAAATGTGCATGGAAAAATGCTAATGGAGAAAGGCATTCTCTGGGCCCCGGATTTTCTGATCAACGCCGGCGGACTAATTAATGTGTATTCCGAATTGCACGGATACAACAGAGATGTTGCCATGAATCAGGCCTCGCACATATACGATACCACAAGGAACATTATTCAAACAGCAAAGCAAGGTAATATCCCAACCATATTCGCGGCAAAAGCCATTGCAGAAAAGCGCATATCAGAAATAGGGAGGGTTAAACTCAGCTTTTGATGTATCCTTATTTCATTTTCGAAAAATCCTTCTTCCATGCTTAACCGCCGCCATCTTAGGATAAAGGCGCTACAAACCCTTTATGCCTTTTTCCAGTCAGATAACCGTGACCTGGCTGCAGGAGAGAAAGAATTGTTTTCGGGCATCGAAAAAGTATATGACCTCTACTGTATTTTTTTGGGAGTGATTGCTGAAGTTGCAGGAGTACTTGAAACAGAACAGGAACAAGCAAAATTTAAAAATCTGCCCACCCAAAACGACTTGCATCCCAATCGTCGTTTCTTAAACAATTACATCATCAGAGCCATTCGTGATGAACCTGTACTTCAAAGGGAAATCAAAAACAGAAAATTGTCATGGGCTTTTGACCCCGAACTGATGCGAAAAATATACAGGGCATTTGTTTCAGGTGATAGCTACAAAGAATACCTTGCAGTTAATCCTTCAGAAGAAAAGGACCTTGAGATTGTTTTGGTTTTACTCGAAACTTACATCGTTAACTTCGAGGCAATGGAATACCACCTTGAGGAAAAAACCATCTACTGGCATGATGATTTTGAAGTGTCGGGTGTTGCTGCCATGAAAAGTATTCGTCAAATAGACTCCAAAAAAAACTCCTTTAAATTGTGTGCACTTTACAAAGATGAAGTTGATGATGTTGCATTTGTTAAGCAGTTGTTTAGAATGGCAGTACTGCACAACGATGAATTACAAGATATGGTGGCAAACAAAACCATGAACTGGGAGATAGACAGGATTGCTCTGATGGATATTCTTCTCATGAAAATGGCCATATCAGAATGTATTTACCTGGAAGAAATACCTCTAAAGGTGTCGATGAATGAATACATCGAGATTTCAAAAACCTACAGCACCCCTAAAAGCCGCTTGTTTATCAATGGTGTTTTGGATAAAATTGTGGCTGATTTAAAAATCCAAAATAGAATACAAAAAAAGGGTAGAGGACTCATCGAATGAAATCAAAAATCTTTTTTTTGGCGAGCATCTTTTCAGGATTGACCTTGTTGCTTTGTTGCAAATCAAGCTCCGACGATCAATTTGACCCTAGCCTTATAAACAATCCTGCCAGTGCACAAGGAGGTATATCAGGGGATCTTCCGGTGATGACATTTTCAGAAGAATCATTTGACTTCGGGGAAATCCGTCAGGGAGAAAAAGTGACCCACCATTTTGCATTTACCAATACAGGTAAGGCAGATTTGATTATCGGCAATGCCCGTGGAAGTTGCGGATGCACAGTTCCCGAATACCCGAAAAAACCAATTGCTCCAGGAGAAAAATCGGAAATCGAAGTTTCATTTAATAGCAGTGGGAAACATGGTTTGCAAACCAAAACAATCAGTATTGTGACCAATTGCAAGCCCTCTACAAAAATCATCACCATCAAAGCAAATGTCTTAATCGAATAGCAA
>Ga0068872_10002329_pt1 | contig 14908 bp, 10 predicted proteins | sample NOAtaG_7_FD_66441 | JGI IMG/M metagenome (GOLD analysis project Ga0068872, IMG submission 66441) | Freshwater lake microbial communities from Lake Erie, under a cyanobacterial bloom - NOAA_Erie_Diel1S_2200h metaG | ecosystem: Environmental > Aquatic > Freshwater > Lake | place: USA: Ohio, Lake...
AGCCACCACATTTTCAATTCCGGCTTGATGCATAGCGATCACGTCCATGTAGCCTTCTACTAAGTAGCAAATGTTCTTCTGCTGAATGCTTTTCTTTGCAAGTGATAAACCATACAGAACTTTACTTTTATGGTAAATGTCTGTTTCCGGACTATTGATGTATTTCGCAACTTTCTTTTCGGTGGATAGGGTTCTACCGCCAAAAGCAACCACGCGTCCGCCTTCATCGGTAATTGGGAACATAACACGTCCTGCATAACGATCAAAAATATCGCTTGGTTGAATTTCGGCACCTTCTACATAAGTATTACTTAAAATACTCATTCCGGTTTTCGCTAAATATTTTGGAGCATATCCGGCTTTGATAGCATCGTTAGTAAATGCACGCCTATCTTCTAAACTATAACCTATTTGAAATTTTTGAATGATATCCGCACGCAAACCTCTTTCAATAAAATATCCTAAACCTATCGAACGTCCTTCGTCGGTATTATTCATATTGTAAACAAAATACCTGGCGGCATATTGCATCACAATAAGCATACTCTCGCGTTCGTCTAATCTTTCTTTTTCTTCAGGCGTAACTTCCTTCTCAATTACTTCTATGGCATATTTGCGGGCAAGCCATTTTAGAGCCTCCGGATAAGAAAGGCTTAAATGTTCCATGATAAAATTTACACTGTTTCCGGCTTTACCGCAGCCAAAACATTTGTAAATACCTTTTACCGGTGAAACAGTGAAGGATGGTGTTTTTTCACCATGAAATGGGCATAATCCTAATAGATTAGCACCGCGTTTTTTAAGTGTAATGAACTCACCAAGCACTTCTTCAACTCGAGCGGCTTCAATTATTTTATCTACGGTGTCGCGAGGTATCACTGGTTTTAAATAAGGACTTTAAAGATACTAAAAGCCTTACTTTTTTGTGAGGATGTTGGTAAGTTTTATGTGAGAGGTTAGAGCTGAGTCGTTGCTCATTAATCCTGCGTATTCATGTTTAACTCTAACGACGAATGCCAATAAAAAACCCGATCATAAAAATAGAGACATGCGTCAATCGTTTTTTGATCGGGTTAAAGTATAATTAGAGCAAGCTTTACTTAATAACCTGCTTCTGAGCTGTTTTCTGAATTTGGAGAGGATTCTTTTTTGCCTTTTGCTTCGGCAACAACTATTGCTCTCTCAAAGTGAGATGTTCCATTAAGTGCATTAATGGCGGCATTAGCTTCATCGTCATTTGCCATTTCCACAAAACCATAGCCTTTGCTACGCTTGGTTTCTTTGTCCTTAATTATTCTCACGCTGGTAACTTCACCATAGGTAGAAAATAATTCAGATAAGGCCTGTTCACGCACCTTAAAGCTGATGTTACTTACAAAAATGTTCATAATTTCTAGTCTAGTTTAGTATAGTAAAATTAGACAAAAAACTGAAATAACCAAAAAAAGTGTTAAATATTAGGCCAAACGACCTAAATTTCCTTTAAAACAATTTAGCTTCTACGCTGATCTCAACATTAGCGTCTTTTGGCAGCCTGGCGGCCTGTATAGTAGCCCTGGTAGGGAATTCATTCTTAAAATAACTTGCATAAACCTCGTTCACATGAACAAAGTTATTGATGTCGTTCAAGAATATGGTTGATTTTACAACGTTATCGAAGGTGCAGCCTGCCGCTTTAAGGATCTCACCAATGTAATCCATTACGATCTTGGTTTCTTCCTTAATAGGAGCTTTTATCAATTGCTTGCTTTGAAGATCCATTGCAATGGTACCGCTTAAATAAACAGTATCGCCAACTATTAGTGCCTGATTGTAAGGACCAATTGGTGCCGGAGCTTTGGGTGTGTTCACTATTTTCTTCATGATAAGTTTTTAACGAGTCAAAATTAGCAATTATTTCTTACCAAGAATCCATAAACGGTCAAATAACTCGCTAACAAAGTAGTGAGCAGGTTTGAATTTATCTAACTTTGCCATTATTCCGTCTTTTTGATACCAACTTCGTTTAAAAATCCGAAATAATAAGTTCGTTATATAAATAGAAACGTGCTCACCCGAAACAAATTATAGTTTGTAACTTCAACACAAAATTAACCTATGATCTTCCTGCTTTTTAAAGAGAGTGTTTTATTTGCTTGGCAGGCGCTTGTAGGCAATAAGCTTCGATCATTCTTAAGCTTATTGGGAATTACCATTGGAATATTTGCCATCATTTTGGTTTTTACTATCGTTGATAGCTTAGAAAATAACATCCGCTCCTCGGTTCAATCACTTGGAAGTAATGTGATCTATGTTCAAAAATGGCCTTGGTCGTTCGGAGAGAATTATCCTTGGTGGAAGTATATGAATCGCCCATTACCTAAGTACGAAGAACTGGAGGATTTGCAGAAGAACAGTAAAACCGCCGAAGCCTTAGCATTTAGAATGGGGCAGAGAAAAACGGTAAAGCATGGATCAAATAGTATTGAAAGAGTTGTTATTGCAGGAATTTCCCAGGATTATAATAAGATAAAAAGCTTTGATCTTACCGAAGGCAGGTATTTTACAACCGCGGAAACAGATGCCGGTTATGCGGTTGCCATTATTGGTTCGGTTGTAAGTGATGGCTTATTTCCGAATGAAGATCCTATTGGCAAGGATATAAAGATCAATGGTTACAAGTGTTCAGTAATAGGCGTTGTGAAAAAAGAAGGAGAATCGCTTTTAGGGCCAAGCATGGATTCGCAAGTATTGGTGCCCTATAATTTTGGCCGCAGGTTTTTAGATGTGAAGTCGGAGAATGCTGATCCGTTTATAATGGCTAAAGCAAAACCTAATATCACAAATGCTGAAATGAGTGATGAGTTGATGGGTATTATGCGCTCGGTACGTAGGCTAAAACCTTATGCTGATCAAAACTTCGCTCTGAATGAAATTAGTTTATTGAGTAAAGGATTTGATCTGATGTTTGAAGTGATCGGAACCGCAGGTTGGATCATAGGCGGATTTTCAATTCTTGTTGGAGGATTTGGAATAGCAAATATTATGTTTGTTTCGGTACGCGAAAGAACTAACATCATTGGTATTCAAAAAAGTTTAGGTGCAAAAAATTATTTCATCCTTATTCAATTTTTAACTGAAAGTGTATTGCTAAGCTTGGTTGGAGGCGCCATAGGATTAGTGCTCACCTATTTTATTACCCTTTTGGGTAAAGACGCTATTGATATGGAAATTAGCTTGTCGGCTACAAATATATTTTTAGGTTTAACGGTTTCGGTGTTGATAGGAGTTATAAGTGGTTTTATTCCTGCTTATGGCGCTTCGCAACTTGATCCGGTAGAAGCAATACGAAGTAACTAATGCGGCCAAAGATCATAAGTGTTATTTGTATCATCGGTTTTATACTGGTGTTAATTTCATTTCCTCAAGTTTTCTCGCCAAGTATTAAAAAGATTGGAATGTTCACCCCCGCCTTATATGGGTCAATAATCGCATTTCAATTCATTTCCTTTGTTGGTCTCTGGCATTTTAAACAGTGGGGTGCCATGGGATTTGTGATGGTTTTTTTCTGTAAAATTTACTTCAACATCTTTATCAATGAAACCGGCGTTATGTTTTATACATACATTGCGATCTCACTATTTTCACTCATTTTCGTTTTAAAGTATTTTAGGCAAATGAGTCCTAATTTTTAGGTTTTAACTTTTCCTCCGTCTGCCATTTTAAAGAAATCATCTAAAAATGGGCGTCATACAGATAATTGTTTTGTTTTATTCAAAATTTTTTGTATAACTTTATAGGAGAGAATTATATTATTCACTCAACAAGACATACATTTTAATCACCCGCACACATGATTGCCGAAGTAGGAACACCAGAATTAATAGGATCACTGAAAAGCTTTTTTGGCTTTGATAAGTTTAAAGGAACTCAAGAGAAGATCGTTAAAAGCATCCTTGCCAGTAAGGATACGTTTGTAATAATGCCTACCGGTGGGGGTAAAAGTTTATGTTATCAGTTGCCTGCAATATTGAATGAAGGAACCGCGATCATTGTTTCGCCACTAATTGCTTTAATGAAGAATCAAGTGGATGCCATTAGGGGTTTTAGTGACCAGGACGGCATTGCACATTTTTTAAATTCATCACTCAATAAAGCCGATACCTTAAAAGTAAAAAAGGATGTTACTGATGGGAAAACAAAATTACTTTATGTGGCTCCTGAAACATTAACTAAGGATGATAATTTAGCCTTCTTTAAAGATTTTAAGATCTCATTTTTTGCCATTGATGAAGCGCATTGTATTTCAGAGTGGGGACATGATTTCCGTCCTGAATATCGTCGTTTACGTCCCTTAATAGATTCTTTAGGAGATAATATTCCTGTAATGGCATTAACGGCTACAGCAACTCCAAAAGTTCAACAAGACATTCAAAAAAACCTTGGTATGCAAAATGCCAATGTGTTCAAATCATCATTTAATCGTTCTAATCTTTATTACGAAGTACGTCCTAAGCAAAATGTAATAAAGGAAATTATAAAATACGTAAAGCAAAACGCAGGTAAGAGCGGTATTATTTATTGCTTGAGTCGTAAAAAAGTAGAAGAAGTTGCCAATGTTTTAAAAGTTAATGGTGTAAAGGCAGCTGCATATCATGCGGGTCTTGACGCTAAAGAACGCGCCAAAACACAAGATGGATTTTTAATGGAAGATCTGGATGTGATAGTAGCCACGATCGCCTTTGGAATGGGGATTGATAAGCCGGATGTGCGTTATGTGATACATCACGATATTCCAAAATCATTGGAAGGTTATTACCAGGAAACAGGAAGATCGGGGCGTGATGGTGGAGAAGGGAATTGTTTAACTTTTTATTGTTATGATGATATTGTGAAGTTGGAAAAATTCATGAAGGATAAACCGGTAGCAGAGCAGGAGATAGGAAAACAAATGTTGGCCGAAACTTCTTCGTTTGCCGAAACAAGCAGTTGCCGTCGTAAATTCTTATTGCATTATTTTGGAGAAGAGTTTGAAGAGAAGAAGTGCAACGAGATGTGTGATAACTGTCGCCATCCAAAACAAAAATTTGAAGCTAAGGAAGATCTTGAATTAGTGATCGAGGCTGTTGTGGAAATGAAGGAGAAACATAAATTACGTGATGTAATAAATGTGTTGATGAGTACCATGACCGCTACTGCAAAATCGTACAAACATAACACTTTAGAAAGTTGGGGGAAGGGAATTGAAGATGAGAAAGAAGAGCGCTATTGGCAGGCCATTTTACGTCAGGCCATTGTAAATGGATATTTGATAAAGGATATTGAGAATTATGGTTTATTAAGAGTGAGTGATAAAGGTCACGCTTTCTTGAAGAAACCACATAGTATTAAATTTACACTTGATCATGATTATAGCACAACCGATCGTTCTGATGACGATGTAATGGTTGGTGGAAAAGGAAGCGCGGCTTCTGATGAAGTATTGTTTGGAATGTTGAAGGATCTTGTAAAGAAAATTGCCAAAGCAAAAAATTTACCGCCTTACGTTGTATTCCAGGAAACGTCTTTGGAAGAGATGGCGATTCAGTATCCTATCACCAATGAAGAAATGACAAAGATCAGTGGTGTTGGTTCAGGAAAAGCCATAAAATATGGCAAGCCTTTTATCGACCTCATTAAAAAATATGTTGAGGAAAATGAGATAGAGCGACCAATGGACATGGTGATAAAATCGGTTGTAAATAAATCGGGTTTAAAAGTTTATATCATTCAAAACATTGATCGTAAAGTTGGCTTGAAAGAGATGGCCAAGAGTAAGAGTATTACAATGGATGAATTAATAAGTGAAATTGAAACGATCGTTCAATCGGGTACAAAAATGAATTTGAATTATTATATCAATGATATAATGGACGAAGAGAAGCAGGAAGAAGTACTTGAATATTTTAAAGAAAGTACAACTGATAGCATTGATGAGGCCTTGAAAGAATTAGGCGGAGATGAATATACCGAACAGGAACTCCGCATCATGCGAATCAAGTTCTATTCTGAATTTGGAAACTAAAAGAGAGCCTGCTAACGCAGGCTTTTTTTTGCAATTTATTTTTCCACGGAGACACTAAGGCACGGAGATAATTGTGATTATCAGTTTTGTTTTTAAACATAAACTCCGCGTCTCCGAGCCTCCGTGGCTAATATGATCGCATATATACCAAAACCCGCTCTTGTATGAGAAAGAGCGGGCTGGTATGATCTGCTTAATATACGCTTGTGAGTTTATCTATCAGACCAAACGTTATGGGTTTAACGTATTATTTTATGGCGAATGTTACGCTACTCACTTTATTGAGAATGTTTATGGCTTCTTTTTGTTTGCCAATGGCAATGCCTTCCATTTCTTCGGCATTTTGCATGGTGCCCAATTTACCTGCGTTATTTGGCATAGCATAAGCTTCTTGTCGCATTTCTTTGGCAAGTTTAAGCGTTTGAAACGCCTCTGATCTTAATTGTTCAGATCGGCTACTGAAATTATCATTCACGTTTGGATCTTTTAAAAAGGCAGCATAAACTTCTTCAACAAATTGAAATGTTTCAAGGTTTAATTTACCGTAGATCTCTGATGCTTGTATTTGAAGTAACTCAACTTCGTTTGCAATTTTATTTGCGGCGGCTATGAGTTGAGCTTTTTCTTGGCCTTTTTTGGTGTTGGCTTGTGCGCGCAGTTTCTTTTCTGATAACTGGAGTTCTTCTGATTTGGCAGTGTATGCCTTCGCGTCTTGTAGTGTAGAATTACTTAGTAAGCTTTTATTATATGCGGATGTAGAACTGGCTACGTTTAGGTTTTGGAATTTTGTGTTTTTAGACGCTTGGTTCCCTTGTGTTTGGCCGCATACCATTACCTGAACGGTAAGTGCCAAAGCTATTAATGTAATTGTTGTTTTCATAATGCATAAGTTTTAAATAGGTTAGTGTTTTTTTCATGGATCGTTTAATGTTTTAGTTTTAAATAGTTGGGTTGAATATGTGTTTGCTTGGGTACCAGCCCCCGTAAGCATTGAGCGGCGAGGGGTTATTGGTTAGTGATGTGTTTTGTTTATTGTACGTTGTGGTTTTTAAAAAGGTTCGTTTTTTTCTACATATTTTTAGAAACATGTCATTATTCATCAAAATCAATGCAACTCTAAATTGTTTTAAAATAATTTTGATGTGCTGAAAGCCTTTCTGTATAAGGTTTCTAGAGTTTAAGTATAAAAAAGATGAAATGTGTTTTAGGATTCTAAATTTGATCTGTCTTTTATCCTAAAACAAAAAAGTCCCGGTAAGTACCGAGACTTTTATTTAAAACCAAAAAAATTTAAAGCTTTATAATTGTTACTCTTAAGGTACCTTGTAATTGTGGTGCTGAACTACTGCTTACATTGGCATTTGCACTTCCTGCTGCACCGCTCACTGCTTTTACTTCAAACGTGTGCGAACCTGCTGTAAGTGTATAAACTCTTTCCATCGACCAATTTTGTATCAATTGCGCTAAGGCACTTGTATTGGCAATAGCAATGCGTCTTTGGCCACCAGATGCAGAAACAATTCCGTCAACAAAAATAGCAATGTCTAAAACCGAAAAACTTGTGCTTGTGGCTCCTGTTGATTGCACACCACCATCTGTACTTACAATAACTTTACAATTTGCAGGAACAGTGATGGTTTGCGCTAGTCCCGGAATCAATGTGTATAATGAAGTAGAAGTTGACACAACTAATTGACCCGTTCCGAAAACTTCATAAACATCTTGCCCGGTTGTGCCGGCAGGACCAGCGGGTCCTGTATTTCCGGTTGGTCCGGTAGGACCAATTGGGCCCGTGTTTCCTGTAGGACCAGTGGGGCCCGCAGGACCGATAGGACCTGCCGGACCCACGGGACCATTTGCTGCATATAAGGCGTAAGGCACACTTAGAAATTGCGACGCACCCATGTTTACAAAGCCTGCACCAAAATCAACTTCTTGCTCAATGAATTTTGTATTAGTTCCCCAATTAATGGCACTAAACGTTCCTGATAAAACAGAACCTGTTCCAAGATTTAAATTATATAAGCCATAAGGACTTGTTGTTGTATTATGATTTTCTTGATACACAATTGGCCCCGCTGCAGAATTATCACGAATAGAAATTCTAACAGAGATCACTTGACTGTTTAATGCCAAGCCTGCAGAATTACGCGCAATACCTTGATATTTTATGGATTGAGGAATTTGAGCATTGATTCCTGTTGCTAATAGCAAACAGAAAGTAATTAAGAGTAATTGTTTTTTCATTTTTCTTTTTTTATTAATATGTTTTATTGATCTTAACTGTTTTATTTAATGTTGAATTAGATATTCGTATAAAATAATTTCCTGCCGCATATATGGATAGATCAATATTTATCATTTTGCTATCTTGTTTTATTTCGGTTTCCGTTTTCAAAACTGATCTTCCTAGATCATCCATTAATTCAATTTTGTATATCCCGTTATCAAGATCTTTGAAGCTTATTGTAAGTGATCCTTTTACCGGATTTGGAAATACGAGTAGGGATGCGTTGTTACCTTGTTCTTTCATCAATGTAGCAATACCGAGTTCAGGTTGATGAAAGCCCATGGTTGTCATTTTTGTACTTGTAGTATAGGTTTCGCTTATTGGTTCACCAACGGTCCAAGATATAGAACCTCCGGCAGCAACATTGTATCCGCCTTGGTTTGAATAAACCATTGGTGTTACAGTTTGCGCATTTGCAAAGGAGTTGGTAAAACATAAACCTATGAATGCAATTGTTTTTTTCATGGATAAGGATTATTTACACAAGTTATGGCTTTTAGAGCTGAAAGCCTCAAATGTTGATGCAGTAAACTTTGAGTGTTGATAATTTCCGAATTTAAGCTCTAATCCCTAAAAATTCTGATATTTTGTTGTTAATACCCCCTAATTTTTGACATTAAAGTCAAAAAAGTTGATATTTTTTGTTTGCACCCCCCTTTTTTTGAGTTATTTTTGCCAATAATTAGATAAAAAACCTATTTAACCCCTATAAAATGAGTACAAGACGAATTTTAGCCCTACAAGAAGCGATCAATCGCAAACCAATTGAGCTAAGCAAGCCTCTAGAGCAGGTTTCTAAGTATTATGGTTCAAATGTATTTGGTCAGGATGCCATGCGCGAGTTCCTTTCGGAAGAAGCGTTCCAAAGTATTCAGCAATCCATGAATCAAGGAACGATTGTTGAGCGCAAAATGGCTGATCAAGTAGCAGCTTGTATGAAAGCGTGGGCTCAAAGTAAAGGTGTAACACACTTTACTCACTGGTTTCAACCATTATCAGGAGCAACTGCCGAAAAGCATGATGGATTTTTTGAACCAATTGAAGGTGGCAGAGCTATTGAGCGTTTTAGTGGTAATGCTTTAGTGCAACAAGAACCTGATGCCTCTTCGTTTCCAAATGGAGGAATTAGAAATACGTTTGAAGCGCGTGGTTACACTGCGTGGGATCCAACATCTCCTGCATTTATTTGGGGCGAAACATTATGTATTCCAACCATTTTTATTTCGTACACTGGCGAATCATTAGATTTTAAAACACCATTATTAAAATCATTACAAGCACTTGATAAAGCTGCAACAGATGTTTGCCAATATTTTGATAAGAACGTTACAAAAGTAATTGCAACACTAGGGTGGGAGCAAGAGTATTTTTTAATTGATTCGGCTTTATATAATATCCGTTTCGACTTGCAACAAACAGGACGTACTTTATTTGGACATGCTGCAGCTAAAGGACAACAATTAGAAGATCATTATTGGGGATCAATTCCTGAAAGAGTTGCTGCCTATATGCGCGATTTTGAATATGAAGCTCATTTATTGGGAATCCCTGTTCGTACTCGTCATAATGAAGTTGCACCTGCTCAATTTGAATGTGCGCCGGTTTTTGAAGAAACTAATTTAGCGGTTGATCACAATTTATTATTGATGGATGTAATGGAAAAAGTTGCGATCCGTCATAACTTCCGTGTGTTAATGCACGAAAAACCATATGCAGGAGTTAATGGAAGTGGTAAGCATAATAACTGGAGTTTAGCAACCAACACCGGTAAAAATTTATTATCACCGGGCAAAACTCCAAAAACAAATTTACAGTTCTTAACTTTCTTTATTAATACGGTAATGGCGGTTCACGAACACGCTGATCTTTTGCGCGCATCAATTGCTTCTGCAAACAACGATCATCGTTTGGGTGCAAACGAAGCACCTCCAGCAATTATGTCGGTATTCTTAGGACAACAACTTTCAAATGTATTAGATGAATTAGAGAAAGCAGTTCATAATGGTAAAATGAGTCCTGAAGAAAAAACTGCATTGAAAATGAATATCGGACGCATCCCTGATATTTTATTAGATAATACAGATAGAAACAGAACTTCTCCATTTGCCTTCACAGGAAATAAATTTGAATTTAGAGCTGTTGGATCATCAGCAAATTGTGGTGGACCAATGACTGTTCTTAATGCAATAATGACTGAGCAATTGATCTCGTTTAAAAACGAAGTTGATGCTTTGATGAATAAAAAGATTGAGAAGGACGAGGCTATTTTTCAAACTCTAAAAAAATACATCATTGCCAGTAAAAAAATTCGTTTTGAAGGAAACGGATATGGTGATGAGTGGAAAGCAGAAGCAAAGAAGCGCGGCCTTAGTAATATTCCTACAACACCAGGCGCTCTAGAGGCAATGATCTCAAAGAAAACCTTGGCTATGTATGAATCGTTAGGTATTTTAAATCATCGCGAGCAAGAAGCACGTTATGAAATTAGTTTAGAAACGTATACCAAAAAAATACAGATCGAATCTCGTATCATTGCTGATATGGTGAACAATCAAATATTACCTGCAGCAATCTCATATCAAAAAACCATTGTAGATAATGTTACGGGTTTAAAAACGATACTTTCAAATGATGAGTTTAAAAAAGCAGCTGAGATCCAATTAAATCTCATTCATGAAATTAGTGAGCGTGTGAACATCATTAAAAAAGCGGCAGATGAAATGCGTGAAGAAAGAAAAAAGGCTAATAATTTAGATTCAGAAAAAAAGAAGGCGCATGTGTATTGCGATAAAGTAAAATCCTATTTTGAAGTGATAAGATATCAGGTTGACAAATTAGAATATATCATTGATGATAAGGTTTGGCCATTACCAAAATACCGCGAGATGTTGTATTTAAGATAAAAATAAAAAAGCCCTTCAAATTTTGAAGGGCTTTTAGTTTTACTTTAAAGTTTTTCTTGAAGCATGAAATCGATCTCCTGAATGGTTGTATTCAGTTTTTTCTTTTTCTCCTCAATAGCGTCTTTAAGATCTGCTTTACCAAGTTCTAGCTGTAATTCAAGATTCTCAGCTTTAGTTCTTAAACCTCCAATTACACCGGTTCCATTCTGAAAATCCATTTTCGACTCATGAATGAATTTTTTTAGATCCTTAGTGAATTCATTCCACTTGTCTTTAGCTTCTGCTTTTCCTAAAGCCGCCTCTAATTGAACCTCTTCAAGAGTTGTTGCAAAATTCCTTAATCCATTGATAAATCCGTCAGCTAAATGTTTATTTTCCATGATATTGATTTTTATTTTGATACAATATTACTCCATAAAGTTTAGGTTAAACATGATTTAAATACCAATAGGATATGACATTTATCAGTTAAGAGCCTTAATTGTTTAAATTCTAATGCCTATGACGCACACATCATCTACCTGCTCTAAACTTCCTTTCCAGCTTTCAAAGGAGACTGTAAGTTGTGCTAATTGTTCCTGCATTGGTTTTAAAGAGTTAGTAAGCAACAAGTCCTGAAATTGTTTATACTTAAACTTCTTAGCTTTTGGTCCTCCAAATTGATCAGCAAAGCCATCGGTAAACAAGAATAAGATATCACCTTTGTTTAGGTCGAGGAGGTGAGTGGTGAAAGGTTTAGTGTTATCCGATAAACCTATGGGTTGTTTATCAGCCTTAATTTCAACTAAAATATTGTTTTTGGTATACCATAACGGATTATTCGCGCCTGCCCATTGAATGTTACTTAAATTATTTCTTGAAACACTAATTAAGCTGATATCAATTCCATCTTTTACTTCTTCACCGCTTTTTTTAAGAGTTTCAACAACAAGCTCTCGTGTTTTATCAAGTATTTCGCCGGGTTTTACCAAACCAAATTCTTTAACACAGCGCGTTAAGGCATTTGAACAAACCACACTCATTAAGGCGCCCGGAACTCCATGACCGGTGCAATCAGCTGCAGCATAAAATATATTCGTTTTGGTAACTTCAAAAAAGTAAAAATCACCGGCAATAATGTCTTTTGGACGATATAATAAGAAGCTTTCCTTTAAGTGTTGTTTAATTTCCTCTTCGCGAGCTAATATTGCCTTTTGAATTCGCTGAGCGTAATTGATGGAATCCAATATTTCTTTTTGTTTGTCTTCAACAATATGTTTTTGTTTAGAAATGATCTCCGATGAATTCTTTTTTTGTTTATAGGCTCTAAAGGAAATGAAAAGGAGAAGGAGTATAGCTGAAAGTCCCAGTAATAATAAATTACGTTGCTTACTCTGTGATTCTATTTGTGCGGTTTGTTCAAGCAGTAAATTTTCCTTTTTAGAAATATCATATTTTACTTCAAGCTCTAAGATTTTTTCCTTTTCCACCTCAAGATCAAGTGAATCATCATAGTTCTTAAATTTCACATAATAATCATAAGCATTCTTATGATCATTAAGTTTTTCATATTGCTCGGATAACATTTTGAAGCAATCACGCATAGGTACTAGAAGATTGAGTGTGTCGGCGTAATTTAAAGAAATGCTAAAATTAGTTATAGCTTCTTTGGGTTTATTTTGCTCGCTTTTAATTCTGCCGAGGACATAGTTTGTATTGGAAAGGCCTTGCTTTAAATTGATCATTTTATAAATCAGATCCGACTCTTTTGCTTTTTGTTCGGCAGCTTCATATTTCTTTTGACTCAAAAATATTTCTGAAATACCAAGTGTTGTGTTTGCAGCATAAGATTGTTGATTGTTCCTCTTGAATAATTCTAAAGCTCTAAAACTATAGATCAATGCGGTATCAAGTTGTTGTTGTTCCATTTTTAGGAGCGTAATATTCATTAAGGTTCGGGCAATAGCTACTTCATTTTTAGATCTTTGGTGATAATTAAGTGCAAGGTTATAGTAGCTTTGTGCTTCATTAAACTTTTTTTGAGTAGAGTTTAAATTACCTAACATCATATAGAGGTCGTGTTTTTCTTGCTCTGTGCCGTATTTATTAAGATAGTCTAATTGCTCCATTCCATAGGTCATGGCAAGACCATACATGTTCTTATAAAAGAGGTTCGCTACTAATGCGGTATAAATTTTGTTACGACCTTTTAAATGATCAATTTTTTTAGAAAGTGTAAGTGCTGAAATATAGTTCTCAATGTGTTGTTTTGATTTAAAAGGATCGTATTGTCTTCCTAATTTAAATAGCGCATTCACCTTATTTGTATCATCCGGAGCATTGGCAATATATGCCTTTAAGGAGTCAATAGTTCTAGTTTCTTGCGAAAAACATGTTCCTGTAAAAACAAAGGAAAGAAGTATTATGACCTTATTTATGTTCATTTTAAAATCGTATTCCAATTACGCATACATCGTCAACTTGCTCAAGTTGGCCTTTCCAAGTTTCAAATGATTCTTCCAGATCGTCTTTTTGTTGAGTCATAGGCTTCTTGTAATTTTTCACCATAAGATCGGCCATATTCTTATACTTGAACTTCTTTCCTTTTAATCCACCAAACTGATCGGCAAAACCATCAGAAAATAAATATATTACATCACCTTTATTCATTTGAACAAATTGTGTATTAAAATCATCTTCTCTTTCGTATACACCTATAGGTTGTTTATCGGCATTTAATTCTACTAATTGTTCATTGCTTACGATCCAAATGGGATTATACGCTCCGGAATACCACAACTCTCCTGTTTTAACATTGAGCTTTATTAGTGCAATGTCCATGCCGTCTTTTTGTCCGGCATAACTTGTGCTTTTTAAATTTTGCTTTACCAAACGACGTGTTTCGTTAAGGATCTTCCCTGTATCACTTATTCCTTGGGTCACAGCGGCATCGTTTAGTGCATTACAACAGATCACACTCATTAATGCACCGGGAACGCCATGTCCTGTGCAATCAGCAACCGCACAAAAAAAAGTATATTTATCGGGATTTCCCTCTAGAGTATAGAACCAATAAAAATCGCCACTAACAATATCTTTAGGTTTAAAAAGTAAAAAAGCATCTTTAAACACATTATGAAAGGTTTCAGGAGGTGGCAGGTATGCAGCTTGAATTCGCTTAGCGTAATTAATAGAATCAATGATCTCCTTTTGTTTTTCTTCAACTTGAACAAGCGCTTCTTTTAATTCACCTGTGCGCTCATTTACCTTATTTTCCAGTACAAGTTTTTCTTGTTTAAGTTTTCGTTCTCTATATCGAATAAAAAGTATTATACCACTTAGCAAGGAAAGTAAACATAATATAATGAACCATGTAGTTCTCCAAAATGGTGGAGTAATGGTAAAAACATAATTTGTAGGTAGTGAATTCCATACGCCATCGTTATTACATGACTTTACCATAAAAGTGTATGTACCTGGTGGAATATTTGAATAAACCGCTTCTCGGGCTTCAGTAGCAGGAGACCAATTCTTATCAAGACCTTCAATCTTATATTGATATTTTACATTTATAGGGGAGGCAAGGCATATTCCAATATATGAAAAGGTAAGATGATTATTGTTGTATGATAATTTTAAATCTGTAGGGATGCTTTCGTTGTTTAGCGATTTACTATATTCATTCCAATCAAC
>Ga0068872_10002332_pt1 | contig 14900 bp, 10 predicted proteins | sample NOAtaG_7_FD_66441 | JGI IMG/M metagenome (GOLD analysis project Ga0068872, IMG submission 66441) | Freshwater lake microbial communities from Lake Erie, under a cyanobacterial bloom - NOAA_Erie_Diel1S_2200h metaG | ecosystem: Environmental > Aquatic > Freshwater > Lake | place: USA: Ohio, Lake...
GAATAACTATCCACCGCAGCCGCAACGACAGATATCAAATCCACCACGATTTTCTCAACAACAAATATTGAATAACTATCCACCGCAGCCGCAACGACAGATATCAAATCCACCACGATTTTCTCAACAACAAATATCGAATAACTATCCACCGCAGCCGCTACCGCAGCCGCTACCGCAACGACAAATATCATATAACTATTTACCGCCGCAGTCGCAGTCGCGACAACTAAATCCTGCACTGATTAATAGAGGATCATTATCTACAGAAGTTGTTTCACCATTAATTGAAATACATACTAAACTAGCTAATGAAGGTAGTACTAATTTAAGCCAAGATGAATTTATCCAACAAATTGTTAAAACAATGGGAACTTATGGATATACGCCAGGCAATATAGGATCTAATACGAATGATTATGCAAAAAAACAAATCATAAGTTCTTTAATTATCACGGCATTGGGTTCTATGGGAATTGCTACTGGGCCCATTGCTCCATTTGTTAGGGCGGCAGTTATGAAACCAAATTCTACGGCAAAATTAGCCGTCGCTGGTACACTTATCGGTGCTCCACTAAGTTTTACATTTCCATTTGTAGCTATATTTAGTATATTATGGGTATTTTTATTTATATCACTTATTATCCATTGGGTCGTTCGATCTAATACTAAATCGAATACAAAAATATTTTGGGATCCAGAAAATGACAAAGATGCTCATAAAAATTTTACAAAATTTATGATGAAATCTGGTATATTTTTAATAATATATTATGGAATTACTGCGCTATATTTAAAATTTGCATTCGATCAATCTATGGATATATTTTTAGGAGATTAAATAAAATTGAATCAATATTTTTTTATGATATCATTTAATATTGTAGATAATGGCTATTCCTAAGCATAGTCCATTTATCAAATGGACAATTCCTAGATTATCTTTAGATAATGTAGATAAATTAACTATCGGGGAATTTAACAAAATAAAAAATAGCTCATATCATGATAAATTTAATGAGTTGCATACCATGGTGAATAAAATGAAAAACGAATTAGATAAGTATGAAAAAGATCCGAGATCTGTATACTTACGCAGTAAAGCTGATTATTTTAAGGGATTAAAAGACCCTGCATATTTGGGTAATAAAATAGAAAGATATAGCAATGCATGGCTAAAAATGTTCGAAATGTTGAATTATTTTGGTAAAGAAATCATAGATAAAATACCAGATAAATCATTAATTAATACTATCCATATTGCAGAATTACCTGGTTCTATGATATGTGCTACTCGCCATTGGATTTGGCAAAATTATGTACGATTGAATAATAAAATTCGTCACGAATGGTATGGAGAATCATGGGTTGATATCAATACTACTGCATTAAAAGACGATTATGGATTAATTGCAAGATACCCTGAAAAATGGTTTATTGGATTAGAAGTTGGATTAAATGGTGATTTATCTGATCCTCGGCAGATTATGCACGTAGAAAAAAAATCTAAAGAATTAAATCCTCTATCAATAATAGCATCTGGTGATTTAGGTATAGATGCTAGTATAGATTATGATGAGGAAGAACGATTAAATTTATCCGCACAATTTGGTCAAGATATAACTTGTTTATTATCGCTCCAACCTGGAGGACTAATGATAACTAAGCATTATATGGTAACTACAGATTTTATGGTATCATGGGTTGCATTATTGACTGCGTTTTTTACAGAATTTCATTTATGTAAACCTAGTACTAGTCGCAGTAGAAATTCTGAAATATATTTTATCGGAGTAAATTTCTTAGGAATTTCAGAAAATATGAGAAAAATACTATTAGAAAAAGTTACATATTTGAAAACTATCAATATAAAAAATAAAGATTATACAAATTCTCTTTTGACAGATGAACAAATAGGATCAAAGACAATTATGGCAATTTTTAAAGCTAGTCAAAGCAGAGCTAGAAATCAACAAATATATTTATCATTTATTTCTAGATATACAGCCGCTGGATTAAAAGGTGATAAAAGTATGGAATCTCTAATCTATAAAACAAAACGTGATGCGATAGATTATTGGATGTCTAATAATCAAATCATTCCAATTCCAGATAATATGAAAGTTATTAAATAATATTACATGCTGTGAAAAAAAAATATTTTTTTATGCAAAAGTAGATATAATTTTGAATTGTATACTAAAAATGTTAAAAATTGAAATCGTATAAATCGTATATATCATAAAACCGAAACTAGAAATTCGATTGCCATATATAGTAACGATGAATTCCACTGCTCCAATTGTTCCTCCCATAGGATCTATTAGTACTTCATATGTACAAATGCCAACTACTGAATCTTTTCAACCTCAGATGCAGTTGCAGACATCTACTCAATTTCCACAAATGCAAGTTCGGGTCGTAGATGATGTTCCTGATTTGGCGGAAGAGTATAGAAATAATACATTTGATGTCGATACTATCAAACGTGCGTTAGAAACTACAGCGTCCGATGATGAATTAAGTAAGTTTTCGACGGATGCGAAAATAAATTATTTGACTACTACAGTTGCTAGTTTATCAGAGAGTATGCGTCAAATGTTATATTTATTGACTTCTCTTAAAGGTGAAATTAGTTCTTCTAACATGACGACAACTCAGGTTTTGGCCGGAAGTCCAGCCAATTCGATAACTAAGATTCCGAATAGAGCTGCAACTACTAATGCAAAAAAATTATTTATGACATTAGCACAATATAAAGTATTTCGAGATGGATTCAACAAAGAATTTTATGCTAGCATGTCCGCACCTTTAGATGTTATATATGGCGATATATCTAGGGTTAATCCAGGAGCATCAGATAGTGATATCTGGGAAAAAGCTGCAGCTAATCACTACGATCAAGCATTTAAAAATCAGACAGCATTTATCAAAAGATTAAGTACTTTTTGCAAAACTCATCAGTATTTATTGAATACCAGTGCTAGTGGTCCAGGAACAATTGATATTAATGATACTCAACCTCCTCTTAATCAAAATACATCTAGAGCGGCATCTCAGATGCCTCAGATGGCTATGGCATTTCCACAAATGCCTCAGATGCCTATGACATTTCCCCAAGCATCTCAGATGCCTATGACATTTCCCCAAGCATCTCAGATGCCTCAGATGCCTCAGATGCCTATGACATTTCCCCAAGCATCTCAGATGCCTCAGATGCCTCAGATGCCTCAGATGCCTAAGACATCGAATGTACAATTTAATTAATAAATCATTTGAAAAAAAAAAATATTTTTTTTATGATCATCACACAGATATTATATCTATAGGAGCTCGTCGACATATTATACTAATTAAATCCCAAGTATAAATTTGTTTCTGACGAGGGACTTTAATTATCAGATCAATATTCGTTTTAGATGTATCTAATTTAATATCTTTTTCTATTAAATCTCCATTACTATTATCTGCTTGTAATATTAAATTATTAATTTTTTTACTATCTATAACGTACCACGTCACTAAATGACCTAAATTATTGGTATCACCATCATTTACATGCTGCGTTATAATTGGTTTTAATATTTTATCATCTTGTGTTATTTTGATTAATTTAGTATAATCAGAATTAGGTAATATTATGCTTATTTTTTGTGGTATATATTTTTTACATGTACTTAAAGATGGTTTCATCATAGACAATGTACCACCAGCAAATATAATACCAGCTAAGATTATTAATATTACTACAATGAGGGCGTAGAATATGTTTATTGGATCATTCATTTTAAATTATTATAAATATATTGATACGAATATAAATTTATATTTATATATCAATACAAATATATAAATATATTTATATTTGTATTGATATATTTATGACAATATGCCGACATTATTAAATAAAGGTGCATTATCGTACCCGGATTTACCTGATGTATATCCGGATGAATATATCTATAATTTTATCAAATCTAGGTTACAAAAACCATTATCCGAAAATCCATTTTTAGATAGAATACTTATATTAGAAGCAAAGACTGCTAGTGGTAAAAGTGTTACTATTCCACCATTATGTACGGCTATATTGGCAGATTTAGGTCCGCCATTTTCAAATAAAAAAGTATTATGTACACAGCCTAGGGTATTGACAGCAACTACTATCCCTAAAGAAATAGATGGCGTAGATTGGTTCAAAAAATATAATAATCTTGTATTTAAGTTTGATGATAATTTAGCATATCACACTGGGCCATTTCAAAATGTAACTCCATCTGCGAAATTAATTTACTCATCAGATGGCGTATTAGATGTACAATTAACAAAAAATCCGCCGTCATACGTCATGAACAAATATGGATTCATAATTATAGATGAAGCACATGATAGAAGTTTACGATTTGACAAAAATCTAATGATGTTAAAGCACATATTTCTCGAAAATTCCACAAATAGAGACTTACCATTTATAATTTGTATGTCTGCGACATTTGATTATGTTAAATATGCGAACTTTTTTAATTGTGGTATGGAAAATGTTATACGAGTAGCTGGCGCATCATTTCCAATAGAAGTTAGATGGCCTACATCTGATATTGCGCAATATATTCCGGAAGCTGTGGTAAAAATTAGAGAATGTATAGACGAAGAATTGCGAAATGAATTTAAATTATTAGCTAATAAAGCAGAAAAAACACCGAAGATAGATTCTTCAAACAGAATATTAGTCTTTTTACCTGGACAAGGAGAAACTAAAAAAGTGATAAAAGGATTGATGAAATTAGATGAAAATACGTCTACGCTAATACGCACAACTAAAAATGATGATATAGAAACAGTAGATTATTATTATAAAATAGATAATATGGTTGTGGAGTTAAATATAGAAATATTGCCATTTGATGGTCAAGCAGTTGGTAGATCATCTAAAGCATATTTACGCGTAACTGGTAACAACGAACCAAAAAAACAAAATATAGATATGATATTTAGTATTCAGATTATGATTACAGGAGCTGTTGCGGAAACCGGTTTAAGTTTACCAGATTTACAATATGTAATAGATGCAGGTTGGAATAAAACATCTGAATTTAATCCTCGTGTAAATATCGCTAAAGTATTAATTACAAAACCATGCGCACAATCTCAAGCCACACAACGAAAAGGTCGTGTTGGACGAAAAAAATCCGGAGTATGCATACCTTTATATACTGAAGAATCATTCAATATGTTGCAAGAGTTACAAGAACCAGAAATTATCCGAGAAGATCCAACCATGATGTTATTAGCATACGCGTCGTTGTATGGCGGATTAGAAGTCGGCGAAATTGTTGGCAAATCAAAAATATCCGAACGACTATTAGATTCGCCTAGTGTATCGTCAAATGAATTAGCTATACGTAAATTACAGACTTTAGGATTTATGGATAACAATGGCAATGTTACAGAAAGTGGAAAAATTGCATCAAAAATTACATCGCTAAATGTACAACAAATTGGTATGATTTTAGCTGGTATAGTTTGGGATGTTTGTTTAGATGATTTAGTTGCTATAGCAGTTATAACTCCAGAATTAGTCGGCCCTGGAGCTATTTGGGGATATAATCAGATCGAGAAACAAAAATTAGAAAAAATTGCCAATGATAAATCTAACAAAAATGCAATGTTTGAAGCTAAAGAAAAGTTACGCATACGCCTACCTAATCTTGATAATTGGAATGAAATTTTATCGGTAGTATTTCCGACTACTGATAAAAAAGATTTATATTACAAATACAGGCTCATATGTTGCGACGAATTTTTAGATGGATTAATTATTTACAGAGCATTTCAAATTAAATTTAGCGAATATAAAATGATAGCATTATCGCAAAATAAAGACAACTCTTGGGTGGTTAGCGAACTAATTAAATGGAGTAGTAAGGCATTTATTACATATCCTAAATTTATCAAATTGATAGATAGTTATGGAAAAACATTAGATGATTTGGTTACAGCAGGTATAAATGTATTTAAAAATAAAGATTTAAGTTTGGTGCGATTACCGTTAGTCGCAGAACCTCCATTTACTGATACATTATCAAAAATTAAAAAATGTATCCAACACGGATATAAATTTAATACAGCTACTCTAGACCCAATCAATCATAAATATAACGTATGGTGGTCAAAATTAGATGAAAAGATCGAAATAGACAAACAATTTCCCAAGGAAAAAATGCGAGAAGGAAATCAAATTCAATTTAGTTGGACCATGTTTGGAGATGGTATTGGAAACTGGAAAAAAATGCAAGCGGCGTATGAATATATGCCGAAAACAATTATATTTAGGGAGCTAGATATTAGTATGTATGATCCCAAAACTGAGGCATATCCATTAGCATGTCATCATGTATCAGTTGTTAGTGGGTTTTAAATACATACATATATATATACATATATATATGTATATGTATATATATTAGATTTTATGGTGGGAAAGTAAGAACATTTGTAAAAATTGAATTTTTTATTCACAATATACTAAGATGGCGGAAACAAACAGTAGTTTTGATCTTAGCCTAATTGATGGCTACAAAAACGGGGCTGTGACGACACCACTGCGTTGTGAAAAGTGCAAAGTACCTATAAAGTTTGACGAGGAACAAGCTTTTAACCTATGTCCAAAATGCGAAAGGCGTATCAGAAGTATAGAGGGCAGGGCTGCTTTACGTAGCCCTGTGGTGAAGAAATAACTAATTAATATATAAAAATATTTATACTTTTTTTTTGTATTTTACATTAATATTCGAATTAAGTATGTATAAATATTTCAACCGTATAAATTATGGACTTGTTATCAAATGATGGATCGTTTTCTTTAGGTAATTTTCTTGGAGATGGACAATATGGTCACGTATACACATGTGTATATAAAAATATTGAAGCCGTCATTAAATTATGTGTCTCTGAATATGAAGATGAAATACCTACAGCAGTTATTTGCGAAATTGCAATGTTACAATTATTATATAAGCAACATCCTAATATATTGAGTATATATGCAATCGATGAATTTTCATATAAAGGCGTAACTCATATAGGCATTATTATGCCACATCTAGATAAAGATTTGTATAAAATAATATCGGATGATACATTACATACAGAATTAAAAAAACGAGAATTAGATATTATTCGCGGCATAACTAGAGGTTTACAATTTTTGCATATAAATAAGATCATACACAGAGATTTAAAAATAGATAATATTATGTTACATAATTGGAATCCGATAATTATCGATTTTGGTTTTGCAAAACAAGTAAATCATATAAATTATAAAATACGAAATGACGTATATATAGGCTCAAAATATTCTCGGGCACCTGAAATATATAAACGTATTCCATATGATTTATCATCAGACATATGGTCGCTAGGTATAATTATTCATGAATTAACTACGCGGAAAATCATTCATGGTATTAGTGAAAAAATATTTCATGAAAAAATTATACGCGAATACTCTCAGGATATATCCACATCAGATTCCATGTCACTTCCAGTAATGATTATAAAATTAACTTTAGTTATGGATCCAGATAAGCGCATAACTGCTAATCATATTCGAGCACTATTAGGTGTAGAAGGACAATCGGAAAAAATCATTAACTTATTTCCTGGAGTTGATTTGCCAACTTTAGACGACTATACTAGCAAACAATTTCCTGCGGAATCTAATCCAATTGTTATGAAACATGCATTACTGTATAATAAAAAATATCCAGAATTTTCACTATCAACATGTTATTGTATTGCATATAAATTATTTGAAAATGATACTCCAGTTCAAATAGATCCGCCACCTACTATAGATGAATATAGATTGCTAAAAAAATTAAATTATAATTTATATAACTGACATCTAAGATGATATGAGATTTATTTTTTTATCCATTGAAATATTATAAATTTGAATATATACTATATCCATATACAATTATTCCAAATGAATAAAAATGTATTATATAGACATGGAATTAATAATTTGGGTAATACATGCTATTTTAATACAGCTATACAATGTCTGATTACTAAATTAGTCATTTATGCTTCAGATTTAGCAAATAATTCCATAAGTGCTGATGCTCATTTTACACTATGGTTAATAGAATTTGATTATAGTAACGAAAAAATAGTAGATTTATTCACAAATCCACTATATAAAAATTTCAATGAATATTATAAAATTGGTCAGACTTTTGATTCGTTTGATTGTTTGCAAAAACTCATAGACTTGATTTCCATGGAATCTAAGATGTTCAATACCTTATTTACGTATAAATATATATCTAAATATGTTTGTGAATGTGGAAATATAAAAATATTTGATGATGGAAAACCAATAATTTCTAATGCAATCTATACAACTAAGACTAAATTTATTAGCTGCTTCTCCGACGATAACGATAAAAACGCTGAAGAAAACATGGGATTTAGACTCATAGATAGAGTATTTAATTCTAGAGATGAAACAGATATAAAGTGTAATAGTAATAAATGTGCTGGCAAAGTAGCAAAATATATGGTAGATCAACATACTACTCAGCATATTCCAAGAATTTTGATAATAAGATTTCTTGATACTCACATTCCGTGTAAATCTATACCGTTACAAAAATTTTCTATTTCTCAGTATACATATCTACCAGTATCGGTTGCATATCATACTACTGGTAAACCCGGTGGTGGGCATTATAAAGCTATAGTTCTTCGCCATGATACATCTAGTGATATGTATTTCTATTCTATTGATGATGAACAAGTAACAAAAGTTACATGGCCATCTTTAGAAGTAGGAACTTCGTATGTAATATATGAAGCTAATAAAAATTAAAAATATATTTAATAACTATTCCCGGGCAAAAACACGAATTTGTCAACTGAATTAATGGAAAAATTTTATTTCCAGGATGGGTCTATAGTAACTCAAGAGCTAAAGCAAAAAGTCTTATGGGACTAGAGATTCCTCTTGTCAACCGTCCACATTTAGAATATTTAAATTATTTAAATTATTTTTTATTTTATTATATATACTCAAAATGGCTGGAGTTTTTAAAGCAGCCGTAGGAACATGGTTTGTGTATATCGTAATTATGATAATATTTGTAATAATTATATCCCTAATTTTAAGTATGTTTGGTACTAAAACTGAACATATGACTAGTGGTAAATTTTTATCTATGGGTATATTGGCTATTATAGCAATGTTTGTAGGAACTATATTATTTCAAATATTTATGACATATGTAACTGGAGAATTATACATATGGTGGAGATATCCGGATGCTGTCATGATCAATAGCCAATTACAAGAATCTGAGCAAAATAGTATACTAAAAAAAGCCCTTTTAGACACTAAATCTTAATATAGTAAGAATTGATTTTCACTATATTACACAATTAGTAATTGCTACAATGACAGAATAAAATCGGTTAGAAAATTTTAAAAAAAAATAGTAGTTACGATAATTAAATTTTATTTTTTTAATCACTATTTACATGATAGGGCGCATAGTACCACTTATTTTGTCAGGAACGATAGTATCAGTTGCTCGAATTTTAACAGCGCGTAGAGATCGAGTTGTGCCGACATATGGCGCAGTAGTTTGGCGACGATCATCAGCAGCTAATGATTGAAGACCCCAGCGACCATGTTGACCATCTACATATGATTTTTGTTTTATCAATTCTTCCATAGTAAGAATACCTTGTTTTTTGTATAAATCATTTTGTTCATTTTCCATAAAGAAATTTCCTCCTTTATGAGGATTAAATCTGTTGGTCTTTTCTAAATAATTAGTGTAATTAGAAATTGGATGATCTTCATTAGCAAAGTGTGAGTTTATTTCTATAGCCGCCGAACTATCTATCATTCTTTCAGTTTTGCTAACTAAAGGTGCTTCTTCTGTTTTTTGTTTTGGTTCATCCTGGGTAGACTCTTGCTCAGAATCTTGTCTCATACTGATATGTATTATTAAGACAAATAATATTATGCATACTATAAGTAATGCTTTTTCTGTATGAGTCATTTTATCTTATAATTTCTTATTTCGAAAATCTAATATACAAAGTATATCAAAAATATAAAGAAAAATAATTTCAATATAATATTTTCAAAATAAAATAGCCAATTATGAATTAGATTAACATAATCCTAACTGAATATAATTTATAGCGCTAGTACAATCTACTAATTCTATTTTTATTTGTACAATCTGATTTAGTATTGATACGTATGCACCAATAGTACTATATATGTATTCTGGAAATATAATATTTGTATTTGATTGCTCTCTTTCAGAGTATACTGTATCTACTATTTCTTCATATGTTTCACATATTTTGGGTAATAGTGGTTCTAATGTGAGTCGTATAGTAGAAAGATCTTTTATCAATTTTATACTTGTTTTTCTTAATTGATCTAATGGATCATTTCCTGGAATATTATAATACAATTGTATTAATTCCCATGAAATATTTCTAGACTTGTAATTATTGCTTATTAAACGAATTATATCTACTGCCGGTAATTTTGCTAATTCGCTAGGAGTAATATTATCTACTACAGCTCTTCCATAACTCATACGATTATACATAGTCTGTAATACGAATTGTGTTTGCGGATCTGATGAAATATTTATTTCTTTGAAGAATTTTGGTGCGTAAAATCTATTATCATTGCTTATTAGTAATGACCCAATTTCGGATATGATAAATGATTTCGCTTTTTTAGATAATGATTCATACCATACACTATCATCTTCTATTTCATTAATTTCCAGTGTAATGAATTTATATAAGATTAGTAATTTTAGTGTATTACTTAATTGTTTTTCCATATAATATGCCTTATCGATCGTTAATTTATGTTGTATAGCATATTCTAATGGTTCCATTTTACTGCTCAATCGATCCGATACTTTTTTTCCATATACATTAAAATTAGTATTTGGTTTAGTTACTACATATGTAAATCGATCTCCATCTGCTGGAACGTCCATATCATTTCGCGCAGTCATACGAGCTACATATTCGACAACTGAAATATTATTTTTATCAGATCTATATCTTTTCGATAGTGCGAATAAATTATGATCGGACCAATTTACTTTTTCATTTACTCGACGTAATTCATTTAATACAATATCAACTGGTTCGATACGCATTAAATTAGAATAACTAAAAGGATCTAATAATTCAGATAATAATTTTTTTCCTACGTCGATAGTTAGATTTGCATGACCTTGTTTAATTAAATCAAGACCTTTAATCAATACTACAGACTTGAATTTTTTAACTGATAATTCATTTAATCGAATATTTAAATTCGGAGCTTTTACATGTGGTAAGCCACAATATCTTTTTTTTCCAGTAAAATATACAGGACATATTACTTCCTCGTATGCGACTTTTAAAAACGAAACACCATGCCGTATTTCTAATTTTTTATTAATGATAGCCAATATACGATGCATTTCTTTGATAGTTTTAGTAATTACGGTTTCGGTATATTCATATCGAGCACTAGCAATTAATTTCATAGAATTAACATACGTCAGATCCGTTTCTGCTCTAGATTGGCTTCCGTAATATTTCAATAATTCATTTATTTTTTCTCTTTCTGGATTTTCTATAGCGTCCCGTTTATCTAATTCGGCTTGAAAAAATGATCTTTCTTTAGATATATAAATAGAATCGGTATCTCCATACATAGCGATACATCCTTCATTTATTGCAAGTTTTCGGATATATTTAATATTTTCTTGGCCCATAGATGTTACGGCTGCAGCAAGAAATAGATCGAAAATCGGAAATACATCTTTCCCCAATACGCCGTAAAACGTATTCATTAAAATTTTCATTGTATTTTGTTCAATGTCAACACTAGAATACACGTATTCTAGATATTCAATATATGCCTCGAATGTCTCCAGTGTTTTACAATACTTATGAGAAGCAGCTAGTTCTAAAAATTGTTCAGCATATTTGAATACTTCTGGAATCATCTTACCCGATTTGTATTCACTGTTAATTTTACGTAATTGTGCCGATACTTTGCGTGTAATATATGAATGAATAGTATCATTATCGTGCCATGTTTCATCCCAATCAAAATTTGTCTGTTTATTAGTTGAACCTGTGTCTTTTTGATTGATGTCTTTTTGATCAGTGTCATGCTTTTTCTCGATATAATATTTAACGACTTCTGCTATGATAGATTCAGTTATGGTTTGATTATTTACAAGTTCTTCTTTTGTCGTTGTATCGACAGTGTCTTTTACATTATTAACTTTCATCTTTAAAAATTGTAATGTTGACGTAAAATCTTCTTTCATCTCCTCAAGATATCCTTTGATCTTTTTTTTCTTTAATCGACCGGCAAATAATCGCATAAGTATCCATGGATATACTCCCATACGTTTTTCATCATATGTACCATCAGGATTTCCATATTTATCTGTATTTTGATGGCGACGTGTCCAGAATGTAATATTCATTCCTCTGTAATTAAAATCTAACTCATTAAGATTTTCAAATCCTATTTCAGCAGCTAATCGAATCGTTTTATCGAAATCATAATGTCCATCTGGCCTCAAAACTCGAATTATCATAGTCGGACATAAATTATAAGTTACAATAATCATCGGATATAATGAATTAAAATCCAGACCAGCTACTGGAATATCAATATGAAGACCAACTAATGGTCGAGGAACATATGCACCTCCGAATTTATCTGTAATTTTATTCGGTTGTCGATTTGTAAATATAACAGGCGCATTTCGAATCGTAGATTGTTGAGCAGATGCCCAGTCTCTCAGATTACATATTTTCATCCCATCTGCACGAAATATTGCATCATCGAGCGAAATTTTACATTCTCGACAATAACCACGTTGTTGTGGAATCAAATCGATTTTATGAAGTAATTTGTGACAAAGCCAAGAATCATGAAAACAATAGTATAAAACATCATCCATACGATTTTCTGGTCTAACTGTACCGGTTGTTTCATCGGAATCATACTCTTCTACAATTCGTTTAAGCTCTCCATATCCATCTTTTTTTCTTTTAATTGTTAGATTTGGAGAATCTTCGGATAAATCTATTTTTAACGAATCGATACCTTCTAATTTAATATAATAATTAAGGGATTTTGCTCTGCCGACATCTGCTTTAGGATATCGTTTTTCCATAATAACCATCAGATCTATTGGAATATATCCATCGGTTTTTATATATTGAAGAATTTTATCTGATTGACCGACAACTTTGATAGGTCTAATTTTATCAACTTTTTTAATAACGTCTTCATTAGTCTCGCAGCTCGTCCTACCAATATATCCATAACACATATCTTGGTACCATTTTAATAATGATGGGGGATCTACTCGTTTATACATCCACGGCCAATCATACATACCATCGTTAAAACCTAATAATGCAGCGGGGCGAAATCTATAAATCATAGATCTATGAGCAGCTGTAATTGTAAGTTCATTTGGGCATATAACAACTAACATTGGTAAATCTGGATGCTTACGGTTGTAATTATCTATATTTACATCTCGCGTACAAAATCCTATACATAATGTTGGATTAACTTTATGATACCAGTGTAATGTGTAACAAACCATAAACATAGAAGAATAATCTTGTGTCCAAAGTGGAACTTTATTGTTTAGTTTATTACTTGTTTCTATATCCCAAGTCATAACAAGAGTTGGATCTTTCATCAATGATTTATATCCCAAATTCAGCTTATCAATTCCGGATGTATCAATATTTATAACATTCATAACTTTATTAGCCTCAGATGGATCTCTTAAGATTTTTGCAATATCTGGCCATGGTTGATATCCATTTTTAATCTGTCCGCGCGAGTACTCTATATTGAATAATGAGCATTCGAATGTCATTAAACTATTGTTGTACTCTTTATTAGGATCTGCTGGATAAATACGTTTTACATTTCTTAAAATAAGCCATTCTCCCATATTTATTTCAAACATACTGAATATATTTCTATAATAATTTGAATATGCCTTTTCATTATCGTTAAATGTTTCTAACCGCCTTACTTTTGCTGCAGTAATTGCATTTCTCATTGCATATAATGATTCAGTTATAACGCGTACTACCCATACTGGTTTATTAGACCAATGTGTACCTATATATGCTAAATATGGATATACATAAATTGGTCCACCAAGTGTTTTGACATTAACATTAAAATCTAATTCTAGTTTTGTAGCATATTCTTCTGGATTATTACTATCATTGGTCGGAATTAATATATCGAACCACGTTGGACAGTTTTTAATAGTAATATATGCAGAGGTACCATCAAATAATGTTCCAGATAACGCAAGATGATATGATACTCTATCATTAATATCCCATTCTGTCATATGTTGATATTTTAATTGTACTCCTCGACTATCAATAAAATCTGTATCTGTAACTTGTCCAGCCATAAATAGTAGATCATGATTACCTAGAAATTTAGGCACTGTAGGATTTAGTTGGCCATATGCTCCGGTTACGATCTTCATATTTTCTATTTCTTCTTGATCCCATATTTTTTCTCGTAATGAACGATTTAAAAACCATCTGGATATTTGTTGTGTTTTTATAAACTGTTTCCAAGTTATTTTAATGGAAGATGCTTCTTTAGAATTACTATCTACGTCGAACAATTTATAGAGATCATTTAAATCTACAGTATCAGTATCTACAGTATCCATTCTATATGCCATAGTATACAGAATTCAATTTGTAAAAAAATAAAAATACATATATTATCTAAAATTTATAGGATATACAGATGATGACGCCCTGGTTTCTGTATG
>Ga0068872_10002338_pt1 | contig 14875 bp, 13 predicted proteins | sample NOAtaG_7_FD_66441 | JGI IMG/M metagenome (GOLD analysis project Ga0068872, IMG submission 66441) | Freshwater lake microbial communities from Lake Erie, under a cyanobacterial bloom - NOAA_Erie_Diel1S_2200h metaG | ecosystem: Environmental > Aquatic > Freshwater > Lake | place: USA: Ohio, Lake...
ACCAAATCTCCATCCCTGCATCTCTCTCCTCTGTCACTGCGATTGCAGCGGGGAGTATGCACTCATTGGCACTCCAATCTGATGGGAGCGTCGTCGCTTGGGGTGACAATACACTCGGGCAAGTGACGGTCCCTGCTCTGGTCGCTGATGCAGTGGCGATTGCTGCTGGATCAAATCATTCATTAGCGATATTAGCGAATGGGACGATTGTGACGTGGGGGAACAGTGCATTTGGGTTGGCGACGATTCCACATCTGCGCGATAGCGCCATCGCGGTTGCAGCTGGGGCAAATCACTCGTTGGCGTTACTTGCCGATGGCAGTGTGGTGGCGTGGGGCAATAACAGCGCAGGCCAGTCAACAGTCCCTGCCACTGTGGTGAATGCGGTTGCGATTGCAGCTGGTGCGAACCACTCGTTGGCAGTGCTTGCTGATGGCAGTGTGGTGGCGTGGGGCAGTAACAGTGCTGGGCAGATTACGATTCCATAATGATTGTGCGTTGATGTAATGTGTGTTGAACCCCCGCGTGCCTCACGGGCACGCGGGGGTTATTGTTAGGTGAGGTCGCTTTTGGTCTTTTCGACGAGGTGAATAGCACTGATGACCATCTGTTTGTCGACGGCTTTGCACATGTCGTAGACCGTGAGGGTGGCCACGCTGACGGCGGTGAGCGCCTCCATTTCGACGCCGGTTTTGCCGGTTGTCGCCACGGTTGCTTCAATCTGAATCCCATGCTCATCAGGTATAAAGCTCACGTCGACAGCAGTAATCGCCAGTGGGTGACAGAGTGGGATGAGGTCGGAGGTCTTTTTGGCGGCCATAATTCCGGCAATGCGAGCCACGGCGAGTACATCGCCTTTGGGGAGTCCGCCACTCAGAATCAAACTGCGGGTATGTGGGGTGAGTGCGATATGGCCGCGGGCGGTAGCTCGGCGTTTTTGGTCGGGCTTGGCACCAACATCGACCATGTGGGCCTCGCCATGCTGATTGAGATGCGTAAGTTCGCTCATTTTGCCCTCGTATAAATGCACATTCATGGTGTTTTTACCATCATTTATGGTTGTATCGTAGCATGATTTGCGCCAAAACATCGTGGTATATCGATATTCTGCCACTTGCATATTTTGTCATTTCTTCATATAATCTAAACACAAGTGGGGATAAGTGGGGGAAAGTGGGGATAACGCACTAAAAGTTGCGCTATCACACTGGTAAGGAGCCGCGATGTTTCTCGGCGAATACGAGCATAGTCTAGACGACAAGGGCCGGCTGGCAATCCCAGCGCGGTTCCGCACGTTATTGAAAGACGGGCTCGTGATTACCCGCGGGTACGACCACTGTGTGATGGGTTTGGCCATGGATTCGTGGCAAAAGTTGGCCGATCAGGTCAGTGATTTGCCGCCAGGCGAGCTCCATTCACGCAATCTGCAACGGTTGTTGTTTTCGGCTGCGGCTGAATTCACGCTCGACAAGCAGGGGCGTATTTTGCTCCCACAAAACTTGCGCGGCTATGCAAACATTGAGGGTGACGAAGTCGTGATTGTCGGGGTCAACAAGTACTTCGAAATTTGGTCACCAGCGCGCTGGCAGGAGACTGTGGCGACGTTGGATACCGAGACCGACCAACTTGTGGCCCAGTTAACCACCTTGAAATTCTAATCACGAGCATTCATGAGCACCTTTCATCATGTGTCAGTCATGCGCGAGGAGGTCCTCGCCTACGTGCAGCCATCCCAAGGGCTTCGTTTTGTTGACGGGACATTGGGTGGTGCCGGGCACGCCGAGGGAATCCTCGCTGCCAGCACCGAGAGTCACTTGCTCGGCATCGACCTTGATCCCGTGGCATTGGCGACGGCGCAGGTGCGGCTTGCGCAGTTTGGTGATCGCGTGCACCTTGCCCGTGGTAACTACGCTGACATCGCGCGTTTCGTGGCACAATGTGGCTGGCACGATGTTGACGGCATTTTGTTGGATCTGGGCGTTTCGTCATATCAACTCGATACACCCGAGCGCGGGTTTTCGTTTCAACACGATGCACCGCTTGATATGCGTCTTGATCCGGACGGGCCAACAACGGCGGCCGACTTGGTGAATACGCTCGACGAAAAGCGTCTCGCCGATGTGATTTTTTTGTATGGTGAAGAGCGTGGTTCACGGCGTATTGCACGGTTTATCGGCGAGTATCGTCGTAAACAACCGATTACGCGGACGCTTGAGCTGGCTGATCTTGTGACCAGGGCCCTCGGTGGCCGACATGGGCGCATTCATCCGGCGACACGCACATTCCAGGCCTTGCGCATCGCAGTCAATCGCGAGCTCGACGGCTTGACCACTGTTATTCCGGAGGCATTGGGGTTGCTGGCGCCGGGGGGACGTCTGGCAATCATTAGCTTCCATTCACTCGAGGATCGGATTGTCAAACATGCATTTCGGGCAGCCGCATTGCAGAACGACAGAGCCGACTTCGAGATATTAACCCCCAAACCGCGTGAAGCAACCGATGACGAACAACGAAGCAACTCGCGCAGTCGTAGCGCACGGCTTCGTGTTATCGAGCGTAGACAAGTAGACCCGAATTAGGGTATACTACAGATTGTCGTAACATTGCTTCTCCACTCCTTGGTGAATGAATTCGTTGCATGTTCAAAGAAACACGAGGTTAGCATATGGCTGTCCCATTACGACAGTTGTTTCCGTTGCAACAGGTCCGTCGTCAGCGGTGGGAGCTACGTCGGTATGTGCAAATGGGGGCGAGCCGAGGGTATATCGTGGCGGCTATTTTTTTGGCCATCCTTGGTATTGCGACAATTGGCCAGACAGTACGTGTGGCTCAGACCGGCCATGAGATAGACAAGCTTTTGCGCGAGCAGACCAAGCTTGATCGCGAATACAAATCGATGTTATTGCAAATTGCCGATGGGCAATCAATTGGGCGCGTCGAAAAATACGCCGCTGATTCTGGCATGATTCCCGTCCAAGATACCGAGGTGTACTACATGGTATTTCGGAACGAACAGGGGCAAATCGTTGTATCACAATTAGTGGAGCAGACTCCATGAGTAGCCACAATGATGTGCGACCTGGGCTGACTGAGGATGCACCTCGGACGGTGTTAGCGCATCCTTGGCGGCTCGTCGCAGTGTTTGTGCTCACATTGTTGTTGTTGGGTCGCATTGTCGTGCAGTTGGCCGATGTCCAAATCCTCGATCGACAAGGGTACGCCAAGCGGGCTAGTGCTGAGATTAATCGAGTCATTGAGGTGCCGGCCAGCCGTGGTGTCATCAAAGACCGTCTCGGCAACGTGTTGGCACTTGATGTGGAGCGTCAGAGTTTGTATGTGGTGCCGAAGCAGGTGCCAGCGGATGAGTCTGCACGTCTGGCCGTCACACTCGGCGCGATTCTTGACATTCCATCTGAGCAGGTCCTCGCCAAGTTGATTGATACTCGCCGTGAATGGGTGTCACTCAAGCGCTGGTTGACGCCCGAAATGGCCGAAAAAATTGAAATCCTCGAAGAACGCAGCTTGTATTTGGTCTATGAACCGCGCCGCTTTTATCCGCAAGGTGAGTTTGCCTCGCATGTTATTGGTGCCACCAACCTGAACGGCGTGGGTATTGCCGGTGTCGAATCGTCGTTTGATGCGATTTTGCGCGGGACAAATGGTGTCATCACCGCCGAGGTAGACATCAACCAAAACCCGATTTGGGCCCGCCCATACGAGCGCGTCCAGCCCGAGCAGGGGAGTGAGTTGACGCTTACCATCGATCCATTTGTGCAACATCTGGTCGAGAAAGAGCTAGGCACTGCAGTGGTCCGTCATGGTGCCTCAGGTGGGACGGCAATCGTGATGGATGTCAAGACGGGCGCAATCCTTGGCATGGCGAGTTTCCCCACATTTGATCCAAACGACTACAGCAAAGTCGATCCTGAGGTGTACAACATCAATCCATCAGTTGCGGGTGTGTACGAGCCTGGTTCGACCTTCAAAATTTTGACGGTGGCTGCCGGCTTACAGGTCAACGCCTTTGATGAGAATATCAAGGTTGAGGACAACGGCGTGATTCGTCGCTATGACTACAATCTCGGTAACTTTGATAAAAACGGCAACGGCATGATTACCCCAGCTGACGTGCTCTACTATTCGAGCAACGTGGGCGCCATTTTGTTTGCTGAAATGATTGGCGAGACGGAGTTTTATCGCGCAGTCGACGGATTTGGCTTTGGGCGCTTGACCGGTATCGAACTCCCCGGCGAGTCACCTGGATTATTTTGGAAGCCAGATAGCCAGTATTACACTCCTATCAATCTCAACACCAATTCGTTCGGCCAGGGTATCAGTGCTACGCCACTACAAATTGTGCGCATGGCGGCTACTGTCGCTAACAACGGCGTGATGATGCGTCCCTATGTCGTGCAACAGAAATGCGATAACCAAGGCAATTGTGAAGTCACCGAACCGCGCGAACAAGGACGACCTATCTCGCCCGATGTGGCCAAGCGGGTGCGCGTGATGCTCCAGCGCTCTGCCAATCACTACGTCAATGCGCGTCAACCTGATACCAACTGGCTGGTACCTGGGTTTACGGTGGGTGCTAAGACTGGCACATCCTCGATCCCTGACGGCTTTGGTGGCTACGAAAATCAGACCATTGGTTCGGTCGTTGGCATGGCGCCCATCGAGGTGCCACGCTATGCCGTGCTCGTCAAAATCGATCGCCCACAAGATGACATCTGGGGCGTACGCACCGCATTGCCCGTTTATCGGCGTATTGTGGCCGAGTTGATGCGATACGACCGTATTGCGCCAAACAACGCACTCGTTGGTGATGGCCAACGCCCCGGTGTAATAGGTGGTGAATAAATGCAACTAACGCTACGCGATTTGTTGTGGGGCGTCCAACTTCCGGACCAGCGCCATGAACCGATTATCCCCACCGAATGGCAGACGCGTACGCTCCGCGATGTGGCGATTGATTCACGGTTGACCCAACCCGAGGGTGTATTTGTCGCATTGGTCGGCGCCAAAGTTGATGGCCATGATTACGTGACTGCAGCTGCCGCAAATGGTGCGGTGGTGGCGCTTGTCGATCAGGCGCGTGCCGCCGACCTCGCTCAAACTCACGGGTGGACTGCAGTCTTTGCTCCGTATCATATTCCACACACGTGGCAGGGTATGTTGCTTGTGGCCGTCGATCATCCATTGAACGCCTTGCAGCGCTGGGCGGCATGGCATCGGCAACAATACGATCTGCCGTGGGTGATTGGGATTACCGGCAGTGTCGGCAAAACCTCGACCAAAGAGATGATTGCGGCTGTGGTATCGCGTCATCTGCCTACCCACAAAACCCCCCGGAGTTACAACAGTGAGTCGACGTTGCCGTTAGTGACGCTCGGCATCGATGCTACACATCAAGCTGCCGTGTTTGAGATGGGCATGTATGCCACAGGCGAGATAGCGCTGCTTGCGCGTATCGCGCGGCCAAATATCGCTGTGGTGACGACGGTTGGCCCATCACATCTCGAACGAATGGGCAGCATCGAGGCAATTGCCGCGGCCAAATCCGAGTTGGTGCAGGCGCTTGCGGCTGATGGTGTGGCAATCTTGAATGCCGATGACCCTCGTGTCGATGCGATGGCGTCGTTGACGCCGGCGCGCGTGGTACGCTACGGCTTTGCGGCACACGCTGATGTGCGTGCGCTTGATATCGAACAGCTCGGTTTGGCCGGGACGCGTTTTCGCGTGGAGAGTCACACCTATCGTGGCACACTTCATCTGGCATCGCCCGGACTGCATCAGGTGCGTAATCTTTTGGCGGCAATAGCGGTAGCCGAGGTAATTGGCATCCCTTTTGAGATCGTCAAAGCAGCAATTGCCCATGATATTGCGCAAGTGCGGTTTGTTATTTACCAAGGCATACAACATACCCAAATTATTGATGATACCTATAATGCCGCCCCAACATCAATGCAGGCAGCACTTGAATTACTCGCTACGGTGTCGAGCCGACGCGTGGCAGTGTTGGGTGATATGCGTGAACTAGGTCATATCGAAGAAGATGCCCACCGAGTGCTCGGTGAACTAGCCCTGCGCTGTGCCGATGTGCTGGTGGCGGTGGGGAGCCGTGGTGCTTGGATTGGCGCAGAAGCCCAGCGCCTTGGCATGCGACACGTTTACTTTGCACCAGATACGGCTAGCGCGATACCAGTTGTGCACGGTATCATTCAGCCTGGCGACTGTGTGCTGGTGAAGGGCTCGCGTGCCATGCAAATGGAAGATCTTGTTGCGACTATACGCGCTGATGCTGTATAACATGGCTTGCGACTATTGCCGGGGTGGAGGCTTTGATGCTCGATATACTGCGCACTCTGTTGGTACATGACGTGGCACGCGTGCTCCTTTTGGCGGTTGTGGCAGCACTGTTTGTGCTACTCACTGGTCGCGGATGGTTGCGCGTGTTGCGCTACATGAACCTGCTTAAGCGCGATCGTGATGATACGATAGAGCAAGTACGTTCCTATCGCCAACTCACCATGGGTGGCATCATGATTGTGGTGCCAGTGGTGATAATCACGGTGATCTTCAATCTGGTGGATCGGTGGTCGATGCTCTTACCACTTGGAGTGATGGTCAGTTATGCGGCACTGGGTCTGGTCGATGATTATTATTCATTGACCTCGGTGACGTCTCAGAATTACGGCTTGACTGAGCGGGTTAAAGGTGCCTTGCAGATGTTGATTGCCGTCGTTGCAAGTGCGATTCTGTATTTGCCACAACCATTGGGGCTTGCTCATGCCGGGGTAACCTGGGTGCCTTTGTTAGGATTTATTGACATTGGTATGTATTTTGTGCCAATTGGCGCTTTTATCATATGGGTCACGGTAAATTCGGTTAATATTACAGATGGTATTGATGGTCTGTCGGGTTGGACATTATTGGTGGCGTTTGCTGCATACGGTGTCATCACCTTTGTCAACGGTCAATTCACCAACCTAATGGCACTGAGTTTTACGTTGGTTGGGGCTTGTGCGGGATATTTGTGGTTTAATTCCTATCCGGCGCCGGTCATCATGGGGGATTTGGGATCGATGGCGTTAGGTGGAGTGCTCGCCATGATTGCTTTACAATCACAGCAGTGGATATTACTGCCAATCATCGGTGCCGTTTTTGTGGTTGAGGGGCTATCGTCGTTTGTGCAGGTGGCCTATTTTAAGTGGTCTCGTTGGCGTACTGGTACGCCGGTGCGACTTTTTGCGATGGCGCCGCTCCATCATCACTTGCGCTTGCGAGGTTGGAGTAATCCACAAATCACGCAACGGTTTGTAGTGGTTGCCATGGCGTGTGCGTTTGTTGCGGTTGCTTTTGCATTGCAGCCATAGGTGCTCATGACCCGGGGGCCGATGCCAGCAGATGGCATTGGGTGGTGAGTGAGTACCGTGTCATCAAAGAGGTAAGGGGTTTATTGTGCAAGACACACTCCGTGCATTACTCGTTCAAGATATGTCGCGTGCATTATTGCTTGCGGCCGGCGCATTTGTGGTGACGTTGATCTTTGGCTACTTTCTGTTGCCAATGTTGCGTCAGCACAAAATCGCCAAGCGTATTCGTGTTGATGGTCCCGAATCCCATTTAGTCAAAATGGGCACGTTGACCATGGGCGGAGTGATGATTATTGTGCCAGTCATCTTGTTGACGATTGCCTTTAATCTGGTTGACCGTTGGTCAATGTTGTTGCCCCTGGCCACCATGGTGCTGTATGGCATTCTGGGGGCCGTCGATGATTATTTGTCCCTCGAAAAATCCGCCAAAGAGCAGTATGGGTTTACCGAGGGTGTCAAACTTACCTTCCAGATTCTTTTGGCGTTATTAATCAGCTTGGTGTTGTATTTACCACAGCCATATGGCTTGGCCCACTCAGGCCTTGTACGAATCCCGTTTGTGGGGTCGTATGATATCGGGTTTTGGTTCTTTCCGGTGGCCGCATTCATCATTGTCGCCACGAGTAATGCCGTCAATATCACCGATGGACTTGATGGTTTGGCCGGCTGGAACTTGGCGATTGCCTTTGGTGCCTACGGCGTAATTGCATTTCTGAACGGCGAGTTCACCAACTTAATGACGTTGAGCTTTACCTTGGTTGGCGCATGTGTGGCATTTTTGTGGTACAACGCGCATCCAGCGCAGGTGTTCATGGGTGATCTCGGCTCAATGGCGCTGGGTGCAGTGCTGGCGGTGATTGCCTTACAGTCGCAACAATGGTTGTTATTGCCAATTATCGGGATTGTGTTCGTGGGCGAGACATTGTCATCAGCCTCCCAAAAGGCCTATTTCAAATTGACGCGTCGGCTTACGGGTACGCCCAAGCGCTTGTTCCGCATGGCGCCGTTGCACCATCATTTTGAGTTGACCGGCTGGAGCGAAACGCAAATCACCCAGCGGTTTGTCATGATTACCATGATTGCATCGTTGTTGGGCATTTCGCTTGCATTGACCTTTGACCAGCCTCAGCTCGTGCAGCAAGAGGTAGTGCCAACCCAGGCAGTGAGTCAGTCAGTCCAAGAGTAGACAACGCTGGGGGAGTTATGGATTTACGCGGCAAAAAAGTCACCGTGATGGGGCTCGGTGTCCATGGAGGTGGACTCGGCGTTGCACGTTATTGTGCTGAGCAGGGAGCCGTCGTGACGGTCACCGATTTGCGATCCCCAGATGTGTTGCGTGAATCAATCGATGCCTTAGCCGATCTGCCGGTTACGTTCGTACTTGGTGAGCATCGCGACGTCGATTTTGCCACTTGCGACATCGTGGTGCAAAATCCCGCCGTGCCGGCAAGCTCACCGTATGTGGCTATTGCGCGGGCAGCTGGCGCAGCGGTCGAGATGGAGATGACCCTCTTCTTTCGCCAGTGTCCGGCGCCCATCATCGGTATTACCGGCACCAAAGGCAAGACTACAACCGCCACATTGACCGCACACCTTTTGCGGAGTTGGCGCAGTGATACGGTGCTCGCCGGCAACATGCGTATTTCGGCATTAGCACAGTTGCCTACGATTACGCCTGATACACTGGTTGTGCTTGAACTCTCGTCATTTGTCCTCGAAGGGCTCGATGCGGCAGGTCTGAGTCCACAGCTCGCAGCAATTACCAACATCCACCCAGACCATCTTGATCGTTATGGCACTATGGAGCCCTATATCGATGCCAAAGCGGCGATTGGCCGTCATCAGCGTGCCAGCGATACGCTTGTGCTGCGCGATAGTGATGCTGTGCTCCAGCAGTTGGCGACAACCATGCCTGGCCAGATTTGTTGGAGCGATAGCGCGCCACTGCGTCAGCCCACCCCGGGTTCGGTATGGTGGGATCATGACACGTTGCAGGTGGCGACTCCCGACGGCGTTGTGACCGTTGCACACCGTGATGACTTACAGATTGCTGGGCAGCACCAGTTGGCCAACGTGGCGATGGCGGTTGCGGTGGCCATCCGGAGCGGCATGCCGGCAGTTTTGATAGCCCCTGCGCTCCGGACGTTTGTCGGTGTTGACCATCGCCAAGAGCACGTGATGACACATGCCGGCCATACGTTTGTGAATGATACGGCGGCCACCATGCCAGATGCGGCGATTGTGGCGCTCGAAAGTATGCCCAAGCCGATTATCTGGATAGCCGGTGGTGCCGATAAAAAACTTGCATTTGACCAACTTGCGCACGCTGCGTATCAGCATGTCGCCAAGGTTGTGCTATTACAAGGGACTGCGACGACACGACTCGAGCAGGCGCTCCGTGATGCTGGGCTGAGCGATCGGATTGAGGGTGTGTTTGATTCATTCGAGACAGCCATTCGCCATGCACATGCCATCGATATCCGACCAGCGACAATTTTGTTGTCGCCGGGATGTGCGAGCTTTGGCATGTTCCGCAATGAATTTCACCGCGGCGATGAATTCCGCCGAATTGTGGCGCATGTATGCGCCGAGGAGGCATGATGAGCGCGTCACCGTCACCGTTAACTAGTGGTCTTCAACGCTTTTGGCAAGATAGTACGCCGTTTGTGCGAATTATCATGGCGTTGAATATTGCGGTCTATCTGATTCCCGCCGTGTTGGACTGGATCGGCATTCGGTATAAATCAATGCCTGTGACAGAGATTTTGTTGATTTGGGGTGCCAAGGATAACATTGCCATTGCTGCAGCCGATCAGTATTATCGCTTTTTGACGATGATGTTTTTGCATGGTGGTGTGTTGCATCTGGTGTTTAACACGTTGGCGATTAGTTCGATCGGCTCTGATGTCGAGCGTATGACCGGTTCACAACGCTTTTTGTTTATTTATTTCATTGGTGGCTTTGCAGGTGGCGTAGCATCGTATGTCTTTACGGCAAATCCGTCGGTTGGCGCCTCGGGGGCAGTGTTTGCCCTCGTGGGAGCATCGCTGGTCTTCTTTTTGTTGAATCGCAAGGTGTTTGGTGGTGATGCACGACAGTACATTGCCAACATTTTGTTTATGGCAATTATCAATATCGGTATTGGGCTGAATGCGCCAAATATCGACAACATGGCGCATATCGGTGGTTTTGTGGGTGGATTAGTGACAGGATTTTGTTTGATGCCGCGCATGCAACTGGTGTGGAGCGCTGACGGCGAGATGCATCCAGTGCGGCGCATTCCTACATGGGCGTGGTATGGCGTAGGGGCATTTTTTGTGGTGTTGTTTGCGGTGGTCGCCACCGTCATCCCCGCGGTTGACTTTGGATAAATCGCAGGAGAGGCACAAGCATGAGTACGAGCGATACAACGGGCAGCATTGCCACGAGTCATACCGAACGCGTCAAGCATCAACCTGATTATCAGCTGTTGATTTGTATTGGACTCATGGTGCCGTTTGGCTTAGTGATGGTCTATAGTTCATCATTTGTTGAGGGCTTTGTCAATCACGATAATGGCTTCTATTACATGTTTCGCCAACTCTTTGCGGCCATTATCGGTTCGATAGGGATGTTGATTGTGCAACGCATCGATTATCGGATGTGGCGTCGATATGCACTCCACATGTTGATCGGCGCGATTGTACTGTTGTTTCTGACGGGGTTCGTATTGCCACGTGAGATGACCGAGGTGAATAACTCGCGGAGCTGGATTCGCCTTGGTTTCTTTAGCTTTCAACCGTCTGAGTTTGCCAAACTTGCACTGATTGTCTATTTGGCGAGCTGGTTGTCACGGCGGAGTGGCCGATTAACGAATCTGACGACGGGCATTTTGCCGTTTGGTGTGATATTAGGAATCATCACTGCGCTCGTGATGGTCGGCCGTGACCTAGGGTCAACGGTGGTCATCGTGACGATGTCGGCACTCATCTACTTTATTGCTGGTGCGAACATCTTGCATCTGTTGGGTGTGGCAGTACTTGGTATGATCATGTTCGTGCTATCGATTACGGTAGCATCGTATCGACTTGAGCGTATTAACGCCTGGCTTGATCCATTTGCGTACTATAGCAGTTCCGGATTCCAGCCGTTGCATTCGCTCTACGCGTTGGCATCGGGTGGGATTTTCGGGACGGGGTTGGGCCAGTCGCGTCAAAAGTACTTATGGTTGCCCCAGTCGTTTACCGATACGATTTTGGCGATTATTGGTGAGGAGTTCGGCCTGATTGGGACGTTGTTCGTAGTAGGGTGTTTTGCGTTCCTGGCCTATCGAGGATTCCGGATTGCCCGTTCGGCCCCCACCACATTTAGCGCATTATTAGCAATTGGTCTGACCATTTGGTTGGTTTTTCAGGCTATTATTAATCTAGCCGTGGTCACCACGTTGGTACCGTTTACCGGTATCACCTTGCCGTTCTTGAGTTATGGTGGTTCATCGCTGATGATGAGCATGGTAGCGGTAGGGATTTTGCTCAACATTTCGAAGTACACCTTGATCGAGCACGATCAAATCAGCATGGCGAGGCGCGTCAGTGAGCAATTCAACGCATTCAAAACCTTTGTTTCTGGTCTCGGGCGGGGGGACTGGTGGGCACGTCTACCCCTCGTTGGCGGTAGCAAGCGCCCTCGACCACGCCGGTAATGCACGCGTCGCCTATGTTGGTAGCCCTGATGGTATGGAGGGTGACTTGGTGCGCCGTGAGAGCGCATTGCCGTTCTATGCCATTGATGCGGCGGCAGTGCGTGGCCGGAGCGCAGTTGCACTTCTGCAGAACGTCGTTCGGTTGCTACGCGGTGTCGTCCAAGCGATTCAGCTGGTGCGACGTGAACGCCCAGTGGCCATCTTCGGCACGGGCGGGTATGTGTGTGTCCCGCTGTTTGTGGCAGCTTGGTTGATGCGCGTGCCACGCGCCATTTATTTGCCGGATGTGGTGCCAGGGTTAGCGGTACGTCTGCTCTCACGCCTCGCCACCGTCACGCTCGGGAGTATCCCCGATGCCGCCCCATATTTGCAGTTAACGGCAGTGAATGCCATCGATTGGCGTGACAATCGCCGTCAATTGGCCGTTGCCGGCTATCCGGTGCGCACCACTATTCATCCCGAGGCAGGCGTTGCGCTCCGTCAGCAACTCCACATCCCCATTGATACCCCACTGCTGTTGGTTTACGGTGGCAGTCGCGGGGCGCGCAGTGTGAATCTGGCCGTGGCCGAACTTTTGCCCCACATCTTGCCGCATGCGCATGTGCTCCATGTGTGTGGGCGTGAGGGTGACGAAGCGACGCTCCTCGATTACAAACAGCACCTCCCTGCGACGCTCCAGGCGCGGTATCACCTCTATCCATACTTGGCCGCCGATGGTGCGGTAACAATGACGGCAGCCCTAGCGGCGGCGGACTTTACGGTCTGTCGTAGTGGTGCCTCGGTGCTCGGTGAGTTACCCGCAGCCCAACTCCCGGCGATTTTGGTGCCATATCCGTATGTACATCAAGACGAGAACGCCGACTATTTGGTGCGCCACAATGCGGCCTACAAAGTCAGCGATACGCGTCTTGCTGAGGATCTGCTGCCAGCGGTGATGCACCTGATGACGGATACAACAGCCCGTACCGCCATGCGTACCGCCATGACGAGTCTGGCCCGCCCCGATGCAGCAATGCACATGGCACAGCTATTACAGCGCATATCAAAGGGATAACGACATGCACTATCACATCGTTGGTATTGGTGGCGCTGGGATGAGCGCGATCGCCCACATATTGCTTGATCAAGGTCATACCGTCAGTGGTAGCGACGCCAATCGTAGCAGTGCGTGGACACCGTTGGAGACCCGTGGTGTGATAATCCGGCTTGGCCATACCCATCCATTGCCCGATCATACCGATGCGGTGATTGCCACCTCGGCGGTGCGGCCACCACATCCCGAGCTTGATGCGGCGGTGGCGCGCGGGATTCCGTGTCTGCGTCGTCATGATTTGTGGCGTGAATGGTCGACACAACGGCGGATTGTGGCGGTGGCCGGCACCCACGGCAAAACGACCACGAGTGCCATGATTGCCCTTGCACTTCATCACTCGGGACGGGCACCTGGCTATTTGCTCGGCGCCGAAGTGCCCGATTTGCCGCGTAGCGCGGCTTGGGGCAACCCGGATGCGCCGTTTGTGATTGAGGCCGATGAATATGACCGGACTTTTTTGGCATTAACCCCAGATATTGCTGTCATCACGACGCTTGAGCTCGACCACGTCGATATCTATCCGACGCTTGATGTGTATGTCGATGCGTTCCGCCAGTTTGTTAATCAAGTGCCACATGCTGAGCGCGTGTTGGTGTCAGGTGATGACGCCGGCGTGCGTGCAGCCATCGATCGTCCCAACGTACGTTGGTACGGTATTGATGATGATTTGGCCAGTAACCCGGTGGCCTGTGCACGGATTCCTTTAGATTGGTCTGCAAGTGCCATTCATGTGGATGGCACAACGCAACAGTTCCAGCTCTGGCACTATGATCGCCGATCACTGGCGATGCGCTTATATCGGCCGTTGACAACGCACCTAGTTGGATTACATAATGTTTCAAATAGTGTTGCAGCGTATGCCGCTGCCATCATGGCAGGTGCCGATCCTGTGCGTGCAGCCGAGGCAATTGCGATGTTCCGTGGGGCGCGGCGTCGCTTTGAACACAAGGGGACTGTACACGGTGTGCAGGTGATTGACGACTATGCCCATCACCCGACCGAGGTCAAAGCGGTGTTAGCGGCGGCGCGCCGGCATTTTCCACAGCAACGGATTATCGCCTATGTCCAGCCACATACCTATAGTCGCACCCAAATGTTTGCTGAGGCCTGGCGCGAAGCGTTTCATGATGCAGACAAAGTGCTGATTGGCGCAATATATGCGGCTCGTGAGCAACCCATCCCTAGCGTTGACGCCGAGTGGTTGGCGCAGTCAATTAATCATGCCGATGTGGTTGCGAGTGGCGATGTCGATCAGAGCATCGCCTATTTGGCCACACAGCTCAACACGGGTGATGTGCTCATCACCATGAGTGCCGGTGACGGTACCCGGGTTGGACCTGGGGTGTTACAGGTATTGGAGCGCTAACCGATGTCATTGCCGGAACTGACTATCAGCGAACATGTTGATTTGGCACCGATGACGTCGTGGCGTATCGGTGGCCCGGCGCGCTATCTGGCGAGTGTTCGTTCGCCAGCCGGTGTTGTACAGGCCATTGCGTTTGCCGATCAACACCACCTGCCCGTCTGGATTTTGGGCGGTGGCAGCAACATGTTGATTAGCAGCCACGGTTTGCCTGGTGTCGTGATTCGCATGCGCGATACCTCGATGCAGATTGATGTGCAATCAGACGCCGCACGCATCACGATTGGGGCAGGTGCGCCAATGGCAGGCAGTGTTCGGCAACTCAGCAATGTGGGCTGGGCTGGGCTGACATGGGCCGAGGG
>Ga0068872_10002339_pt1 | contig 14869 bp, 10 predicted proteins | sample NOAtaG_7_FD_66441 | JGI IMG/M metagenome (GOLD analysis project Ga0068872, IMG submission 66441) | Freshwater lake microbial communities from Lake Erie, under a cyanobacterial bloom - NOAA_Erie_Diel1S_2200h metaG | ecosystem: Environmental > Aquatic > Freshwater > Lake | place: USA: Ohio, Lake...
CGGGGCGGCGACGATCCCGAGCGCGAACCCCGCGTCCATCACGGCGTCCCGGCCCGACAACCACGGCGTCAGGCGGTCCGTGAGGTGCGCCCTCCGCTGCGCCTCCGCGAGCGCGACCACCGCCCCGGCGACCTCCGCGCCCGCAGCCCCCCAGGGCGCGTACATCCAGTCCACGGCCTCGGCGTAGCCGCCGCCCCGGTCGAACGACAGGCGCAGCGACGCGACGTCGTTTTGCCAGTAGCCCCACTCCCATCCGGTGCTGAACAGCGTGTGCTCGGGCAGGCGGCCGAACGGGGCGAGGTGGGCGAGGTCGAGGTCTCGCGACAGCATGTACAGCGGCAGGTACTGCGGCACGCTGTTGTCGAAGGCCACCCAGTAGGAGGTCTCCGGGAAGTAGCCGACCGGCTGCCCGGCCGCGATGCGCGCTTCGAGCACGGCGCGGTGCGCGGAGAAGTCCGCGTGGTGGTAGGCGCCGCCGGCGTCGTCCACGAGGTTGTAGTACATCACCGTGTGCACGAAGGGGATCATCGCAGGATCTGCGTACAAGGCGAGGAAATAGTAGATCATCTCCTCTCCCTCCCACACCACGCGCTGGTCTGGCGCGTCGCCGACGTGGATGGTGTTCAGCACCTCCACCCCCGGCTCGGCGGCCTGCATTGCGGCGTAGGCCTCGTCCACTGCCGCCACGAACACCGCCGGGTCTGCCGAGAAGAACTCTCCGAAGCTGAGATTAAACCGATCAAATCCCAGCCCCGAGATCTCCGTGAGCCGCGTGTCCATCTCGGCCCGCTTCTCGGCGGTGGACAAGCGCTCGTCGTCCACGAGGTCCCACGCCTGCTGCAGGTTGCTGAACCCGTAGAGCTGCACCGCCAGCCCCGCGCGCAGCCCGCGCCGGTGCGCCTCGTCGACCACCGCCGCGGTGTGCGCCCGCCATGGCTCCAGCGCCCCCGGCCGATGGGTGATGTCGTCCAGCGCGACCCACTGGACGAGGTCCGCGCGGTTTTTCACGGCCCAGTCGAGGATGGTGGCCGCGCGGTCTTCTTGCTCCGCGCCGGGCGTCCAGAAGGCGTCGAGCCCCTCGATGGGGTGCAGGGTGTGGAGGTGCAGGCCGCGCGTGTCGATCTCCGGTGCGTGCCGCTCGCCCACGAGCGCCGACGGCAGAGGGGCTTCCCAGTCGGTGCCTGCTGTCGGCGCGAAGGGGTGGTGGAACCGGAAACCTTTGGCCTCCAGGACGGCCGCCACGCCGTACTGCGCGCCCAGCGCGCCGCCGCCGCGCACGCCCACCCAGCCCTCTCCCTGCGCCACCTCGAAGCACTCGTCGCAGGAGAGGGCGTCCGTCGCGGCGATGTGCAGCGACTCCCCGGCGCGCGCGCGGGCCTTGCGACCCGCGGTGGCCGTGGCCGCGTCCGCCTCCGGGTCCCCGCTGGGCTCCAGGCGGGCTTCACCGGGAAGGTGCGCCACGAAGGGTGAAAAGGCATCGAGCAGGGCCGGGGGCGCCCACACGACGACCCCCGTGGGGGCGGGCGCGCCGCACCCGGCGAGGAGCCCGCAGAGAGGTCCGAGAGAGCGAGGGTTCACGCCGGCCTCCGGTTGGGTGTGGCGGGTGGGCGCCTGGACCCAATAGGATCCGAGCGTGGACGCCGACCCGTCGATCACCCTGGGGCCTTATCGGCTGGAAGCGCCTCTCGCCCGTGGCGCCGCTGGCCGGGTCTGGGCGGCGCGGGCGCTCTCCGGCGGGCCGCCTCTCGCGGTGAAGGTCCTTCACGCCGCCGCCGACGCCGCCACCCTCGCGGCCTTCAACAACGAGGTCCGCGCGGCCGCCGGGCTGGAGCATCCGGGCGTCGTGTCGGTGCTGGACCTCGGCGTGGTGGAGCTGGCTGAGGCGGTCCCGGACCAGCTCCCGCTGGGCGCCCCGTACCTCGTGATGGAGCGGGTCGATGGGCTTCCCTTGCACGCCCGCGTGGGCGCGCTGCCCTGGCCCGCGTGCCGGGCGATCCTCTTCCAGCTCCTCGACATCCTCGCCCACGCCCATGCCCGCGGCGTCATCCACCGAGACATCAAGCCCGGCAACATCCTGCTCGTCGAGCCGCCCGAGGGCCCGCCCCGGGTGCACCTCACCGACTTCGGCCTCGCCCGCGCCGGCGCGCCGGGGTCCGACGCGACCCCGGTGCTCGCCGGCACCCCCGCCTACATGGCCCCCGAGCAGCTTCGCGGGGACGACCGCTCCCAGGGCCCCGCGACGGACCTCTACTCCCTCGGCTGCCTCGCCTGGGCGCTGGTCACTGGCGTTCCGCCCTTCGGCCGCCAACGCGAGGTCGCGGCGCTCACGCTGGACCATCTCCACCGCCCGCCGCCGCCGCTGAGCGCCACCATCCCGGTGCCGCTGGGGCTGGAGGCCTGGCTGCGTCGCCTGCTCGAAAAAGACCCTCTGGACCGCTACGCCAGCGCTGCGGACGCCCGGGCCGCCCTGTCCGGCATCGCCGACGGCCCCCTGCTCCCGCCGGCTGCCCCGGTGGTGCCGCTCCGCGGCGCGGACGACCCGTCCACCCAAGACCGCCCGGCCCCCAGCCCCGTCGACGACAGCACGCCCGCCCTGGACCCGGCGGCGCCTGCCCTGTTCTTGCCGCCGGAGGCCTTCCCGGCGCCGTCCATCTCGCCGGCGCCCATCGTTCGCGCCGCCCTCCCGCCGTCCTGGGGCCCGGACCGCCACCCCGCGGGTCCCCCGGCCGGCCTCCGCCTCTACGGCATGCGGCCCTTGCCGCTCATCGGGCGCCAAGCCGCGCGCGACACGCTCTGGCAGGCCCTCTGCGCGGCGGACGCCGCCCGCCGTCCCCGCGTCGTCATCCTGCGCGGGCCGCCCGGGAGCGGGAAAAGCCGCCTCGCCGAGTGGGTCTGCGAGCGCGCCCACGAGCTCTGCGGCGCCCCGTCCTTCCGCGCTGTCCACGGCGTCACCCCGGCCCCCGACGCCGGCCTCGCCGGCCTGCTCGCGCGCGCGCTGCGGGTGGAGGCGCTGGACCGCGCCCCCATGCTGGAGCGGGTCGTGCCGCTGCTGCGCGCCCACGGGCTCTCCGACGCCGATGTCGCCCTCGCCGCCGTGGAGTGCATCCGCCCCGCGAGCACCGAGGAGCGCGCCTCCGGCCAGCGGGTCGTGCGCCCGCAGTCTCCCCGCGAGCGCCACACCCTGCTGCTCCGCATCCTGGAGCATCTCTGCACGCCGCTCAACGGCGCCGCGCCGCGCCCCGCCATCCTGTGGCTGGACGACGTGCAGTTCGGCGCGGACGCCCTCGCGTTCGCGGCCGCGGCCCTCGACACCCGCCGCCCGCTCCCCTTTCTCATCGTGCTCACGGCCGAAGAGCACGCGCTGGTCGAGCGCCCGTCCGAGGCCGTCGCGCTGGAGGGCCTCGCCGAGCGAGACGGCGTGCGCGTGATCGAGCCGGGCCCGCTCTTGCCGGCCGAGGCCGCCGTGCTGGTGCGCGCGCTGCTTCCCCTCGAGGCCCCGCTGGTCGATGCCCTCGTCCAGCGCGCCGCCGGCAACCCGCTGTTCGCCGTTCAGCTCGTGGGCGAGCTCGTTGCCTCCCACGCGCTGCACGCCGGCCCTGCGGGCGGTCTGCGCGCCGACTCCCCGGAGCTGGACCTCCCCGAAACCCTGCACGCCGTCTGGGCCCGGCGGGTCGCGCGGCTCTGCGAGGGCCTCCAAGGGCCCGAGATCCGCGCCCTCGAGCTCGCCGCCGCGCTCGGCACCCACGTGGACAAGGCGGAGTGGCACGCCGTCTGCGCCCGCACGCGCGCCCGCCCCGATGCCCGCGTGCTGGACCGGCTCGTCGTGCAGCGCCTCGCCCGGGTCGATCCGCTCGGCGCGGGCTGGTCCTTCGCGCACCCGATGCTCCGAGAGTCGCTGGGCCGCGCCGCTCGCGCCGCCGGCCGCGCGGTCGATCACCACCGGGCCTGCGCCTCCATGCTCGACCTCCGCGCCTTCGACCGCCCGGGCACCGCCGAGCGCATCGCCGGGCACCTGCTCGAAGCGGGGGACGACCGCGACGCCCTCTACTACCTCTTGCAAGCCGCCGAAGAGCGGCTTCGCCAGGGGGACCTCGCCCTCGTCGAGGCCCTCTTGGACCGCCGCCTCCGCGCGATGGCCCGCGCCGGTGTCGCCCCCGAAGACCCGGTGCAGGCCGCCGGCTGGTTCATCCGGCTCCGGGCGCTCCGCCTCCAAGGACGCTGGGCCGAGGCGGAGGAATGGACCCACCACGCCCTCGCCGAAGCCACCCGGCAGGGCTGGCGCCACGTCCGCTGTGGCGCCCTGCTGGACCTCGCGATCCTCCAGCGTCACGCCGGCGCTCCCGACGCCGCCCTCCGCACCCTCTCGGAGGCCGAGGCCGAGGCCCGCTCGTTGGGAGATCGCGCCCGCCGCGCCGCCTGCCTCCTGGAGCAAGGCCGCGTCTTCTTGGACCGCGGCCTCCTCGAAGCCGCCGCCGCCCTGCTGCGCGAGGCCCGCGCCGACTTCACCGCCGGCGGCCGCCTCACCGACCAAGCGGAGTGCGACTGGCTGCTCGGCGTCGTCGCCAAGACCCAGGCTGACTTTCCAGCCGCCCTCGCCCGCTATTCCGAGGCCTTGGCCGCCTTCGAGGCCCAAGGCTTCCGGTGGGGCGTGGCCTCCTGCACCAACGAGCTTGGCGAGGTGGCGCGCTACACCGGCGATCTCGCGGCCGCCGAGGCCCACTACCGCGATGCCCTGCATCGCATGGAGGCGCTCGGCGCAGACCACGCCCTCGTGGTCCGGCTCAACCTCGCGCTGGTCTTGCAGGCCCACGGCCGCTTCCCCGAGGCCCTCGCGCTGCTCGTCCCCGCCGTCGAGGCCTACACCGCCTCGGGGGACCGCCCGATGCTCACCGTCGCCCGCATCCTCTCGGCCGTCTCTCACGCGGCCGCCGCCGATTGGCCGGCCTTCGACGCCTGCTTCCAAGACGCGCGCCGCAACCTCGCCAGCCTCGGGCTCATCGAGGCCGACGTCGCCCTCTCCGCCGCCCGCGCCGGCGAGCTCTGCGCGGACGCTGGCGAGCACATAAGGGCAAACGCCGCTTTTTCCCTCGCGCGAGACCAGTGGGCCGCGCTCGGTCGCCACGCCGAGGCGGGCCGCTGCGCCGCGCGCCTCGACACCCGCACCGACGAGGGCTGGTTCCTGTAGGGACGGGCGCCTGCCGGGCCTCCGGCCCGTCACCGCGTCTCTCCGGCGGGTCGCGGCGGAGCCGCTCCGTGCGGCGCGGCCCGCGGGGCCGCTTGCACCGCCCGCGCGGCGGGCGCCGCCTCCGGCCGCTGGCGCGGCCCCGGCGCTTGTCGCCGCGATGCGAACCGACGTGACGCAGGACTGCATTCGGCGCGCTCCGGTGCCGATGAAAATGCATCGCAAATAAAGTGGAGCATCTTTACGGATAGCCATCCGCGGAGATCAGTAGTGTGCGCGGATGCATGGCGCGCGTCTCCTGGGCCACCGCCCGCAGGGCTGGCCTCGCTGTCCCGTCCACCGGTGCCGGCTTCGACGGCGGGCCACCCGGCGGTCCTGCAGGGGCAGGACGTGGCGCCGCCCCTCGGCGGCACCGCGGCGCCAGCACCCCGCGGCTGGTCGGGACGGCGGGCCCAAACCGCGCGAGACGCGAGGCTGCGTGCTGCGCCTGGCCCGCACGCTGCGGCCCGGTGCAGGAAAACGCGCGATGAGCATAAGGTCGCGCCGAAGATTGGATCAGCCCGCGCCGATAGGTATGGTGCGCGGTTTGGTGGTGTCAGGGCCGCGCGCTCACCTCACGGTTGCGGCTCCGATTCGGCCGCCGCGCGCGCCCGCGCGCGCCGCGGGCGCTTGCGCGCCAAGCCGTCCATCTGCTGGAGCCACGCCGCCCCCGGCGCGCCCGCGTAGAGGAGGACCGCCGCCACCGCGCGGGCGAAGGCCTCTTGGCCCAGGGCGCGGTGCTGGGCCAAGGCCGCCGGGGGCAGTCGCGCGCCCTCGGCCGTGCCCCGGCGCTCCATCGCGTCGAGCACCGCGTCCAACGCGCACTCCCATTGGGCCGCCGCGGCGCCCAGGCCGAGCCCCTCGACGGCTTCGCGGCCCATCGGCCCCCGCAGCACGTCGCGGGTGGCGGAGAGGCGGGCGACCCGCGCGGCCAAGCCGTCGCCGCGGCGGGAGGGCGGCGGGAGGACATCCGCGGCCGCGCGGGCCCGCATCTGCGCGAGGCTGGCGCCCGGGGCCTCCGCCAAGGCCCGCAACGCGGCCTCCAGCGGGGCCAGGGCCCGCTCGGCGTCGCGCAGGGCGTCTCGCGGCACCCGAAGCCCCTGGGCCCGCGCCCCCCGCGCGACCGCCCGCGCCTCCGCGGCGCGCGCCTCCTCCGCCGCGAGGGTGAGCAGCACCGCGCGGGCCGCGCGCAGCTCGGCGTCGAGCGAAGGGTCTCCCAGTGGCTCGGCGGCGCCGAGCCAGGCCTCGATGCAGCGCCGGCGGCCGGCGGTGGTCAGCGCCGGCAGGCGCATCCAGCGGGAGAAGGGCAGGGGATCGGACACGGCTACAGCCCTCCGTGCGGCTCGGGAGAGGTCTCAAAAAATGACGAGGAGCCCCGGGATGTCGAGGTCCAGGGCGAGGAGGGTGGTCGGCGGGCCGCCGTCGAGCACGGCCACCCCGCGCAAGCCGATGCCCCCGAAGGACACGCGCGCGGCGAGGCCGGGGTCCAAGGTCGGGTCCGTCCAGGCGAAGCCCGGACGCCCGGTCGACGCGTTCTCGACGAGGCGCAGGCCGGAGGTTCCGTACACGCCTCCGCCGAGGTCGATCGCGGTGGACCAGGCGCCGCTGCCGAAGCGCTGGCGGAGGCTCGCGCTGGCTTCGAGGTCGGGCGTGACGACCACCCCCTCGAAGAACGTGGAGGTGCGGTCCGGGCCCCAGAGGCCGACGCCGACCGCCAGCACGAGGCGCTCGCGGAACGCGACGTCCGTGCGGAGCTGCACCGCCGAGGACAACGCCGAAGCCGCGGCGGCCGAGGGGGTGGGCCCCACGAGGCTGAGGCCGAAGCCCCACACGCCGCCCCACGGCTGGAGTCGACGCGGGTCTGCCTGGAGCTCCCGCAGCTTCTCGACGGTGGTGGCGAAGGCGAGGTTGTCCCCTGACAACTTGCGGGACGTGATGCCGATGACCGCGCCCGACGCGTCGACCACGGGCCCGCCCGAGTTGCCGGGGTTGAGGGCGGCGTCCGTCTGGAGCATCCACGCGCCCGTCGCGCTCACGATGCCCTCGGTCACGCTCCAGCGCAGCAGACCCGTGAGCGGGCGCGCGCGGTCGGCCATCGGCGCGAAGGGATGGCCGAGGCCGTACACCCGCTCGCCCGGGCGCGGCGGGGCGTCGCGGATGGGGCGCGGGGTGACCTTCCCGGCCAGCTCGGGCGCGGAGACGAGGGCGAGGTCTGCCTTGGGCCAGCCGGCGAGCGTCCGGCCGGTGGCCTGGAGACCGCCGCGGGTCTCCACCCGGGGGCGTTGGCCGCTGGCGATGCAGTGGTAGGCCGTCGCGATGGTCCCCTCCTCGTCGATGACGACGCCGGCGCAGAAGGCGCCGCCGGTGGTCAGCACGACCACGCTGTCGAGCCAGGTGGCGATGTCGTCGGGCGTGGGCGCTGCCTTGGCCGCCGCTTCGGGCGCCGGAGCCGCCGCTTCGGGGGCTGGCGCCGCCGCTTCGGGCGCCGGAGCCGCCGCTTCGGAGGGCGCAGGCGGCGCAGGGGGTGGGGGCGAGGGCGGATCGTCGGCCCGGGCGAGCGCGGCCCAGAGCAGGAGGTGCGGCGACATCTGCTCCGCATAGCGCGCGCTGGCCGGCCCGTCGCCGCTGCGCTACCGTCGAGCCATGCCGCTGTTGCCCTTCGGCCTGGGCCTCTTCCTCCACGCGTGTACCCCCATCGTGGACGAAGCGCCGCGCCTGCTCCCGCCGCCCGGCGGCGCCACCCCCACCGGGCCTGCCGCGGGCGCCGGCGCAGACGCGGCGTTGGCGGCTTTGCCCGCGCCGCTGCCGTCCACCGCGTCGCCTGTCCAGGCCCCCCCTTCGGCGGCGGCGGCCCCGGCCAGCGCCCCGGCCCGCATCAAGGCCCGGCACATCCTCGTCCCCTACGAGGGCGCGCAGCGGGCGCCGGCCGGCCTGCGCCGCAGCCGCGCCGACGCCTTGTCTCGGGCCCGCGAGGCGCGCGCCCGCGTGCTCGCCGGTGAGGACTTCGCGGCCGTGGCCCGCACGGTGTCCGAGGACAGCTCCGCCGCGGAGGGCGGCGCGCTCGGAGCCTTCGGTCGCGGCACGATGGTTCCGGCCTTCGAACAGGTCGCCTTCTCGCTCGCCGAGGGGGAGGTCTCCGCGGTGGTCGAGTCCCCCTTCGGCTTTCACGTCATCGAGCGGCAGGCCTTGGTCGAGCTGCCCCTGCGCGCCATCGTCATCGGCGTCGAGGGGCGCGGCTTCGACAGCCCGCCCCGCTCGCGGGCCGAGGCGCAGGCCCGCCTCGCCGACGTAGAGGCCCGCTTGTCCGCGGGGGAGGACTTCGCAGCCGTCGCCCGCGCGCTCTCCGATGGCCCGGCCGCGTCGCGGGGCGGCGCGCTCGGCCGCGTCGAGCCGGCCACGCTCACGGACGAGGTGGCCGCCGCGGTGCGCGCGCTCCCGCCGGGCGGGCGCACGCCACCCATCGAGACCGCGGCTGGCTACTACCTTTTTGCGTGGGACGAGGCCGCGGCGCCCTGAGGCCCGGCGGCGATGGTCAGAGAGCCGCCTCGATGGCTGCGCGAATGGCCGCGTCCTCTGCGGGCAGGACTTCGTCGTTGGTGACGCGCATGTCGCGGCCGATGACCAGCACCCGCGGCCAGATCTGGTTGGGCACGATGTCGTAGGAGTAACCCTGGTCGTCCGCGAGGATCGGCGCGACGATGTCGTGGCGCTCCACCCACTCCAACGTGTCCTCCAGCTCCATCGGCCCGCCCTCGCTGTCTTCGGGCAGCATCGTCAGGTACATGAAGCCGCGGTCTGCGTAGCTCTCCCAGGTGTGGTCCACCTCTTTGGCCAGCTTGTTGCAGGGGCCGCACCACATCGTGCTGATGTCCACCGCGATGACCATGCCGTAGAACTGCCACACCGAGACGATGTCCCCGTGCTGGTCCATCAGCCGGATGTCCGGGAAGGTGAGCCCCTCTGTGAACCCTTCGGCCACCAAGTCGGCCGGCACCGCCTCGACCGCCGGCCACGAGTTGCTCGGCGCCTCCCAATCCGCGCCGCTGCCCGTCCCGTCGCCGTCGCGCGCCCACTTCGGGGTCGTGAGGTGCGGCGTACAACCAACGAGCAGGGCCGGCATCAGGAGCAGCGTGCGCATGGGGACTCCACCCGCCGAGTGTAGCGCCCCGTTCCCCCTCCGTCGATCGCCGCCGGGTGCACCGGGCGATCTGTGATAGCTGGGCCGCCATGACCGACGCACCGATCCTCACCCGCGACCTCTTGATCGCCTCCTTCCAAGACTACGGCCAACCGGCAGCGCGCTGGCGGGTGGGCGGCGAGTTCGAACGGGTCGTCGTGCGCCGGGACGGGCGCCCGGTCTCCTACGAGGGCGCCGACGGCATCCGCGCCATCCTCGAGCACCTGCGCGCCACCGATGCGTCCTGGGCGCCGGTCTTCGAGGGCGACGCCCTCATCGCGTTGGGGAAGCCCTCCGGCGCCAGCATCACCTTGGAGCCGGGCGGGCAGGTCGAGCTGTCCGGCGCGCCTCACCGCTCCCTCCGCGCGCTGGCCGCAGAGCTCGAAGAAAACCGCGCGCATCTCCTGTCTTTTGCGGAGGGGCGGGACCTGCTCTACTTGTCCGCTGGCCTCAGCCCGTTGGCGCCGATCGACACCATCCCGTGGATGCCCAAGGGCCGCTACCGCATCATGCGGGAGTATCTCCCCCAGGTGGGCGATCTCGCCCACTGGATGATGAAGGCCACGGCCTCCGTCCAGGCCAACTACGACTACGCCGACGAGGCGGACGCCGCCCGCAAGGTCCGGCTCGCCGCCGGGATCGCCCCCATCCTCACCGGCATGTACAGCCACTCGCCCGTCGCCGAGGGGCGGCTCACGGGCTTCAAGACCTTCCGCGGCCACATCTGGACGCGCACCGATCCCGCGCGCACGGGCTTCCCGGCCCCGCTCAAGGACGGCTTCACCTTCGAAAAGCACGTCGATCTGCTGCTCGACGTCCCGATGATGTTCACCAAGAGCGGCGGGGTCTGGGCGCCCGCCCGTGGCCGGACCTTCCGGCAGTGGATGGCGGAGGGCATCGGCGGGCGCTTCCCCACCTGGGACGACTGGGGGCTCCACCAGACCTCCGTGTTCCCGGAGGTGCGCATCAAGCGCACCATCGAGATCCGCGGCGCCGACGCCGCGCCGGTGCCGCTCGCCGTTGCGTTCTGCGCGTTCTACGCCGGGCTCTTCTACGACCGCGCCGCCGCCGATGGCGCCCTCGCGCTGGTGGACGCGCTCGATGCGGCCGGGGAGTCCCGGGAGGCGCAGTTCGACGCGGCCACCCGCGCCGGGATGTCCGCGGTGGTCGCCGGCCGTCCGTTGCGCGACTGGGCCCGGGACTTGGGCGCCCTCGCGCACGCCGGGCTCGCGCGGTGGTCTCCCGGTGAAGATGTCCTGCTCGATCCGCTGCTCGAACGCCTGGATTCCGGTCGGTCCCTGGCCGACGACGTGCTGGACGCCTTCGCGCGCGACCCGTCCCCCGCCGCGCTGCTTCGGGCGGTTGCGTACTGAGCCTGCGCGGGGCATGACAGATCCGCGTTCTGCGGGGTGATTCGTGCGGTTGTTGTTGGGTGGACTGACCGAGCCACAGCTCGTCGACCTGCGCGCCGCCACCGCGGACATCTCCGAGGACGTCGGCCACCTCGGGGACTGGACCTTGCTCGAAGAGGCCGTGAGCCAGGCGCAACCGGACGTGGTCGCGCTGCACCTCGGCGTGCGTCCGAGCGCCGTGCTGCAGATGGTCTCGCGCGTTCGCGCCCTGTACCCGGCGGTCGCGTTCTTGGCCGTCACCGATCTGTCGACCCCGGGCCTCGTGCAGAAGGCCACCGAGGCTGGCTGCGCGGACCTCGTCGTGTTGCGGGAGGGCCCCGGCGACCTGCGCCGTGCGTTGGTCACCCTGCAGAAGCGCGACCGCCCGCCGACCGCCGATGGCGCGGTCGTGACGGTCATCGGCGCGAAGGGCGGCGTCGGCGCCACCACGGTCGCCGTTCACCTGGCCGACGCCTTGGCCCAGCGCCGGGGCCGGCGCGTCATCGTGGTCGATCTCCACCTCTACATGGGAGATGTCGCCTCCCAACTGGACATGCGGCCGAAGCCGGGCACGCTGTGGTTCCTGCTTCGCGGCGCGGTGGCCGACGCCCGCACCTGGACCGAAGCGCCGCCGCTGCACGCGTCGGGCTTTCGGGTGCTCGGGCTGGACGGGGACCTCCGCAACGCAGACCCGGTGAGCGCCGAGCAGGTCGTGTTCCTGCTCGAGCGCCTCAAGGAGCGCTACGACGCCGTGGTCGTCGACGCCGGCAGCGAGATCAACGAGGTGAGCCTCGCCGCCTGCTCCGTCGCGGAGCACCGGCTCATCGTCACCACCGAAGAGTTGATGAGCCGCACCGGCGTCGTGCGCCGGCGTGAGGCGTTGAAAGAGCTGGAGCTCGGCCCGACCCCGCTGAGGGCTGTGCTCAACCGGGCGCACCCGTCGACCCCGGAGGCCCAGAAGGCCCTGGAGCAGAACCTCGGCGTCCCGCTGTTGGGCCGCGTCGCGAACGCCTGGGCCGAGCTGCAGGCCGCCCAGACCTCCGGCCTCACCCTTCGGCAGGCCAACCCCAAGTCCGAGCTCGTCGCCGACTTTTCCAACCTCGCGACTGGTCTTCTCGGTGGCGAGGCGGACACGGAGCGCAAGAAGCGCACCTTTTTCAACTTCTTCCGCTGAGCCCCGCCGGGGCCCGCGGCGCGCTACGTTGCCCCGCATGAGCATCCACGACCGCGCCATCGTCGACGCCGCCGCCCGCCTGCACCCCAGCGTCGAGGTCGGCCCCTACGCCATCATCGGGGCCGGTGTGGTCCTCCACGCCGGGGTGGTGGTGGGGCCGCACGCCGTTCTCACGGGGCCGATGGAGGTCGGCGCGGGCACGCGCATCGGCGCGCACGCGTGCCTCGGCGGGGACCCGCAGGATCTGAAGCACCGCGGCGGCGACACGGTCCTTCGCATCGGCGAGGGGAACGACTTCCGCGAGTTCACGACGGCCTCCCGCGGCACCGTCGCGGGCGGGGGCCTCACCTCCATCGGCGACAACAACCTCTTCATGGCCTACAGCCACGTCGCCCACGATTGCGTCGTCGGCTCCGGCTGCGTGTTCTCCAACGCGGTCAACATCGCCGGGCACGTCGAGATCCAGGACGGCGCGGTGCTCGGCGGGCTGGCCGCGGTGCACCAGCACTGCCGCGTGGGCCGCTATGCGATGGTCGGCGGGGGCGCGATGGTCGCCCAGGACGTCCCGCCCTTCGTCACCGCCCAAGGCGACCGCGCCCGCCTGTTCGGCCTCAACATCGTGGGCCTGCGCCGCGCCGCCTTCGATCCGGCGGTGGTCGGCGCGCTCAAGGCCGCCTACCGGGACCTCTTCCACCAGGGCCTGCCGCTGCGCATCGCCCTGGAGCAGGTCCGCGCGGCCGCGGGTCCTCCCGAGGTGCTGGAGCTCTGCGCCTTCGTCGAGGGCAGCGCGCGGGGCATCTGCCGCTCGGCCGGCGCCGACGCCGCCCCGGAGTAGGCGCCCATGCCGGCGCCGCGCCGCGGGCTGCTGTTCGGCTGCGGGCGCATGGGCCGCCACCACGCGCGTCATCTCCAGGCGCGCCCCGGCGTCGCGCTCGCGGTGGTGGATCCGGCGCTGGGCCTGCCGGCCCCCCCCGTGCGCGCGGGGGCCTGGGACTTCGTGGTGGTCGCCACGCCGGCCTCCACCCACGCCGAGGTCGCTGGCCCCTGGCTGGAGCTCGGCGTGCCGGTCCTGGTGGAGAAGCCGCTCACCGGCTCCGTGGACGGCGCCCGCGCCCTCGCCGCCCGCGGCCCCCTCGTCGTGTCGATGGTCGAGCGCTACAACCCCGTCTGGGAGGCGCTGCGCACCCTCGACGCCCCGCCCGGCTTCGTCGCCGCCGAGCGCCTGGGGCCGCCCGCCCCCGGCCCGCCCGTCGAGGGAGACGTGCTGTCGGACCTCCTGGTCCACGATCTCGACCTCCTCTCCCGGCTCGCGCCCGGCGCCCCGCCCCGGGTCTGCGACGCCAGCGGCCTCGGGCTCCAGCCGGGGGGCCCGCTGGACATCGCGGAGGCCCGCCTGCGCGCCGGGCCCCTCGTCGCCAACCTCGGCGTGTCCCGCGTCTCCGCCCGCCGGGTGCGCACCTGGCGGGTCGTCGCCCCCGGCGCCTACCTCTCGCTGGACCTCCTCGCCGGGCAGGCCCACCGCGTCGACTGGGGCCGCGGCGACCTGCGCCCCGTGCCCGTCCCGCTCGGCGGCGGCGATGCCCTCGCGCGCCTGCACGACGCCTTCTTCGCGCACATCGACGGCCGCGGCCCCTCTCCCTGCACCCCGGCCGAGGCCATCGCGGCCCTCTCCCTCGCCGCCGCCGTGCGCGCCGCCGTCAGCGCCCCCGCAGCTTTTTGACGGCGGTGACCGCCGCCAGCACCAGCCCGCCCGCCACCGCGCCCACCGCGAGGGTGCCCGCCACGCCGAGCGCGCCGCCCGCCAGCCCGCCGAGCCCCTCGGCCGCCGCCTTCAGCGCCCCGTCGAGCGGATGGATGGCGTGCAGCACGAGCTGGCCGCCGACCAGCAACATCGCCACCGCGCCGACCCACGAGATGCCGCGCATCAGGCCGGGCGTCCCGCGCAGCAGCCAGCCCCCGACCACGGCGGCCCCGCCGCCCTTGCGGGCCAGGGCCTCTCCGGCGTCGTCCAGCTTCACCAGCACGGCCACCAGCCCGTACACCCCGACCGTCATCAGCAAGGCCAGGGCGTAGAGCACCATCACCTGGCGTTGCAGCGGGGCGGCCGCCACTTCCCCGAGGCCGATGGCGACGATCTCCGCCGACAGGATGAAGTCCGTGCGGATCGCCCCGCGCACCCGCAGGTCCTCGAACGCCTGCGGATCCCCCGTGGGCGAGGGCCCGGCGTCCGCCTCCGCCGCGTGCGGCAGGAACTTGTGGAGGATCTTTTCGACGCCTTCGAAGCACAAAAACGCGCCGCCGGCCGTGAGCAGCGGCGTGAGCAGCACCGGCGCCACCGCGTTGAGCAGCAGCGCGCCGGGCACCAGGATGAGCGCCTTGTTTTTCAGGCTGCCCCAGGCCACCTTGCCGATGACGGGCAGCTCGCGCTCCCGCTGGATGCCCAAGGTCTGCTCCGCCGTCACGGCCATGTCGTCCGTGACGATGCCCGAGGTCTTGCGCGTGGCCGCCCACGTCAGGGTGGCGACGTCGTCGGCGATGGTCGCGATGTCGTCGATCAAGGCGAGGAGTCCGCTGAACGCCATGCTTCCCCCGGGCCGTCGCGGTCTAGCCCCGTGGACGCCCCCTGGCCAACCGCCGACCGCGCGCCCGGTTGGCGCGCTCGCGGAGGTTCCGCGTGCGAGGCCCGTTCTCACTGTTTGCGGTCTGCGCGCTCACCCTGGCCGTCGCGGGAGGTGGTCGGGGGAGGGGGACAGGGGAAACTGCGTTTCCCCCGTAACGCCCCCTTCCTTTCTCCCGCGCGGCCCGTCGCCCCCGGATCTGCCGCGTCGGCGTCCCCGTTGCCCTCAGCCCGAGCCGCTGGCGGCCCGGGAGGAGGGGGCCGGTCTGCGTTCGGGCGCTGCACGCCC
>Ga0068872_10002340_pt1 | contig 14865 bp, 16 predicted proteins | sample NOAtaG_7_FD_66441 | JGI IMG/M metagenome (GOLD analysis project Ga0068872, IMG submission 66441) | Freshwater lake microbial communities from Lake Erie, under a cyanobacterial bloom - NOAA_Erie_Diel1S_2200h metaG | ecosystem: Environmental > Aquatic > Freshwater > Lake | place: USA: Ohio, Lake...
TCCGCCACCGCGGCGCAGGCGGACGTCACGCCGACGCCCTCCTCGCCCGAGGGCCTGCCGCGGGCGATCTCGAGCATCGGCGCGGCGGACCAGGGCACCGCGTCGAGCGTCGGGTCCGGGCTCATCTCGACGCGCGAGGGCAGGTTCTGGCTCTTGAGGTAGCGGGCGAGCTCGGCGGGCACGTCGGCGGCGCTGCGCACGCGCGCCACGCTGCAGGCCACCGCCTTCGCCTGGCGCTCGAGCAGGTCGAGGAGGCCGGCGCGGTCGAGGCCCTGGGCGCGCGCCGGCAGCTGGCCGCGCGGATGGCCCGCGAGCCGCGCCTCCAGCGACGACACGCGCGCCTCGTCGAGCGCGCCGCGGCCGAGCGACCTGCGGATGCCGCCGAGGATGGCGTCCCGGGCGGCGCTCATCGCCCGCCTCCCGCGCGGCGCCGTTCGCGCCAGAGGTCCTGGAAGGTACGCCCCTGCGGCGCGGGGAATTCGCGCGTCGCCGTCCAGCCGGAGGCGAGCGGCAGGTTGAAGAAGCTGCCATGCCGGCGGCCGAGCCAGCCTAGCGCCGACATCGCGCGCGCGGCGGCGAAGCGGTAGAGCGCGGGCCGGCGCGCGGCCCAGGCCCAGGCGCCGAGCGCGAGGCGAGAGACCCGCGTGCCGAGCCTGCGCTCCCATTCGCGCGCCCGGTAGTGGCGCATCATCTTCGGCAGCGGGATGCGCATCGGGCAGACGCTCTCGCACTTGCCGCAGAAGGTCGACGCGTTGGGCAGCGGCTTCGCGTTCTCCACGCCGATCAGGCTCGGCGTCAGCACCGCGCCCATCGGCCCGGGATAGACCCAGCCATAGGCATGGCCGCCGACCGCGCCATAGACCGGGCAGTGGTTCATGCAGGCGCCGCAGCGTATGCAGCGCAGGATCTCCTGGAACTCGGTGCCGAGCAGCGCCGAGCGGCCATTGTCGAGCAGCACGACGTGGTACTCGCCCGGCCCGTCGAGGTCGCCCGGGCGCTTGGGCCCCGTGGAGAAGGTCGTGTAGACCGACATCTCCTGGCCGGTCGCCGAGCGCGCGAGCACGCGCAGGATCGTCGAGGCGTCCTCGAGCGTCGGGACGATCTTCTCGAGGCTGGCGAGCACGACATGCGCCTTGGGCAGGAGCTGAGTCAGGTCGCCATTGCCCTCGTTGGTGACGATGACGCTCGAGCCCGTCTCGGCGACCAGGAAATTGGCGCCGGTGATGCCGACATCGGCCTCGAAGTAGCGCTTGCGCAGGATGCCGCGCGCCTCCGCGACCAGGCTCTGCGGCTCGGTCAGGTCGCGGCGCGCGTCGAGGTGGGAATGGGCGCGGCGGAAATCCGCCTCGATCGCGTCCTTCGTCAGGTGCACCGCTGGCGCGATGATGTGCGAGGGCGACTCGTTGCGCAGCTGGATGATGTATTCGCCGAGGTCGGTCTCGACCGGCTCGATCGCGTGCTTCTCCAGGTGCGCGTTGAGGCCGATCTCCTCGGCGATCATCGACTTGCCCTTGGTGACCGTGCGCGCGCCGAGGCGCCGGCAGATGCCGAGCACGATCTCGCGCGCCTCCTCTGGCGTGCGCGCCCAGTGGACATGCCCGCCCGCCTCGGTCACGCGGCGCTCGAAGCGCTCGAGGTACCAGTCGATGTTCTCGAGGACGTGGTTCTTGATGTCGCGCGCCTGGTCGCGCAGCGCGTCGAACTCGGGAAGCTTCGCCACGGCCTCGGCGCGCTTGGTCGGGAAGCCCACCTTCATCTTGCCGAGCGCGGATTGCAGCGTCGGGTTGGCGAGGCCGACGCGCGCATTGGCGCGGAATTCGTTGGATGTCGCGAGCATCACTTCGACTCCCCGATCGGCGGCGCGTCCTGCTCCATGCCGGCGAGGACCTCCGCGACATGGCGCACGGCGACCGGGCGCGCGCCCTGCTCCATCGCCATGCGCTTGAGCTTGCCCGCCATGTTCATGAGGCAGCCCATGTCGCCGGCCAGCAGCGTGCCGGCGCCCGTGGCGAGGATGTCGGCGGCCTTCTCCGAGACCATCTTGTCCGAGACCTCCGGATACTTGACGCAGAACGTGCCACCGAAGCCGCAGCACGTCTCGGCGCCCGGCAGTTCCTTCAGCGTCGCGCCCGCGACGCCGGCGAGCAGCGCGCGGGGCTGCGCCTTCACGCCGAGCTCGCGCAGGCCGGAGCAGGAATCGTGGTAGGTCACGACGCCGTCGTGGCGCACGCCCTCGATGCGCAGGCCGCGCACCTCGTGCAGGAAGGCCGTCAGCTCCCAGGTGCGCGCCGCGACATGGCGCGCGCGCGGCGCCCATTCGCGGTCGCCGGCGAGGAGCTCCGGATAGTGCTCGCGGATCATGCCGCCGCACGAGCCCGACGGCACCACGACGTAGTCGTAGCCCTCGAGCATCGCGATGGCGCGGCGCGCGAGCTCGGCCGCGTCGGCGTTGTCGCCGGAGTTGAAGGCTGGCTGGCCGCAGCAGGTCTGGCCTTCCGGCACCTCGACGTCGCAGCCCGAATCCTCGATGAGCTTCGCCGCGGCGAAGCCCACGCTGGGTCGGAAGAGGTCCACCAGGCAGGTGGCGAAGAGGCCGACGCGCGGCCTCGCACGGGTTTGCGTATCGCTCACGTCGCCTCGTCCATCCTTGCGCCTCGCGGGCCCGGCCGCCACGCGGCCCGGCCCGATCCCTTCGGGCAAGCCGCGCCCCGTGTCAACGCCCCTCGGCGCGCGCCGCGACGTCCCGGGGCAGGAGCACCCAGGTCCGGCCGCGCGAGCGCATCCGCCCGGCGCGCTCCGCGGCCTCCTCGCCCGTGCCCCAGAACACGTCGCCGCGCACGACGCCGCGTATCGCCCCGCCCGTGTCCTGGGCGACCAGCAGGCGGCGCACGCGCTTGGCCTCGTCCAGCGGGTCCTGGGCGTCGAGCCAGACCGGGACGCCGAGCGCGACATGGGCGCGGTCCACCGCGAGGCTGCGCCCGGGCACGAGCGCGACGCCCTCGCTTCCGATCGGCCCGTCCCCGGTGAGTTCGCGGAAGAAGACATAGGACGGGTTGGCGTTCATGAGGTCCTGCGCGGCCTTGGCGTCCCTGGCCATCCAGGCGCGGATCGACTGCATCGAGACCTGTTCGCGCGGGATCTCTCCGCGCTCGGCCAGGATGCGGCCCACCGGCACGTAGCCATGGCCGTTCTGCGCGGCATAGCCCACGCGCATCTCCCCGCCCTCGGCCAGCGCGACGCGCCCCGAGCCCTGGATCTGCAGGAAGAAGGCATCGACCGGGTCGTCGACCCAGGCGATCGGCCGCGCGCGGCCGGACAGCGCGCCGGCCTCGATCTCCGCGCGGCCTTCATAGGGCCGCAGCGTGCCATCGACGACGCGGCCGACCACGCGCTCGCCGCGCCAGGCCTCGCGGAACTGGCCGAGCTCGACGGCGACCATGTCGTCGGGCCGCGCCAGCAGCGGCGTGCGGAACGCCCCGCCCTGCCTCCTGCTGCCGCGCAGCAGTGGCTCGTAGTAGCCGGTGAAGAGCCCCTCCGCCTGGCCGCCATCGCTCAGCGCCAGCGGGCGGAACTCCGCCTCGAGGAAGGCGCGGGCCGTCGCCTCGTCGGCGCGCGCGGGCAGCGCCGCGCAGGCCGGGCGCCATTCCCCGGCCCTGCCATAGGCGGCCGGACCGAGCACGCGATCATCAGGCAGCCGGCGGATGCGCTCGCAGGAGCGCGCGAGCGCGGGCAGCGCCTCGGCGACGCGGTCGGCGTCCCAGCCAGGCAGGTCCCTGAACGAGGCGGGTGAAAGCCGCGCGACGCCGGTCGGCGCCGTGGGCGCGCAGGCAGCGAGGGCGAGAAGAAGAAGCGCGGCGAGCGTCGCCGCGAGCCGGCCCGTCACTGCGCCGTGTCGGTGCGCACCAGGAACCAGTCGGGGGCGCGCGAGCGCGTGTTGCGCGTGAAGGTCCAGATGTCCGTGACCGTCTCGACCCTGTTGGGATCGCCCTCGACGACGTTCCCGGCGGCATCGCGCGTCGCGTTCACCTGCTCGCTCACGAAGCGGATCGTCACGAAGGCGTCGGCGCCCTCGAGCCGCGCGTCGACGATGTCGGACGAGCCGATGCCGATCAGCGTCGTCGACAGGACATGCCCGCGCGACTGTCGATCGCGGATCGCGGCGACGAAGCTCTGGTTCACGCCGTCGGCGAGCAGCGGGCGGAGCGCGGCGGCGTCGCCCTGCGCGAAGGCCTGGACGATCATCTCGAAGGCGCCGCGCGCGCCCTGCGCGAAGCCGCGCGGGTCGAAGGACGGGTCGGCGGCGCGGATCGCGGCGATCCCGGCATCCACGCTGCCCGGCGCGGGCGGCGGCGCGGCCTCGGCCGGCTCGGCCTGGTCCTGGGGGGCGCCGCGATCCGGGAAGCGCGTGACGTTGTCGGGAAGCTGCTCGGGCGCCTGGCCCGGCCGATGGGGCTTCCAGCGCTCGGCATTCTCGTCGCCGGTGCGGCGGCCGAGCACGCTGCGCAGGCGCAGGATCAGGAACCCCGCGACCATGGCGAAGAAGATGATGTCGAGAAACGCGACGCCGGTCTGGTCCATCGAAATCCCCGCGGGTCCCGTGCCTGATCGCTTCGCAAGAAGCTGGCGGCCCGCGGCGCGGGCCGGAGGGGACGCTTTTTCCTGCTGGATCGGCGCTTCCCGGAGGTTACATAGGACCTTCCCTCACGTCGAACAAGCGGCGCGCCATGCTCCTCGTCCGTCACGGCCAGTCCGAATTCAACGCCGCCTTCACGCTGACCCGCGTGGATCCGGGGATACCGGATCCCGAGCTCACGCCGGTGGGCCGCCGGCAGGCCGAGGAGGCCGCGGGGCACCTCGTCGGCAAGGGCCTGCGCCGCATCGTCGCCAGCCCCTACACCCGCGCGATCCAGACCGCGCAGCTCATCGCGGGGAGGCTGTCGCTGCCGATCTCGATCGACGCGAGGGTGCGCGAGCGAGCGGCCTTCCATTGCGACATCGGGACGCCGGCCGCGGCGCTCGCGCGGCGCTTCCCCGACCTCGACTTCGCGGGGCTGGGCGATCCCTGGTGGCACGACCACCTGGCGCTCGGCCGCGCGGAGACCGAGGACGAGCTGGCCCTGCGCGCCGCCGATTTCCGCGCCGACATGGCGGCGCTTGCCGACTGGCGGGACGTCGCCGTCGTCACCCACTGGGGCTTCGTGCGCGCGCTGACCGGAAGGCAGGCGCAGAACGCCGAGATCATCTTCCACGACCCCTCTGCCTGAACCGCTTCCCGGCCGGCGCGTGGACGCACGCGCGGCGCCCGTGGTAGAGCGCCGCGATCCACCTTCCCGCGAGAGACGCCCATGACCGACCAGCAGAATCCCCCGCAACCGACCGGCGTCCCGCTCTCGGTCAACCTCCAGTACCTGAAGGACCTGTCCTTCGAGAGCCCGCGCGCGCCGCAGGTCTTCGTGTCGGAGGGGCCGCAATCCCAGGTCGGCGTCAACGTGCGCGTCGATGGCCGGGGCGTGGGCGAGAACACCTACGAGATCACGCTCCACCTCGAGGTCGCCGCCACGGCGGGCGACGCGCAGGTCTTCCTGCTGGAGATGGACTACGCGGGCATCTTCACCGTGCCGCAGCTGCTGCCCGAGGTGCTGGGACCGCTGCTGATGATCGAGGCGCCGCGCATGCTCTTCCCCTTCGCGCGCCAGATCGTCTCGAACACGGTGGCCGCGGGCGGCTTCCCGCCGTTGCTGATCAACCCGATCGACTTCGCGGACCTCTATCGCCGCCAGCTCGCGGCGCAGGTGCAGGCGCAGGGCGCGCCCGCCCAGGCCTGAGGCCGGCGGCGGCCCGGGTTCAGTCCGCCACCTTCCAGATCGGGTTCCTGATCTTCGACATCAGGGTGTCGTGCAGGGCAAGCTCGTCCGCGCCGGGCGCGTGCGGGCGCGCCTGCCTGTGGCGGCGCTGCGCGCGCTGCTCGGCCGCGACGGGCCCCGCGACCAGGTCGATCGAGGCCTGCCTGCCGCCGATCAGCTCGAGATAGACCTCCGCCAGGAGCTCGGCGTCGAGCAGAGCGCCATGGAAGGTCCGCTTCGAGTTGTCGATGCCGAAGCGCTGGCACAGCGCGTCCAGCGAGGCGGCCTGGCCCGGGAGCTTGCGGCGCGTCATGGTCATCGTGTCGACCACGCGCCCGCGCGAGATCGGCGGGAAGCCGAGATTGCCGAGCTCGGCGTTGAGGAAGCCGACGTCGAACTCGGCGTTGTGGATGACGAGCGTGGCGTCGGCGATGAAGTCGACGAACTCGCCGGCGATCTGCGCGAAGACGGGCTTGCCCTTGAGCTTGTCCGCGGTGATGCCGTGCACCGCCACGGCCTCGGCCGGGATGTCGCGCTCGGGATCGATGTAGTGGTGGAAATGCCGGCCGCTCGGCATGTGGTTCATGAGCTCGACGCAGCCGATCTCGATGATGCGGTGGCCCGCCCTGGGGTCGAGGCCGGTGGTTTCGGTGTCGAGGACGATCTCGCGCATGGGCCGCGCAGGCTATAGCCGCGCGCCGGTCACTTCCAGCCCGGCTTCCATGCCCGGCCATTGCGCGCCTCGATCAGGCGCAGAGCGGCGAGGAGGTCGCGGCGCGTGCGCGCCTGGCCCAGGGCCGAGGTCGCGACGGCATCGGCGCGGCGTCGCTTCCCGGCATCGGCGACCTGCCATGAAAGGAATGTGGCGAGCAGCCCGGGCGTCATGCCCGGCCGGCGCAGGGCACGCGCACGCTGCAGCCAGGCCGGCGCGGAGACGACGACCACGGCGTCGAGGCGCTTCTCCGCCCGCGTCTCGTAGAGGAGCGGTATGTCGAGCAAGACCAGGCGCCGGCGCGCGCGGGCATGCCGCGCGACGAAGCGGCGCGTGGCCTCGCGCACGAGCGGATGGATGATCGCCTCGAGCCTGCGCCGCGCGGCATCGTCGCCGCTGATGCGCTGGCGCAGCGCGGCGCGATCGACGGTGCCGTCGCGCACGCAGCCAGGGAATTCCGCCGCCAGCGCCGCGACGGCCGCGCCGCCACGCGCCATGAGGGCGTGGACCGCGGCATCCGCGTCGTGGACCGGGATGCGCGCGCGCCGGACTATGCGCGCCGCGACGCTCTTGCCCATCGCGATCGACCCCGTGAGGCCGACGAGGAGCATGGCGGGCGCGCCGCGCGGCTCAGGTGTTCATCGCCTCGAAGAAGTCCTTGTTGGTCTTCGAGCTCTTCAGCTTGTCGATGAGGAACTCCATCGCGTCCGTCGTGCCCATCGGCATGAGGATGCGGCGCAGCACGTACATCTTCGCGAGGATGCCCTTCTCGACCAGGAGTTCTTCCTTGCGCGTGCCCGACTTGGTGATGTCGATCGCCGGGAAGGTGCGCTTGTCCGCGAGCTTGCGGTCCAGGATGATCTCCGAGTTCCCGGTGCCCTTGAACTCCTCGAAGATGACCTCGTCCATGCGGCTGCCGGTGTCGATCAGGCCGGTGGCGATGATCGTCAGGCTGCCGCCTTCCTCGATGTTGCGCGCGGCGCCGAAGAAGCGCTTGGGCCGCTGCAGCGCGTTGGCGTCGACGCCGCCGGTGAGGACCTTGCCCGAGCTGGGCACGACCGTGTTGTAGGCGCGGCCGAGGCGGGTGATCGAATCCAGCAGGATCACGACGTCGCGCTTGTGCTCGACCAGGCGCTTGGCCTTCTCGATCACCATCTCCGCGACCTGCACGTGGCGCGTCGCCGGCTCGTCGAAGGTCGAGGAGACGACCTCGCCCTTCACCGAGCGCTGCATGTCGGTGACCTCCTCGGGCCGCTCGTCGATGAGCAGAACGATCAGGTAGCACTCGGAATGGTTCGCCGCGATCGAGTTGGCGATGTTCTGCAGCATCACCGTCTTGCCGGTGCGCGGCGGCGCGATGATCAGGGCGCGCTGGCCCTTCCCGATCGGCGCGATGAGGTCGATGATCCGGTGAGTCGAATCCCGGCGGAAGGCCGGGTGGTTCGAGGTGCCGCGCGCGGCGAGGCGCTCGGTGCGCGCGCCGGAGAGCTTGGTGCGCAGCGCGACGGTGTCCTCGTCGCCCTGGGCGCGGCGCGAGCGCGCGACGGGCGCGGGCGCGGGCGCGGGGGCGGGCGCAGGGGCGGGTTCGCTCTGGTCGACGACCTCCATCCTGAGCCGCTCCTCGGGATAGAGCGGCGTGAGGTTGTCGAAGTTGACGCGGTGGCGCGCGACCTCGGGCTGGTCGAAGTTGATCGTGCGCACGGAGGTCAGCGCGAAATAGCGCTCGCCGTCCTTGGGTGCGCGGATCTGGCCGTCGACCGTGTCGCCGGTTCGCAGGCCGTGGCGGCGCAGGATCTGCGGCGCGACGTAGATGTCGTCGGGCCCCGGCAGGTAGTTCGATTCCGGGCTGCGCAGGAAGCCAAACCCGTCGGAAAGCACCTCGATCACGCCGTCGCCGTAGATCGCGGTGCCGAGCTCGGCCTGCTGCTGCAGGATCGCGAACATCAGCTCCTGGCGCCGCAGCGTGGAGGCGTTCTCGATGTTGAGTTCCTCGGCGAGCGCCAGCAATTCGGTGGGGCTCTTGCGCTTGAGGTCCTGGAGGTTCATGGCCGGGTCTGGTCGCCTGTTTCGGTAGGGAAGACGCGCGTTTTCCTGGATGGGCCCGCCGGACGGGCCGGGGACCTTGCCCGCAAGAGGGACGCGGGACACGCGAGGCCCGCGGCGGGATCTGGAACGCTTCGTGGGAATCGCGGCGGGATTTTCGGGTCCCGCGAGCCATCGGACGATGGAGCGATCTGCCCGGGATTTAACCGGCCTGCGGCCACCAAGTCAACAGGAGGCGTCCTGGCGTGGTTTCACCAGGGCCTGACGAAGACGAGGATGACGATCGCGATCATGAGCAGCGTCGGCACTTCGTTCGCGATGCGGTAGTCGCGTGCCGGCCGCGTATTGCGATCCGCGGCGAATGCGCCGCGCCAGCGCGCGAGCACGTGGTGCATCAACGTCATCGCCACGACGAGGGCGAGCTTCGCCTGCATCCAGCCGGCGCCCCAGAGGTCCTGCGCCCACACCATCGCGAGGCCCGCGACCCATGCGACGACCATCGCGGGGTTCATGATGGCGCGCAGGAGCCTGCGCTCCATCACCTTGAACGTCTCCGACTGCGGCGATCCGGCAGGCGCGTCGCAATGGTAGACGAAGAGCCGCGGCAGGTAGAGCAGGCCCGCCATCCACGAGATCACCGCGACGACATGGAGCGCGCGCAGCCAGGGAAGCGCCTGGAGGATGGCGTCGCGCATGTCCTCAGGCCGCCTTGCCGGGACCGCGGCACGGGCAGCCCGACCAGCCAGGCGCGCAGATCCTGCGCTCGCCATCGGGAAGCGGGTCTGCCGTGTCGCGCACCAGCGCCGCGCGGGCCAGCGTGGCGAGCCCGTCGATGAAGGCCGGATGGGTCGAGACGGTCGGCACGCGCACATAGGCCGGGACGCCTGCCTCGTGCGCAAGCTCGGCGTATTCGATGTCGAGCTCGACCAGCGTCTCGCTGTGCTCCGACACGAAGGCGAGCGGCACCACGACGACGGGCACGCAATCCTTGCCCGCGCGCGCGATCTCGTCCTCGGTCGACGGGCCGATCCATTTCAGCGGGCCGACGCGGCTCTGGTAGCAGACGACGTGGTCGGCGCCGATGTCGCCGAGTACCCGCATGGCGGCGGCGGCCGTCTGCTCGACCTGCCACTGGTAGGGATCGCCCGCCTTCACGACCTTCTCGGGAAGCCCGTGGGCAGAGAACAGGATGCGCGGGCGTCCCTTGGCACGTGCAGCCTCGACGCCGTCGCGCACGAGCGCGGCGAGGGCCTCGATGAACCCCGGCTGCACGGGATAGCAGCACAGCGTACGCATCGGCGCCGCGAGCCCGGCGCGCGCAGCCTCCTCGCGCCACGCGTCGAGGCTCGAGGCCGTCGTCGTGGTCGAGAATTGCGGGTAGAGCGGCAGCAGCACGATGCGGTCCGGGGCGAATTGCGCGATGTCGCGCACGGCCTCCGGGGTCATCGGGTGCCAGTAGCGCATCACCGGGAAGGCGCGGACCTCGCCGAGGTCGCGCAGCCGTTCCTCGAGCGCGTGCGCCTGGGCCAGCGTGTTGGGAAGCAGCGGCGAGCCGCCGCCGATGCGGGCATAGATCCCGCGCGCCTTCGGTGCGCGGCGCCGCGAGATCGTGCGCGCGAGGAAGCGGCGCAGGAAGCCCGGGACGCGGATGATCGCGGGGTCCGAGAAGAGGTTGAACAGGAAGGGCTCGACCGCGTCGGGGCCATCGGGCCCGCCGAGGTTGAACAGCGCGATCGCGATCCTCACCTTGCCTCCTCGCGGCGCCAGGCGCGCAGCAGCGCGCTCAGCCGCTCGACGTTCTCGACGGGCACGTCGGGCGTGATGCCATGCCCGAGATTGAAGACGAAGGCGCGCTCGCGCCACGAATGCAGGATCTCCCGCGTGGCCGCGTCCATGGCCTCGCCGCCCATCGCGATCAGCAGGGGATCGAGGTTTCCCTGGAGGCAGGTCCGCCGCGGCAACTCGCGCGCTGCCCATGCGGGCGCGACGCCGGCGTCGAGGCCGACCGCGTCGACGCCTGTGGCCTCGGCGTAGCGGCGCAGGTTCGTGCCAGCGCCCCTCGGGAAGCCGATGAGGGGGATGCCGGGATGGCGCGCGCGCAGGGCCGCGACGATGCGCGAAGTCGGCTCGACGACCCAGCGCTCGAAGCCCGCGGCCGGCAGCACGCCCGACCACGTGTCGAAGAGCTGCAGGGCGTTGGCGCCGGCCTCCGCCTGGCGGCAGAGATAGGCGATGGTCGCCTCGACGAGGATGTCGACCAGCCGCTGGAAGACCTCCGGCTCGCGCAGCGCGAGGCCGCGCACGCGCATGAAGTCATGGCCGCCACCACCCTCGACCATGTAGGTCGCGACCGTCCAGGGACTGCCCGCGAAGCCGATCAGCGCCTGCGCGGGGTCGAGCGCGGCGCGCACCCTGGACACCGTCTCGTAGACCGCCGAGAGGCGCTCTGCGGCGCCCGCGAGCGCCGGCTCGAGGCGGGCCACCGCGGCGGCGTCGCGCACGGGCTCGAGCACGGGCCCCTCGCCCGCCTTGAATGCGACCCCGGCCCCGAGCGCGTGCGGGACGAGCAGGATGTCCGCGAAGAGGATCGCGGCATCCATCCCGAAGCGGCGCAGCGGCTGCAGCGTCACCTCGCATGCCTTCTCCGGGTCGAGGCAGAAGGCGACGAAGTCGGGCGCGGTGGCCCGGATCGCGCGGTATTCCGGCAGGTAGCGCCCGGCCTGGCGCATGAACCAGAACGGCGCGCGCGACGTCGCCTCGCCGAAGAGGGCGCGGACGAGGATCGGGCGTGTCCCTGGCTCGGTTCCGGTCATCACGCGCGGCTCAATACATCAGAAAGGAAGGATTGAAGAGAAAAGATGAGGAGGTAGTAGGTGCCTGTTGATGACGTGGATCACGGCGATGCCGTGGCAATCCACGGTCTCCTCCACCGCCCGGGGCATGGCCGACCAGCCTGTGGAGGATGATGGGCATGGATCCGCATTTGCCTTTCGCGCCAACGAGGAAAACATGGATGGACGGGGTGTGGATGGACGGGACAGTCTGCGCGCCATGAGGCTTGTCCACGCCATTGCGTCGCCTGCCCGGATTCCGCCCTCCTGTTGGGTGGACGGGGTGGGGAATCCGCCCAGCCGGGACAGGATCATGGTGCCTATGGACAAGTGCCGGGTTGTCCACCTCTTCCGCCCCTTCTCCCGCGGTGCCTGTGGATGAAGAAGTTCCACCTCCACCTCGTGTCGGACTCGACCGGCGAGACCAATCTCGCGGTCGCCCGCGCCTGCCTCGTGCAGTTCGACTCCTTCGAGCCGATCGAGCATGTCTGGTCGATGATCCGGACCGAGCGACAGGTCGACAAGGTCGCGGAGGGCGTCGCGGCCGATCGCGGCGTCGTCCTCTTCACCCTCGTCGACCCGCGCATACGCGCGCGGCTGATCGAGGCCTGCTCGCGCCTGGGCGTGCCCTGCATCGCCGTCCTCGATCCCGTGCTCGAGGCGTTCGGCGAGTTCCTCCATGCCGAGGCCGGCCACAGGCCAGGGCGCCAGCACCAGCTCGACGCCGACTATTTCGCGCGCATCGCGGCGATGGACTTCGCCATGTCGCACGACGACGGGCAGGCGATGGGCGACCTGCGCAACGCCGATGTCGTGCTCGTCGGCGTGTCGCGTTCGTCCAAGACGCCGACCTGCATCTACCTCGCCAATCGCGGGCTCAAGGCGGCGAACGTGCCGCTCGTGCCCGGCATGGAGCCGCCTGCCGAGCTCGACGCGCTCAGGCCCTTCGCCGAGGGCGGGCCGCTGGTCGTCGGCCTGACCAACGATCCGACGGCGCTGGTGGCGGTGCGCCGCAACCGCCTGCGCCTGCTGAACGAGAACCGCGAGACCGGCTATACGGACCCCGAGCGGGTGCGCGAGGAGGTCCAGGCCGCGCGGCGGCTCTTCGGTGCGCGGGGCTGGCCGGTGCTGGAGACGTCGCGGCGCTCGATCGAGGAGACGGCGGCCTCGATCCTCGCGCTGCTGCAGGAACGCCGACTTGGGAAGGGATGAGGACATGGGGACCACGACGCTAGGCCCGGGCGCGGGCGCCCCTCCGCTCGTGCTCGCCTCGGCGAGCCGGACGCGCCGCGGCATGCTCGCCAACGCGGGCGTGCTGGTCGAATGCGACGCCGCCGACATCGACGAGGGCGCGGTGAAGGACGAGATGCGCGCGCGCGGCGCGCCGGTCGCGGAGATCGCCGGCATGCTGGCGCGACTCAAGGCGGAGCGCGTGTCGCTTCGCCATCCCGGCGCGATCGTCGTGGGCGCGGATTCGATGATCGAGTGCGAGGGCAGGCATTTCGACAAGCCCGCCGACGCGGCGCGCGCGGTGGCGCAGCTCATGGCGCTCGCCGGCCGAACGCACAGGCTCTACAGCGCCGCCGTCGCGATGCGCGACGGCAAGGCGATCTGGGACGCGACGGACGTCGCGCTGCTGACGATGCGCGGCTTCGATTCCGGCTTCGCGCAACGCTACGTCGCCACGATCGGCGACGCGGCGCTGGGATCCGTGGGCGCCTACCAGCTCGAGGGGCTGGGCGCGCAGCTCTTCGAGCGCGTCGAGGGCGACTTCTTCACGATCCTCGGCCTGCCGCTGCTGCCGCTGCTCGGGTTCCTGCGCGGCCAGGGCGTCATCGCGCGCTGACGCGCGGCGCCAATGAAGAAGGCCGGCCCCCGTGACCGGGAGCCGGCCTTCCCTTCCTTCGCGCGCGGCTTCAGCGACGCCTGGACTTCGCCTTCGCCTTGGCCTTCGCCTTCGGGCGCGCCTTGGCGGCGGCGACCGGCTTGCCGACCGAGGCGGTCACGGCGATCTCGACGCGGTATTGCGGCGCGGCGAGCTTAGCCTCGACCGTCGCGCGCGCCGGGCCCATGTCGGCCGGGACCCACGAATCCCACACCGCGTTCATCTCCGCGAAGGTGGAGATGTCGGTCAGCCAGATGCTGGCGGAGAGCAGCCGGGTCTTGTGCGAGCCGGCGGCCGCGAGCAGCTCGTCGAGCTGGGCGGTGATCTGCTTCGTCTGCTCGCCGACCGTCTTGCCGGGGTTCTGGGCGACCTGGCCCGCGACGAAGACGATGCCGTTGCTGACGACGGCCTGGCTCATGCGGGTGCCGGGCTTGATGCGCTTGATCGACTGGCTTGCCATGTGTGTCCTGCTCCGGTTCTGGAAATGGGCGGCGGGACTATAGGCGAGCGCGGCGTGGCGCGCCTAGCTCTTGCCCGAATGCGGTGCTAGGTAGCCGCGCGTGCGACGCCCGGGAAACCAGCGACAGGAGCCGCATTTCGGCGGCAGCCCGCCCCGCGAGCAGAAGGCGCGTCGCGGCGCGCCCGCCGATGACGGCCGCAGGGCGCGGGGCGGCAAGCCGCCGCGCAGGAAGCGGCGCCGGAGCATCCTGCTCGCGCTGCTGCGCTGGTGCCTCGCGCTGTCGATCTGGGGCGCGATCGCGGCGGCGCTGGTCCTCGCCTGGTACGCGCTGCGCCTGCCCGACATCGGCGCGATCGCCAGCTTCGACCGCCGGCCGAGCATGAGCTTCGAGGACGCGTCTGGACAGGTCGTCGGCACGACCGGCGACCTCTTCGCGGGCGCGGTGCAGCTCTCCGAGATGCCGGCGCACCTGCCGCAGGCGCTGCTCGCGACCGAGGACCGCCGCTTCTACAGCCATTTCGGCGTCGATCCCGTCGGCCTGGCGCGCGCCGCGGTCGTCAACCTGCGCGCGGGCCGCGTCGTGCAGGGCGGCAGCACGATCACCCAGCAGCTCGCCAAGAACGTGTTCCTGACGCACGAGCGCAGCTTCGAGCGCAAGATCCAGGAATTCCTGCTGGCGCTCTGGCTCGAGCGACGCTTCACCAAGGACCAGATCCTCACGATCTACCTGAACCGCGTCTATCTCGGGGCCGCGACCTATGGCGTGGAAGCGGCCTCGCAGCGCTATTTCGGCAAGTCGGCCCGCCAGCTGAACATGCGCGAGGCGGCGGTGATCGTCGGCCTTCTGAAGGCGCCGTCGCGCTACGCGCCGACCAGCGACCGGGCACGCTCGCTGCGCCGCGCCGACGAGGTCCTCGAGAACCTCGTCGAGGCGCGCTACGCCACCGCGGCGACGGTGGATGCGGCGCGCCGCATGCCGCTCGGCGCGCCGGGCACCGGCGGCAACCTGCGCTCCGCGCGCTACTTCACCGACTGGCTCGCGGACCAGGTGTCCGGCTATGTCGGCTATGTCGACCGCGACCTCGTCATCC
>Ga0068872_10002347_pt1 | contig 14850 bp, 4 predicted proteins | sample NOAtaG_7_FD_66441 | JGI IMG/M metagenome (GOLD analysis project Ga0068872, IMG submission 66441) | Freshwater lake microbial communities from Lake Erie, under a cyanobacterial bloom - NOAA_Erie_Diel1S_2200h metaG | ecosystem: Environmental > Aquatic > Freshwater > Lake | place: USA: Ohio, Lake...
AGGGCATTGAATCTGGTAGGAGTCATGGATCCAGTAAGTTTGGCCTCGAAGACCTTCCTGGGAGCAGCATTCTTGGATACATATTGGACAAACTGACCTTGTTTCGTGAGTTCAACCAACAAGTTTATGGCAACCACGGACTTTCCGGTACCCGGTCCGCCTTCCACAATCAAAGTGTTACGATTGCCTTTTTCTGATTCTTTGGAGAGTAACAATCCTGTTTCATAAATCAATTTTTGTTCGTCAATCAGGATGAATTCTCGATTGCCAACCAACATATTGGAAAGGGAATCGGCCAATTGTTTGGAGGGTTTGATGCGTCCATTGTCAATTTGGTACATGATTTCCCCGTCATCCCCTTTTTTGACATGTTTTTTGATGAATTCCCTAAGGTCAAGCATTTCCCTTTTGAGGAAAACCGGCGCCTTTTCCAAATAGTCATTGTAAAATTCATTTCGGATAACTCCATCCTCTTCGTAATTATGCAAGTAGGCACAAGGGGTTAGTGAAACCTCATATTCGCGGACAGGTTCGCAGAAATCCTCAAGCATTGCAGCATAGGACCATGCTTGGTAAGATGGATGACTCGTTTCATGCAATCCCTTGCCCAATGCAGTTCTTACAATTCCATGTTTTTCACTCAATTCAGCCTTTGTCCATTGCTTCAATTCCACAATGATGACTTGGTTCGTATCGAACTCGTCTTTTCCGGAAATCAGGAAGTCTATGCGTTTGCTGGTTTGTGGAATTTGACATTCAATCGAGATGCCTGTATTGTCTGGAATCTTGTTGTCACTGATAACCCTTGACATAAAGGTTAAGGAGTTCCACCACGATTCAACTTCTTTTTCGGAGGTCTTTCGATTTAGTTTTTCTTTGAAGTTTTTTAAAATGATTTGGTCAATATGGCCGGAGTCAACATGCTCTTGAAATTGTTTTTTGATGGAGCGATAAACAATCATAGGTCTGTGTATTTCTTGGCGGTCCCTTTGGATTTTTCAACAGGGTATTTTTTTGAATTCAATTCTATTTTTTCCAGTACAATTTTTCTTACGTCTAAATTTAACTTTTCGGCTAGTAAAAATGCATAAGCAAACACATCTGCTAATTCTTCCTTGATTCTGTCTAGATTGGCTTGATTTGAATCCTTCCAAAGAAACAACTCTAAAAGTTCTGCGGATTCCACATTCAATGCAATCGCCAAATCTTTTGGATTATGAAACTGCTCCCAATCCCTTTCATTTCTAAACCTGATCAGAGCTTGTGTTATCTCCTCTGTCTCTCCCATGGCTTTGTATACTTGATGAACTCAACAAAAATAAGTATGACGGAATTTACCGAATTATTTCGAAGGTCTGTTTCAATGCAGTCCTAATTGTTACTCCTCCTGGGTGGAAATCAAATTCAATTCCCTTCAAAATGGTTTGATCTGAGGGATTGCTACGAATCCCCTAGAACCCCTGCAGCAGGTTGGTCAGGCTTGGGATGAGCTGCGCATCTTCTTCGGCGTAGGTCACTTGGAAGCCGGCTTCGGACATGTTGCTTGTGCAGGCGATTTGGATTTGTTTGCCTTTGCCCGTCCAAAGCGTCATGATCAGTTCCCAGGATGAGCCGTCCATGGGGTTCCAATAGGTGAAATTGGCTTTGGCCTGCCCGAAAAAGGTCCTTTGGATTTGGGTCATCAATTCTTGGTCCTCGTATTTGGGCCAAGAGTCGGATTGGAGGCAATTTTGAATGGTTTTTCGGGTGATGTCCAAGTGGGTTTGGCCATTCTCAGATGCCCATAGTTGGAAAAATACCTGCGCTGTATTCAACAAGGCCCCGCACTGGGTTAGTTCTGGGAGTTGGTTGAAGCGCCTTGTGGCTGAATGGGAAACGAAAATCTGTGGCATAGGCCTGATGGACAAGGAAGTTGTGCTTCCTCAAATGTGGGGATTTTCCTGCGTCATGACAAACACCAAACCCAGAGCCGTCAGTCGTGAAATCGTGGGCGGGTACAAACCAAAACCCCTGCTCTTCACATACCTTCGAAGAACAGGGGCTTGGTAGGGTTCAATGTTGGTAGGAACCGATGTGCATCATTGCTTGACGAATTTGGCCGTCTTGCCTTCTGCGGTACGGATGAGGTAAATACCCATGGCGAATTCGCTGGCATCCAACAAGGTGTCACCATCCAAGGTCAACTTGGCAACAACCACACCGTTTGCCGCCGTGACAACTGCCGTGGTAGGCTCTGAGACGGTAATCATCAAAATGCCATGGGTTGGGTTGGGCCTGATTTCCAACAAGGACAATTTGTCTTCTTCCATGCCAACCAACGTGACTTGGAAACAAGCGCTTACCACGGAGCAGCCGTTCAAATTGATTTCAACCGCATAGCTTCCGTTGGCTGTTGGCGTGAAGGACTGTCCGGTTGCGCCGGCGATGGGTTGGTTGCCGTTGTTACAATCCAACCAGGTGTAGCTGGCACCCGACTGAACTGCGGTCAAGGTGGATCCTGATTGGTTCACGGTAGCGTCCAAGATGGTCACCGTCACGGTCACGGCAAGCCTGTTCAAGCTTTCGCAGCCGTTGAGGGTTTGTGAGGCAAAATATGTTCCGGTGGTGATGGCAGTACTTCCGGCCAAAGGTGTACCCCCAGTTGCAGCGGTGTACCAAACGATGCTGGAACCCGTGGCGGTCAGGTCGTTGACCGTAGCAGCTGAACAGAAAGATTGGGTCGTATTTCCGGTTGGGGCTGCAGGAGAATTGACCGTGACGACCACTTCCAAGCGATCGGTACTTTCACACCCGTTGACCGTTTGGGAGGCAAAATAGCTGCTTCCGTCGGTCAAGATGGTTCCTGCTGGAATGGCCGTACCACCTGTGGATGCCGAGTACCAATTCAAACCTGCTCCGGTTGCAACGAGGTCGGCGACGGTTGCACCATTGCAGAAGGTTTGGGCAGCATTTCCGGTCGGAGCTGCGGGTATCGCATTGATGGTCACTGTTACGGCCAAGCGGTTGAGGCTTTCGCATCCGTTGACTGTTTGGGAAGCATGGTAGGTGCTGCCATTTGAGACCACGGTTGAAGGGGACAGGACATTTCCACCGGAGCTTGCGTCAAACCAAGTCACGGAAGAGCCCGATAGGACAAGGTCCGCCAATGTGCCCGAACCACAAATGATCTGAGTGGAAGAGCCCGAAGGTGCAGCAGGTGAATTGATTGTAACCACAACAGCCAAACGGGCACCACTTTCGCAGTTATTGAGGGTTTGGGAGGCGAAATAGGTAGAACCATCGGTGAGGGCGGTGCCTACAGTTAGGGCAGTACCGCCCGAGGAAGCCGCATACCACTGGATTCCTGAGCCCGTAGCGGTCAAATCGGCCACGGTTGCGGAGTTGCAGAAGGTCTGAGCGGCAGTGCCGGTGGGCGCCGGAGTCACATTGATGGTCACGGTCACGGCAAACCTATTGGTGCTCTCGCAGTTGTTGAGGGTTTGGGAAGCGAAATAGGTCGAACCATCTGTGAGCGCAGTGCCTACAGCTAGGGCCGTACCGCCCGATGAAGCCGAATACCACTGGATTCCTGAGCCTGTAGCGGTCAAATCAGCCACGGTGGCAGCGTTACAGAAGGTCTGAGCGGCGGTACCAGTAGGAGCTGCAGTCACGTTGATGGTTACGGTCACGGCAAACCTGTTGGCACTTTCGCAGTTGTTGAGCGTCTGAGTGGCGTAGTAGGTCGAACCGTTGGTGAGGGCAGTGCCTACTGCGAGGGCGGTACCACCAGTCGGAGCGGCATACCATTGGATGCTGGAACCCGTAGCGGTGAGGTTGGCCACGGTGGCAGCGTTGCAGAAGGTCTGAGCAGCAGTACCGGTCGGTGCAGCGGGTGCATTGATGGTCACGGTCACGGCAAACCTGTTGGCACTTTCGCAGTTGTTGAGCGTCTGCGTGGCATAGTAGGTCGAACCATTGGTGAGGGCAGTGCCTGCAGCGAGGGCGGTACCACCAGACGGGGCCGCGTACCATTGGATGGCAGTACCCGTTGCGGTCAGGTTGGCCACAGTCGCAGCGTTGCAGAAGGTCTGAGCAGCAGTACCGGTCGGCGCAGCGGGTGCATTGATGGTCACGGTCACGGCAAACCTGTTGGCACTTTCGCAGTTGTTGAGGGTCTGCGTGGCATAGTAGGTCGAACCGTTGGTGAGGGCAGTGCCCGCAGCCAATGCAGTACCACCTGAAGGAGCGGCATACCATTGGATGGCGGTACCCGTAGCGGTCAAGTTGGCCACGGTCGCAGCGTTACAGAAGGTCTGTGTGGCGGTACCGGTCGGTGCTGCAGGGGCGTTGATGGTCACGGTCACGGCAAACCTATTGAGGCTCTGACAACCACTGATGGTCTGGGTGGCGTAGTAGGTCGAACCGTTGGTGAGGGCAGTGCCTGAAGCGAGGGCGGTACCACCAGACGGGGCCGCATACCATTGGATGGCAGTACCGGTAGCGGTCAGGTTGGCCACGGTCGCAGCGTTACAGAAGGTCTGTGCGGCGGTTCCGGTCGGTGCTGCAGGGGCGTTGATGGTCACGGTCACGGCAAACCTGTTGGCGCTTTCACAGTTGTTGAGGGTCTGTGTGGCGTAGTAGGTCGAACCGTTGGTGAGGGCAGTGCCAGCAGCGAGGGCAGTGCCACCAGACGGGGCCGCATACCATTGGATGGCGGTACCCGTAGCGGCCAGGTTGGCCACGGTTCCGGAGTTGCAGAAGGTTTGGGCTGCAGTGCCGGTGGGGGCCGCAGTCGTGTTGATGGTCACAGTCACTGCCAAACGGTTCACACTTTCACACGTGCCTGGAGTTTGGGTGGCGTAGTAGGTTGTTCCGTTCACCAATGTTGTTCCGGCGGATAGGGCAGTTCCTCCTGAAGGGGTTGCATACCATCGGATATTTGAGCCTGATGCCGACAGATCCCCAATGGTGCCCGAGTTACAAAATGATTGGTTTGCAGAGCCTGTAGGCGCTCCTGGAATTCCAAATACAACGTTTACCGCAAGTCGGGTTGCGCTTTCACAGCCGCTGATCGTTTGCGAGGCATAGTAGGTCGAACCGTTCACCAATGCAGTTCCTGCGGATAGTGCTGTCCCACCTGTGGGCCCAGAATACCATTGGATACCTGTTCCGGTTGCGGAAAGGTCGCTGATCACTGCACCGGAGCATACAGTCTGAGTAGCAGAACCAGTTGGAGCCGGAGTAATGTTGATGGTTACAGTCACGGCAAACCTGTTGGCACTTTCGCAGCTGTTAAGCGTCTGAGTGGCGTAATAGGTCGTAGCGGTGGTGAGGGCAGTTCCGGCTGCAAGGGCCGTGCCACCTGAGGGAGCTGCGTACCATTGGATGCCGGAGCCCGTAGCGGTGAGGTTGGCCACGGTCGCGGAGTTACAGAAAGTCTGTGCAGCGGTGCCGGTCGGGGCTGCAGTCGTGTTGATGGTCACAGTCACGGCAAACCTGTTGATGCTTTCACAGTTTGAGACGGACTGGGAGGCATAATAGATTGTTCCATTGGTGAGGGCAGTTCCGGCTGCAAGGGCCGTGCCACCCGAGGGCGCTGCATACCACCTGATGTCTGTTCCCGTAGCGGCCAAGTTGGCTACCGTCGCTGAGTTGCAGAATGATTGGGAAGCGGTACCGGTTGGTGCAGCTGGGGCATTGATGGTTACAGTCACAGCCAAGCGGTTGAGGCTTTGGCAACTGTTGATGGTTTGGGTGGCATAATAAGTCGATCCGTTGGTGAGAGCGGTCCCTGGAGCCAAGGCCGTGCCTCCGGCCGAGACCGAATACCATTGGATGCTGGTTCCCGTTGCTACCAAGTTGGCCACCGTAGCGGAGTTACAGAAGGTTTGGGCCGTGTTGCCGGTTGGCGCTGCAGGGGCATTGATGGTCACAGCCACGGCAAAACGGTTGAAGCTCTCACAGCCGGAAACGGTCTGGGTAGCATAATAGGTGGTGCCGTTGGTGAGGGCGGTTCCCGAAGCCAGGGCCGTGCCACCTGCCGCAGCTGCATACCATTGAATGGCGGTACCTGTCGCAGTGAGGTTGGCCACGGTAGCGGAATTACAGAATGTCTGTGCGGCGTTTCCGGTAGGGGCAGCAGGTCCATTGACCGTTACGGTGACGGCGAGACGGTTGGTACTTTCGCAGCCATTCACGGTTTGGGTGGCATAGTAGGTTGTGCCGTTAGTCAAGAGCGTGGTGGGAGCGAGGGCAGTTCCACCTGCTGCAGCCGCATACCATTGAATGGCAGTTCCGTTGGCGACGAGGTTGGCCACCGTGGATCCATTGCAATAGGTTTGCGAGGCGGGGCCTGTCGGTGTAGGGCACAGGTTGGGCGTACAAGCATATCCGCTGACCCAGTTGGAGGTGGCACCGTTCAATCCAAAACCGGTCAAGGTCCCGTTGTCCGCAGTACCAGCCGCATCGGTCAGGGTTGTAACTCCAGCATTGTTTTGTGCTGGGAAGCCCTGATTGAAGTTGTAATCAGCGATGAGGTTGGTAGCCGTTACAGCAACGCAGTTGTAGCTGTCGCTCAGCTCTTGAGCAGTCAGCACACGTCCCCAAATTTTGACACGGTCCATGAGCCCCGCGTAGTATTGCGTGTTGGTATTGGCTCCCAAGGCAAAGTTGGCAGGCACGTAAGAAATGAAATGTGTAAACGGAGCGCCGACCGCTTGGCCGTCCAAATACAATTGTGAACCGTTAGCAACACCTTCTCGGAAAGTCAAAGCAACGTGGTGCCATTGGTTGTCATTCAGGGAAGCACCCGTGTAGGTGGTGGCACCTACCGAACCGTTGGCTGTCCAGTTGTAAGACATCAGTTGGTTGCCATTCAAAAACAAACCGTAGTAATTGGGCCTCACAATCAAGGCCCTGAATCCCGATCCTGCATTGGTGGTTTTGATCCACGCCTCGAAGGTGCCGGCAGAAGTGATCGAACTGTTGACAGTCGAAGCAAGGCCTACCTGGTCATTGAGGCCATCAAAATGCAATCCGTTTTCACAACTGTAGATATTGACAGTGACAGCCAAACGGTTGGCACTTTCACAGCTGTTGACGGTCTGTGTGGCGTAATAAATGGCACCGTTGACGAGCGGAGTTGTGCTTACCAAGGCGGTACCGCCGGTAGAGGTCGTGTACCACTTGATGTTGGTGCCTGTAGCCACGAGGTTGGCAACCGTAGGGGTACCGCAAAAGTTCTGGGTTGCGGCACCTGTTGGGGCAGCCACGTTGGTGACCGTTGCCGTCACGGCAAATCGTGAGGAACTTTCACAACCGTTGAGGGTCTGGGTGGCGTAGTATATTGCCCCGTTGGTAAGGGCGGTGCCAGCAGCGAGGGCCGTGCCTCCGACTGCAACGGAATACCATTGGATGCTGGTGCCGGTAGCGGTCAGGTTTGCGACGGTGGCAGGACTGCAAAAAGATTGTGCTGCAGTGCCCGTTGGAGCTGGCGTGGTGTTGACGGTCACAGTCACAGCAAACCGGGTAGCACTTTCGCAGCCATTTAGGGTCTGGGAAGCGTAGTAGGTCGATCCGTTTGTTAGTGCGGTGCCTGCGGTGAGTGCAGTGCCCCCATTGGCAGCAGCATACCACTGAATGCTGGTGCCAGTTGCCACAAGATTCGCTACGGTTGCTGAACTGCAGTAGGTCTGGGCGGCATTGCCTGTAGGTGCGGGCGTTGTGTTGATGGTTACAGTGACGGCGAGTCTCGCACTGCTTTCACAAATGACCGTCGTTTGGGAGGCATAATAGGTAACGCCATTCTGAACCGGGGTGTTGGATGGCAAAGGTGAGCCTCCAACAGGTGCAGCGTACCATTGGATATTGGTTCCTGTTGCCGTGAGATTGGAGACGGTTCCTGCATTGCAAATGACTTGGTTGGGGTTTCCGGTTGGGGCAGGGCAGGCCAATGCAGCACAATCCAATCCCGTGACCCAGTTGGATGTGGTTCCCGTCAGAGCAAAATTCACCAAGGTGCCGTTGTTGTTCAAACCGCTGTTGTCGGTCAAAGTCGTGACGGTCGTGTTGGTTCCTCCCGCCGTCCCTTGGTTGAAGTTGTAACTACCGGCCAAGGCCGTGTTTGTAGGGTTGCCGCAGGAGAAGGATGCACTGATTTCAGCGGCGGTCAAAATGCGCCCCCAAAGCCTCACGTTGTCGATTTGACCTTGGTAGGGTTGATTCGATAGGGTGTTGCCAATCTTGAAATTGGTTAATAGAGTTCCATTGGCATGATAAAATGGCGCACCAACAGCAGTGCCATCAATATATAATTGCGCATTGTTAACACCGTTTTGGAAAGTAAGGACTATGTGATGCCATTGATTGTCGTTCAATGTTGCTCCAGAATAAGTTGTAGCAATGTTGTCAACATAGTTGTAAGACATCAATTGGTTGTTATTCAGAAATAGACCTTGTCTTCCTTGTCTCACTAATACAGCCCTGAATCCTGTTCCGGCATTGGTGGTTTTGATCCAAGCTTCCAAGGTCCCTGAGGTGGTGATGTTGGTGTGCGTCGAGGCAGGAAGGTCAACGACATCATTGACGCCATCGAAATGAAGGGAGTTACACAAGGCCGAAGTCAAAGTTACGGTCACAGCGAATCGGTTCGTGCCCTCGCAGTTGAGTGCGCCGACTGTGGTGGTTTGCGACGCGTAGTAGGTCGAACCATCCACCAAAAGAGTGTTGGTGGATAATTGTGTTCCTCCGGTCGGGGTAGAATACCACTTGATGGCTGTTCCCGTTGCGGTGAGTTCGGAGACAGTCGCGGTGCTGCAAAATGTTTGTGTCGCGTTACCGGTTGGGGCGGCTGGGACAATGATGTTGACCGTCACCTGCAGTCTGGAACTTTCGCAGCCGTTGACAGTTTGTGAAACGAAATAAAGTCCTGCCACCAAAGCCGTGGATGGGGCAAGGGGAGTTCCGCCTACGCCCACCGAGTACCATTGGATGTTGCTGCCTGTGGCCTGAAGTTGTGAGACCGTCCCGCTGAGGCAGAAATTTTGTACGCTCGGCGCTGTAGGTGTGGTCGGAACCGGATTCACCGTGATGGTGATGGAATTGCTGGTTATTGGCGCACAAGGACTGGCACACAGATCACTCGAGGTCATTTCCACGGTAAACACGTCTCCATTGGCAATGGTTGAGGTGGTAAACGTTGGGCTGTTGGTTCCGACGTTTACGCCATTTTTCTTCCATTGATAGGTTGGGCTACCCCCACCGTTCGCGGGTGTTGCCGTGAAGGTCACCGAACTGCCGGCACAAATCACCGTGAAATTGGATGAAATAGACACTGCAGGGACCACAGCTGCAGCACAAGATTCATTCAGTTTGGCAAGAAATGCGTCAAAATACCCTGGTCCTGCAAGTACGGTGTTTTGGAATCCTGCGAACGCGATATTGGTTGTGGAGTTGGTCGCACCAGTTATGAAAATGTTGTTGGAATTGTCCCTCGCGCAATCATAACCTTGATCTTCTCCTGCACCTCCATAGTAGGTACCCCACTGCCTCACGCCGGAGGTGTTGAATTTGATGAGGAAGGCATCAGTACCGCCGCCAGCAGTCGTTTGATAACCATCCAAAGACGCAATGTTTGAACCTGATGTTGTTTGGCCGGTCATGAAGACGTCTCCAGTCGAATTGGTCATACAATTCCACACTACGTCATTGCCTGCATCCCCATAGTAGGTACCCCATTCCCTGACACCATTGGTGTTGAATTTTACCAAAAAGCCATCCTGTCCGGCGCTGTAAGTATTTTGATGGCCATTGATCGCAATCCCGCTCAACGAGTTTGTTTCACCTGCGATGTAGACATTCGCGGAGCCATCCAATGTACAGCCGTATGCGCGGTCTGGGGAGGTGCCTCCGTAATAAGTTCCCCATTGGCGTGTACCCGTTCCGTTGAACTTGGCCACAAAACCATCAAAATTCCCTGCCAAGGCAGCCTGATGGCTTCCCACCGTTGAGATAGCTGTAGTGGAACCCGTCGCACCGGCAATGTAGACGTTGCCTGAAGCATCGGCACGGCAAGAGTAGGCGAAATCGTTTTGCGCACCGCCATAGTAAGCGCCCCATTGACGGACTCCTGCACTGTTGAATTTTACCACAAACCCATCGTCATTCCCACCCAAAACGTTTTGGTGTGACCCATTGGCAATGGCTCCTGTTCCGTTCGGGGAATTCGTGTGGCCAACCAGGAAAACGTTACCGGAACCATCGACGGCACAACCATAGCCGTAATCCCAGCTGGTTCCGCCATAGTAAGTGCTCCATTGGCGTACCCCACTCGAATTGAACTTAGCAAGGAAAGCATCCCAGTTGCCGCCTCCGAAGGTGTTTTGATGGCCTCCTCCAGCGATGGCGGTGGTCGAGTTGGTATAACCAGCCATATAAACGTTTCCTGTCGCATCCACGGCCAAAGCCCTGCCAAGCTCATTGACGGCACCACCAAAATAAGTGGTCCAAACCCTGCTTCCGCAACTGTTGAATTTGTGCAGGAACGCGTCTACTGCACCACCGCCATAAGTGGTTTGGTATCCTCCCGCCACCATGCTGATCGAGCCAGTGGTTTCACCCGTGATATACACGCTGCCGCTTGCATCCGTTGCTGTTGCATACGAATAATTGAAACTGCCCCCGTTGGTGCCTCCATAATAGGTGCCCCAAATCCGGATGACCGGGTCGATGATCAAGGTTTGACTTGGGTCGTATGCTGGGATTTCAAAGGAAATTTCATTTCCGGAAAGCATGAATTGCGTTTGAATCGGAGCATTGTTTTGGAATGAAACTGGCTTGTCTTCGCTGACGGTTCCGAGGATATTGGCCAATTCCAAGCCGCCCTTTGAATTCAACTTCGGGTGGTCGACATGCTTGGTTTTGAGTTTGATTCGTTTGGGGTCCCCTCCTGGACGAACGACGAAGTCGTATTTCAACTGGCCGTTTTGGTTGTAAATCACCCAGTCGATGTGAGGATAAACATCATGATATGTCACTTTGGAGTATTTGTATACCTCCAACAGGTTTTTGTTGTAATAATTGACATAGTCATCGCTCTTTCCGTCGGTCGAAATTCTTGCGTTAGGGTTCGCTCCGACCAATTGGACGTCCATCCGATAGGTTTCATGCTTGATTTTTTTCCGCAGCTCTTCGTGTTTGCGATTTTCTTCCTCGGTGCGGTATGCGTTGGAGGGGTTATATCCCTTTGGGAATTCCGTTTTGTGGAATTGGTAGACGATGGCATCATCCAGCAAGAAAACCGACAAATCGCCGATTTGGGAGAAGTACCTTACCTCCGAAGCATAGTCGCCGCATACCTGGCCTAAGTTTTCTTCAAAGCCACTAACATGGTCTTTGAAAAGCGCTTGGGACTGTTCAGACAGGTTTGGGTTCCCATTGTTGGAATTGATCTTTGGATTGGCAAACCCAGCAGTCGAAGTCAAAATCAAAAAGGTGCAGAGGGCAATTAGATTTCTCATGTTGATTCCAGAAAAAGTTGAATTCGAGCAAATCTATTGGCCAAACAACATAGCGCCCCCTTTCACTTTGTGAATGGCATGTTTGACTTTTTGAACCGCAGGCAACAATTCCTCTGGCTCAAGTAGAAATGAAAATTTGAAGAGTTGATTTGCCTACTTAAGGATTTCCTGGATGGCTTGTTTCCTTTCTCGGGAAACGGGAATCTGAATTTTTCGGCTCAAGACAAGGTACCCTCCGTTGGCCTTAGAATAGTTGGTGATGTAGTCTTGGTTGACCAAAAACGACCGGTGGGGACGGATGAAATTGGCGCAATCGGCCAACGCATTTTCGAAGTATTTGAGGTTTTTGGAGACGGTCTTGGTGCGGTTGTTGGAACAATGGATTTTGACATAGGAACCGTCGGCTTCGAGGTATTCGATTTCCGAAACGGGTATGTACTCCGACCCTTCTTGCGTGGGGATGCAAAGGACCTCACTGCGTTCGCCCCGGAGGTTTTCAGACAGGGCCCGCAATCGCTTTTCGTTGTTCTGGCTTATTTTTTCTTCTTTGAGCTTGGCAACGGCCTCCGACAGATGTTCTTCCTGGATTGGTTTCAACAAGTAATCGATTGCGGAAAGTCGGAACGCTTTGATGGCATGTGCATTGTAAGCGGTCGTGAACACCACCTTGCCCGAGAAATTTCGGCTCAACAGAATCTCAGCCAATTGAAGGCCTGTTTTACCTGGCATTTCGATGTCCAAAAACACGGCGTCGGGTTTTTCAGCATCAATCAGTTTCAATCCCTCGTCCACGTTTTCGGCTTCGCCCACCTGCTTCACCTCAGGAGCCAACTCCAACAGCATCAACCGGAGCAACTTCCGCGCTTGCGCGGAATCATCGATGATGATGGCCCTGATCTCTACATTCTCAGACATGGATGCGGATGGTTACGGTGGTGCCGGCAGAAGCGCCATTCTCAAAATTATCCCGAATTTCCACTCCTACAACATCTTTTCGTTCATGGTTGAGCAATTCGATTCTCTTTTCCATGGCCGAAGTGGCAAAGGAGCGATGTTCCCCGCGGTTTTCCGCATTGATTGCGGCTGCGGATTGCCTTCCAATCCCATTGTCAGTGATGTTGACCGTCAGCAACTCTTCCATTTCGTTGAATTCGATGCCGATTCGGAGCGTTTTAGGCCCGGTTTTGTGACGCAGGCCATGCTTGAATGCATTCTCCACATATGGCTGTAACAACAAGGCGGGAACTCGAATCCCAGAAAGGTCAACATTTTCATCGATATCTTCCGCATACTCGAAGTCGCTTTGCAACAGCATGGTTTCAAGGTCGATGTACAGGTTCAGGGCTTCCATTTCCTGGTCCAATGAAACCGTCGGCAGGGAACTCAGCTCAAGGACTTTCCTCACCAAGTTGGAAAACTCGCTCAAATACTTGGCCGCATTTTTCTTGTCATTTTCATAAATGTACCCCTTGATGGAGTTGAGGACATTGAACAGAAAATGAGGATTCATTTGAGCCTTGAGTGCATTTTGCTGTGTCAGCCTGAGTTCATTTTCCAACCTCAGTCGCTGTAATTCCTGCAACTGCTTCCTCCTGATGACAACCAACCTCCACCGGAAAATGGTGTAAGCCAAGAAGAGGGTCGTCAAGGTCATCAAAAGGTAAAACCACCACCGTTGCCAAATAGGAGGATTGACATAAAGTTGGTAAATGATGGAGTTTGCTGAATCCACCCCTTCATGGTCGATGAGCTTGAGTTCAAGGGTGATGTTTCCTGTGGGCAAGGAGGCAAAGTCGATTTTTTCCACTTCCCCCGGAACCGAGATCCAGTTGCTGTTGGGGCCCAAAATGCGGTAGGCAAATTGGAAATTGCCATTGGAACGGTAGGCTATGCCGTCAACAGTCAGGGAGAGTTTGTCATCGTAATTCAGGTCCATAAGGTCTTGGACGCTTGCTTCCTTCCCATCGACGAATATCTTGCGTGGGACGATGCGCGATGGCACCTTTCCTGAATCAAAAGAGGTTAGGGGTATTTGTTGCAGACCTTCGCCCACTGCCCAACAAACATCCCCGGAAAAAGCGAGCGACCTGACGTTGTTGGACGGTAGTCCACTGTACCTGTCGAACAATACAAAATCCTTCGTATCGGGATTCAACACTAAAATCCCCTTGTTGCTGGCCATGAAAATCTTCCCTGCATGAAACCGAATTTGCACCACGCGGATGTCATCATCCAGTTGCTTGATCTTGACGACCTGCAGGCTTGGGTCCATGGCATACACCCCTCCGTCAAAACTGAAGGCATAGATTTTTTGGTTGTTTGAGTCCGAACACAAGGAGATGATTTGCTTTCCGCTGAGGGTTTTTCTCCCGATCTTGAAAGTATTCCCCGAGGGAACGATTTCCTTCAGACCGCTGTTTGAAGCAACATAATAGCTTGAGGAAAAGGGCGACTTGACAATGTCACGATACCAGTCCAAATCAATCATGTTGGCGGCCGACAACGGCGCATCGATGGTTTTTGTGAAAAAAATCCCTTGGGAACTCAAGAAAAAGTAGCCTTCGGGAATATGAAGCATGCATTTCACAGGACGGGTGCTCGGGTTCATCAAGCGGATTTGACCCTCCTTGTAGCGGAAAATACTACTTAACTTGTTGAAATAGATGCAATTGTCAATCGGGTCAAAATAAAGGGTCCCCAAGTCGGATTGGGGTTCATGCTTGAATTGTGTAGTGAGGTTGGTCGCCTTGTCCAGCAGTGTCAAAATGCCGTTTGTGCCTCCAAGAAAAACGTTTTGGTTGAAGGTAACCGCATGCGTGTACTGCTCAATCGCACCTGCTTCGTCCAGGGTCTGCCAACTTTTTACTTTCAAATTGGGAATCCGGATCAACCCATGATGAAGGGTGGTGAACCAATAATTTCCCTCTTGGTCCTGGATTCCATGTGAAAAAGACAACCGGGGGTGCAGCCATTCTGTGGTGCCGGAGTAGGGGTCGTGACAAACAAGACCTGTATAAGTGCCAATCCATAATTTGCCGTCTTGGGACTCAAATACACCGGTGATTTTTTTGCCCTTCAAGGCATCGGCCAGCGATTGATTCCGGTAGACCTGATAAGTGCCATCCTGTAGCCGGAATACTTTTTCTCCAGTGACACTCATGAGCCACGGATTTTTGGAAAATCGGGACAACGTCAATGTCAGGCTTTGTGATTCGGCATCGAGTTGAATGATTTGTTCTTTCCTGTTTCTCCAAATGAAAACCTTGGGTCCGTTTTGATAGTAGATGTGCCCCTCCAAGTCCGAAATTCCATGTGTGGTGTAGGCCGGCTTGCCCGGAGAATGGTAATGATTGGG
>Ga0068872_10002349_pt1 | contig 14845 bp, 12 predicted proteins | sample NOAtaG_7_FD_66441 | JGI IMG/M metagenome (GOLD analysis project Ga0068872, IMG submission 66441) | Freshwater lake microbial communities from Lake Erie, under a cyanobacterial bloom - NOAA_Erie_Diel1S_2200h metaG | ecosystem: Environmental > Aquatic > Freshwater > Lake | place: USA: Ohio, Lake...
ATTTCATTGAATGCTTTTTGCACTGACAGTGCTATCATCACACACAGATTTTATAAACTCTTGTCTTAAATGATCAGTGTAAAAAATATACAAATAAATTTATAGTGAATATATACCTAAATGACCTGTGTAAGCGCTTCCCGAAGGTATTTGCTTACACAAACTCTCTAGGATTGCTATATTTACAAATCAATAAAAATCTTAAAAATTTATCAAATTAAGAAAATGGATACAAGTCAGATAATTTCTCATAAATCAAATGATAGTAAAAAAATATTAGTGACTGGTGTTGCTGGTTTTATCGGTTTTCATCTTACTCAACAATTATTAAAGGCGGATTTCGAAGTTATAGGAATAGATAATTTAAATGATTATTATGACGTTTCACTCAAGCAAGATAGACTAAAACAACTAGAGGATCACTCTAATTTTATATTTTATAAGTTAAATATCGCAGACAGGTTAGCAGTAGAAGATCTATTTTTAGAAAAAAATTTTGATACAGTAATTAACTTAGCGGCTCAAGCAGGTGTGCGCTATTCTCTTAAAAATCCCCATGCTTATGTAGACAGTAACTTAGTTGGATTTGCCAACATTTTAGAAAGCTGTCGTCAATCGAAAGTTAATCATTTGATATGTGCTTCTTCTAGCTCTGTATATGGAGCTAATACGAAAATCCCATTTTCTACAAATGATAATGTTGATCATCCTATAAGCCTTTATGCTGCGACTAAAAAGTCTAATGAACTTATGGCTTACTCCTATAGCCACTTGTATTCTTTACCAGTGACATGTCTAAGATTTTTTACTGTTTATGGTCCGTGGGGAAGACCAGATATGGCTCCAATGCTTTTTACAAAAGCTATTTTAGCTGGTGAGCCAATTAATATTTTTAATTATGGCAAAATGCAGCGAGACTTTACATATATTGATGATATTGTAATTGGGTTAATCCAAGTCGTAAAAAATGTTCCTCAATTAAGTCAAGGCTTAATTAAAAATGATTCTCAATCAGGTCACAATAATACTCCTTACAGAGTTTATAACATTGGTAATAATCAACCTGTTGAATTAATGTATTTTATTGAAATACTTGAAAATTGCTTAGGTGTAAAAGCAAATAAAATTTTTCTTCCAATTCAATCTGGTGATTTACCTATAACTTATGCTGATATAGAAGATTTAGAAAAAGATATGGGTTTTAAGCCAAATACCTCACTTGAAATTGGAATTGACAAGTTTGTTTCATGGTATAGATCTTATTATCAAGTTTAAATTATCTAGTTATCAGTTTGTCTATACTTAGCTAATTTATGTCAAAATATTTGCGGCTTATTTTCGTCATATGCTCAATGTTTAAGAACTTATTCAGTAAGATATCGGTGTAATTTGTTAACTCTATCAAGAAATAGTTGAATATTAATCATTAAGAGAACGAACTAGATGTTCTATTCCAGATTGAATTGATATTTTAGGAACAAATCCCAGAATGTCATATGCTCTAGTTATATCAGATTGTGATCGACGAATGTCTCCAAAACGAGCAGGTTCTAGCTTAATGCTACCACTCCAATTAGGAAAACATTTGCTAACAATATCTACTAGCTCTACTAAAGAAGTAGAAATTCCTGTGCCAATGTTACATATTGAATAAAAATTAGAATTTAGTGGTTTAGTAAGAGCATCACTTAGTGCAGTTGCTACATCTTGAACATAAACAAAGTCTCGAGTTTGTTCTCCATCACCATAAATCGTAATAGATTGGTTTTGTTGCATTGCATTAACAAAAATTGAGATAACACCAGAATAACTAGAATCAGGTATTTGTCTTGGACCAAAAACATTAAATAGACGCAAGCCAATAAAAGAGAAACCAAATCTTTGAGAGAATAAATAAGCATATTGTTCACTAAATAGTTTCTGCCAACCATAGGGAGCTATTGGATTAGGAAGATGATTTTCAGTGATTGGAAGCTCTGTTTGCTCACCATAGATAGCTGCAGAACTGGTGTAGACCAGTCTAGGAATGCTTAACTTTTGGCATAACTCTATTACCCATACTGTTGCTGACAGATTATTTTCATGAGTATCTAAAGGATAAAGCCAAGAACTTGGAACTGAAGCTGTAGCAGCTAAATGGGCAATAGCATCAAATTTTTCTGAGAAGTCTTCTGGCTTACAATCCAGAATATTTTTTTCAATAAATCTAAGTCTCGGATGATTTGGTAGATTTCTTCTATTACCTGTACTCAGATTATCAATAACAACTACATGATGCCCGTCTAATAGCAGCTTATCTGTAAGATGAGAACCAATAAAACCAGCACCGCCTGTAATCAAAAATTGCATTATCTAAATCTCAAATTTTTTTATAAAAGTAAGTAGTTGGTTGTATTACAAAGCAATTGTTTCACTGGCATTCAAGTTTAGTGGTTAACATATTTGAGGATTTTTATCCACAAATATGGCTATTTCAAAGTTTAATCAAATTAGTCTACATTATTAGTTCATCGCCCTGTTGTACTTATAGCATTGAGAATATGCTGATACCATCCCAAATAATCGTCAACCATTCTTTCGAGATCAAATTTTTCAATTGCCACTTTAGCTGCTTGCTCACTTATTTGATTGTATAGTGTCTCATTCTCTATTAAACGTTGGACTGAATCAGCCATTCCTAATGCATCACCTACAGAGACTAAAAATCCTGTTTTACCATTTTCTATTTGTTCAGAAATACCTCCTACTTTAGTAGCAACAACTGGAGTTCCACAAGCAAGAGCCTCTAAAACTACATTAGGGAACGTATCAGCTCGTGCAGCATGAATGTAAACATCAGCGCTTTGATAGTACTTAGCAACTGTACTAGGATCTTTTGTGTAAGGAACAAACTTAACTATTGCTTGCCCAATTTTTGTTGATGGACTTTCTTCACCTAGAGCAATGAATAATATATTAATATTTGGCAATCTTTCGGCTAACAATGCAACTGAAGTTTGCATTGTTTGATAGTCTTTCCAATAGTTTTTACGAATTCCATTAGCAGCAAAGAGAATAACTTTAGCATTTATTGGTATATCTAATTCTGTTCTAACTTTGACTTTATTGTTTGGATAAAAAATAGACAAATCAACTCCGTTGGGAATAACTCGACTTTCTAAAATTGCTGCGTTTAAAATTGATTTTTTTACTTTATCCATTAACCATTGTGAAGGAGTAGCTATGTATAGCTTACTATTTTGATAAATTTTTTGTTTTCTTTTCCAATTGTAAGCCGTGTTATCATACTTAAATTCTGGGGGAATTTTTAAGTCTGGGCAATTACCACAGCCTGTTTGCCAGCGATCGCAATCGAATGAATGAGCACAACGTCCACTAAGTAACCAAGCATCGTGGAGTGTAAGAACTAGAGGTATTTCCTGACTAATTTTTGGTAGCAATCTCAGATCAAAATAATCGCCATGAAGGTTATGACAATGTAAAATATCTGGCTTTACTGGGGTTAGATTTAATAGATCCTGAGTCCCTTTAAAGTCAAAATACTCATATCCTAATTGTTGTTTAATAAAGCGCTGAGGTTGACCTAATATATATTTAAAAAATCTACGAATGAATTTCTCTCGTTTACTAACTTCCATTTGTGGCGTTAATTGATCAGCTAATTGAAACCAAAAATTTTTCCAAGGTCTATACTTGTCATTGGGTATCAAAACGATATTTGGTTCTTCTGATATCTTTGTTCCTACAGATAGAAATGATTTATATCCTTTTATTTGATAGCTACGATATAAATCATAAGCAATTTTTTCTGCACCTCCACTGATATCAGATGTACTTACTTGAAGAATATTTGTGAATATTTTTTGCATCTTGAGACTATTTTGGGATTTGGTGAGGTGATTAATTTTATAAATAACTAAATATTAAATCTTTATAGATATATTTGACGAACTACTTATCATGTTGTTGCAAAATCAAAATAGAGAGTTTAAATAATAAATTAATATACTGTTTTAATACCTCTTTAGAAAACTTGTAACTGTCCGATGAACGGATTATTTTCAATAACATTTTTAATATATTAACAAACTCTTTATTCTTAAGTTTTTTTATATTTAGGTCATCCTTATCATATTTAGATATAAAAAGATTAAATATTCTCAAATACTCCGTAAGTGCTTTTAAAGATTCTAATTTAGAGCTTCTATTGCTTTGATTATAAATATCTTTAGTAATCATTAATGATCGAATTCGAGTGACATTTTCTAAAGAAATCGATAATTCAGGCAAGGTATTTTGAATTGTTCTATAGGCAATAAAGTCATGGTTCTTGAGTTGGCTTTCTCTTTTTGTCTTTGTTATACCTTCTCCAGTTCTATATCTAAGGATTGGGAAATCAAGGTTTGCTCCTTGAGTATAATTTAAAAGGCGCGTCCAGAACTCATAGTCTTGTGCTGTTTTAAAAGTTTCATCATAATTTAAACTGTATTGGCTTAGAATATCTCGACGCAGCATCACGGTAGGATGAGCAAATGGATTATTTAAAAGACTAGTCCATCGAATTTCAAGATCATTATTGGGAACATAATATATTGAATAGCTATCAGTTGACGTGTTATCAAATAAAAGGCAGGGACTTCCTAGAATTCCAATTTCTGGATGCTTTTCTAAAAAATTGACTTGGCTAGATAAACGATTTGGCTCTGCAATATCATCAGAATCCATACGGGCAATATACTTGCCTTGGGCAATATTGATACCTCTGTTTAGAGAAGCCGTTAATCCTATATTTTTATCATTACAAATTAGTTTAATGCGTTTATCAGAAAAAGACCGAATGAGATCAACAGAGTTATCACTCGAACCATCATCTATGATGATAAATTCAAAATTTATCCAAGTCTGCTTGAGAATACTTTCTACTGCTTCTAATATAAAAGAGGCACTATTATGAGCAGACATTAATACTGTTACGGTGGGGTTTTGATACATTCTGATCGTTTATCCATCCATAATCCTAAACATAAGATTGTCCATTGCTGTTGAGGTGACAATTTATTAACAGTAACTCTTAATCCAGGTAATAAATGACTAAGGGGGCTATTTAGATCAGTTGCTTTTCGTAAAAGAGATTGAACATCAGGACGCTTTATCCAATTCCAAATTGGAGCACCAAAGCCTTGTTTATGACGCTCGTGAAGTTGATATGGCCATAATTTTCCACAAGATTGACGTAGTAAAAACTTACGATTAGCTTCTTGAAATCTTAGTGCCCAAGGCAAGTTTAAAACAAACTCCACTAAATCAACATCAAGGAAAGGTGAGCGTGATTCTAAACCATGAGCCATCGTTGCTCGATCTACTTTAACTAGTATATCTCCTGACAAATAACAGTCTAAGTCAAAAGAGGTTACTCGATCCATGTCTTGTAGATTTTCATGGGGACAGTAAGTTTGCTGAATAGAATACTTTGTCTGTAAATTTTTCTGCCACAGGGCATGACGATCGCAATTTAACTCAGTAGCAACTGCTAAATGCTGATCCCACCAGTCAGGGTAACGCTGTTTGAGTTGGGCTGAGTTATATCTGCTAACAGATTCTTGCCGTTGTTTTTGTACTGGTAAGTGCAATTTACCAAGAATGCGCCAGATTATTTGTTGTAGCCATTGTTGGGAGATAGAGTCATCTTTCATTAATAGGTGTTTGTACCATTCATATCCACCAAATAGCTCATCTCCACCATCTCCAGAAAGAACTACCTTTACCTTATGACTAGCAAATTCTGCAATCTTATATGTGGGTATATTAGAAGAGTCTGCAAAGGGTTCATCATAAACCATTGCCATTGTCTCAAGAAGTTCGCCAACCGAAAGATCCATCTGTAACTCATTATGCTCAGTCTGATATTTTTGAGCAACAGCCTGTGCATAGGGTAGTTCATTGATTAGGCCTCCAAAGCCAACAGAAAAAGTTTGGATAGGATGGGATGTATATTGAGTCATCAAGGCAACAATAGTGCTAGAGTCTGCGCCCCCACTTAAAAAAGCGCCAATGGGTACATCAGCCACCATCTGACGCTTCACAGCTTGTTTAATCAAGTACTCTACTTGCTCAATAGCATCTTGAGTATTGATGGGACTTTGCGAATATTTCGGTTGCCAATAACGCCACTGTCTTATTTGTCCGTTTTTCCAGATTAATGCATGGGCGGGGGCTAAAGTATGGATGTTTTGATAGATAGTCTGTTTTGGTGGAACGTAAAGGAGCGCAAGATAAGCGTCTACAGCTAATGGATCGAGTTGAGGTTGGATCAATTTTGACGCAAGGATTGCCTTTATTTCTGAAGCAATGATGAGATGCCCTTGAGGTGATTGGGTGTAGTAAAAAGGTTTTTCACCAAGGCGATCGCGTGACGCAAAAAGTGTTTGTTCCTGTTGATCCCAGATGGCAAAGGCAAACTGTCCATTTAGATGAGATAAGATTGATTCACCATAAACTTGGTAAGCCTTCAATAAAACTTCTGTATCCGACTTAGTATAAAAATGTTCACCTTTTTTTTCTAGCTGTTGACGTAATTCTCGGTAATTATAAATTTCGCCATTGAAAACTATCCAGTAACGTTGATTGTCATCAGACATGGGTTGAGTCCCACCAGATAGATCAATGATGCTAAGGCGGGTATGTCCTAAATGGCAGTTATTATTGAGTTTTACTGCTTTTTGTGTGTCAGGTCCACGATGTTTTAGGGCAGCAATCATATTATTGATTGAATCATCAGGAATTTCTCTGTCAATAGATATAATCGCCGCGATACCACACATAAATTTAATTTCAGGTTTAATTTCTAAGTAAGTCCAATTTGTTTGAATACCATTTCAAAGCGCTTTTGCCAAGTATGCTCATTTCTTGCTCGTTGCATACCCGCTTGACGAATTTTTTCCCTTGCATCGTCATGTTTTAAATAGAAATTAGCCTTATCTATTAATTCTTCTGGACTAGAAAAACACACAATTTCTTTGTCTGGCTCAAAAAAGTCAGTAAGTTCATCAAAATATTCAACTAGATAAAAAGCCCCACTCATAGTTGCTTCAAAATCTCTTAAGCGCACCTGTTTGATCGGTGATTCACCTTGCTTTGGCATCTCTGCTACAGTGGTAAAACCTAAACTAATTTTGCTCCGACTATACATTTTTATGTATTCTTCATCACTCAATGGTGCACCACAATATTTAGCAGGAACTTCCCAAGAAGGACGATTTAAAGCAATATTTTTTAGCGATCGCGCCCATCTACGCCACAAAGATGGCTGTTTTTTTTCCCATAGTGGTCCCCAAGCTCGTGCATCAATTTTGGCATTGATTAGGTGACGAATATAATAAGGGCGATCTCCATACTTTTGTCCAACAAAAGTTACATCATATTCTTGAGCCAAGCTATGGGGTTTATAAACTTCTGGATTAGCTGCTTCTTGGCAATAAATAGGATTAGCACCAATGCGCTTGTAGTCTTCTAAACGAAATTTCTCAGGAACTAAGCAGTAATCATATGCGGGGGCAATTTCTTCAACAAGATGAAGCTGATATGAAGCATTGCAATACCAATTGATGGTTAGAATCCCCATTTCTTTTATTTTTTGAATTACATCTGGTTCCACATAAGCAGAATAAAAATAACTAAAAAACAAATCAATTGATTTTTGTCTATGAGCTAATTCTACTTGCTTGATTAGCTCGTTCCCTAGTTTAGGTCGATTTTTATCGATAAACTTACAATGAACAGGGTTAAGGATATCAAGATTGTAATTAAATTCTGAATAATCAAATTCAAAAGTTACTACTTCATGACCTAGCTTTACTAAGGATGAATAAAGATTGTAATTCCATAGCTTTGAATTTGGCAAATCATCCTGATGCGCTGTATTAGGAGCCGCATAAAAAATTTTCATAAACTATCCTTTACAACTCTCCTGCCAAAATGAGGTTATAAGAGTCTTTGCAATCATCTTATAACCAATATCATTTAAGTACTTATATACCTTGTTGTTATATAAATTTTCAAAATCTAGGCTATGTATTTCTACCAATAAAACTTTAGGTCTATACTTTAACCAGTCATTAGATTGTAGAACTTCCAACTCATATCCTTCGACATCAATACTCATGAAATCAATGGATTTTCCATTAATAAGATGGCTGTTTAATATGTTAGCTAAAGTATCGACCTTAACCACCTTAGTTTCGATAAGCTTACAGCCATGCTTTGGCTCGTTTGCCAATTCAAATGCTAATTGCTCATTAAAAGTATTGACAGCAGGTTCATTAAATATAAAATATTTCATTTCTCCAGAGTAATTGCTAACTCCTAAATTTAAATTTACATCCCTAGGACGATGCGAATCAAACAAGGGCTTCATATTAGGAATTGGATCAATATTGATTCCAGACCACCCCATTTCATAGAAGCAAAAAGTGTTAGAAAGTCGATATGGATGATGCGCCCCTATATCAACATAAAACCCTACATTCTGCTTAGAAGCGAAAATTGATCTAACAATTAAATCTTCACCTTCTTGAGAAAAAGACTCTTTAGAATACCTATGTGGAGGATAGGCTAATTTGTATATTTTATTGAGTATTTTTCTTATTATCATTCTTATCTATAGCAACTTTGTTATATTTAAATTAATAGCAATTTTTTTCGCGTAGGTCTGAATTGAAAATTCTTCTTTGAATCTGGCTTTACCTATTTCTGATAATTTGCTTCTTAAGTTAGCATTTTGATAAAGATCCTTTAAAGACTTTTTAAGTTCCTCAATGCTACCTTCATTAGTCACTAGACCTGCTTCGCCCAATACTTCAGGAATTGCTCCACTGTTTGATCCAATAACAGGAATCCCCATTACCATACCGTCTGTTAAAACCCCTCCAAACTGCTCTTTCCATGTAGAAGTTGTTAAAGAGGGAACTACTAAGCAGTGTATTGTTAAGTAAAAGCCCCAAAGTTCTACCTTAGGTAACAATCCCATATAAAAGACACGAGATTTTAGTTCAGGCTTTTCTATCCATAGTTTTAACTCATTGATTTGCTCGCCATCACCAACAATTATACATTTATAGTTGCTCGGTAATTGAGCGATCGCTTGGAGTAAAATTTTCCATCCTTTTTCCTCGCAAATCCTACCCACGAATCCAACTATAAAGTCATCTGGTAATTTTACAAAAGGAAGAGGCAATGGTTGTAAGTTATCTGGTGGTGACTGATTACCTGCAACTAAAGTACTGGTCGGCACTTTTTTAGGAAATCCTACTGAATGAATTCCTTCAATAGATGTAGTTGCAACTGCCATTAACCCATTTAGCCTTAGCCATAAAGAGCGACGAATTAACTCCTTAAAACCTGTTTGCTTAGGAAAAATATTTTCGCATACAGCAGTTACAATTCTTATCTTTTGATTAAAATAATATAGCTTTAAAATATGAAATAAAAAGTAATTAGTTGGTTCTTCTTGTACCCAAATAACATCTGGATTAATTGTTTTTAGAGTTTTGCATAAATACTTGACTTTTGTATGGCGATCGCAATCTGGTATTTGATAAATAGTAATCCCTAATTCTTCCGCCTCTAATGTAGGATCAGCCCATCCTAACTGCTTATGAACATTTGGGATTTCAGGTGGAGTATCGCTAATAATATAGCCTTGAACTTCATAATGAGAACATATATATTTGAATGATTCCCAGTGCATAGGATAGAATGCTTGGCTACTGTAAAGACATAGTTTTTGCATGATGTAAGAGTATGTAAATGGCTTTAATTTCTTATCTATATCTTTATGTATTTATTTCTTAATCGCCGCAAAAGATGTGTTGCACCAATCAGTTTGATGGATATCTTTACAATTAGATTCTTCCATCCATTGTAAAACTTCATCCGAATCATGGGTTGTAGCAATTGATGGTGTAATGGCATCAAAAATATCCAAAATTCGCCAACGAACATCAGGTAAATCTAAAACTACTATCCAATTTTTTGCAAGATAGTTAAGCAAGATCGATAAGATGGGAATGCGACTACCTTTAGAGATAATCGGGGTTAAAACATATGCAGAAAGATAAATATAAATAAGAGCAGGATAGTATTGAAAAACTGGTTTCAAGAAGTTGTGTAGTTTGCGAAAGCGTTGTACGGAAACATAATCATAAAACTCGCCCTTAGGGTAAACACAACAAGCAACCCATCCATCACTTTTAATAGTTTTGACTAAAGCCTTTAATCCCTCTAGTGGTTTAGGGGTATGGTGTAATACGCCAATTGTGTAACCACCATCAAAAACGTCTTGTCGAAAAGGAGAGTTAGTAATATCACCTTGGACAATTAAAACATTTGGATCATTAGCAAAATTAAGACGAGCTGCTTCTACAGCTTGGCTTAGATCAATACCAACAGCTATTCCTCCTTGCTGGCGGATAACATCAAGAAACCTACCTGAACCACATCCAAACTCAACTAAGAGTTTCCCCTCAATTTGTGCTGGTATTGTACTGGTTATCCTCTTCCACATGGAACTGGTGTGACCAGCCATTGGTCTACCAATATTTTCAGATTCAAATTGTACTTTGGGCCAACGATTCCATTCAAAGCCAAAACTTGATGCATAGTATTCCTCATCAACAAATCGAGGTATACCACGAATTATCGGATAACTAATACCATCTTCTGTAAAAAGTTTACCTGTTATCACCACACCATTAGAATTGATGGAGGTAGTTGTTAGATTTAATAATTGGCCTGTTTTAGGGCAACACAAGATCTCTAAAAATTTACTGTGCATAAATCATTAATTATAAATAAATACTACTGTGCTGGCAATTGAAAATTTGTATATTTAGTTAGCGTCGCCAAAGATCTTTTCTTACAAAAATTGTATTAATATTAGTATCTGCAAAAACTATATAATCTTGATGTTCAAGAAAATCAATAATCTCTGTATTTTTAATCCCCATACCAGTATTTGAAAAAGAAATTGTTTCAACACAAATAACAATTGGTTTACTTTTTGAAAAATCAATAGATTTGATAATGCGTTCATCTAAACCTTCTACATCAATAGAGAGTAAATCTGGAAATCTATTGTCACAATAAGTTTCTATGATTTCTGATATAGTCTTAACTCGTATCTGTTTTTTTTCTAAAACCGAATATCCTTCTTTCTCCATGTTATTTGCTGTTTCTTGAGAAAAAGTTGTTAACGTAGGTACAGACATTATATTGAGAGTCATTTCGCCTGATATATCACTGACACCGATATTTAAATTAAGGTCAAATTTTCGTTTTTTTAAAAATATTTGATATTGATCAGGATCTGGTTCTATATTAATTCCAGTTGCTCCACTACTATAAAATATAGCTGTATTGTTGAATCGATAAGGATGATAAGCACCAATATCTAAGTAAGAAGGATTAACAATACCTAATCCGTCAAAAATATATTTAATAATTAAATCTTCGCCACATTGAGAATAGCTCAATTTCGTCTCTTGATTGATTTGTGGCAATAATTTTATCTTATAAAAAACTGTCTTGAAAAAATATTTGAATTTTCGAGAAAGAAGATTCACAATCATTTTTTTCGCCACGGAAAAAAGTAATCTACTTACTATTCGTAAAGCCCTCAAAACAGTTACTAGATATAACTCAAGCTTATCAGGGACATTGATTATCGTGATGATTTTTAAATATCCCTGAAAATAATCAATCCACAAGTTAAGTTCTTGTAAAGATTGAGTTATTTGTGACATAAAAGAGATGTTAGAATTGGAAGCTGTCTGAACATGATTATTGATAATACGCTTAAAAAAAAGAAACTCAGAAGACATGACTAACCGCCCCTCTCCTAATAATCGGAAAACAAAAAGCATGTCAGAACCAAAATCTGTATTTCCCCATATTGTGAGACCACCTATCTCTTGAATTTTATCTTTTCGCATTAATCCATAAATAAGATTGGCTTTACCCAAATATTCTTCTGCTGTAATGTATTTACTCAGTTGAACACAATGCTTACTGTCGGTTAAAAAATGTATATGGGGATAGCTATTTATTACAGAAGAATTCATGTCGATACTTTTCAAACAAGAAAAAGCTAGTACATTATTAGGGTCAGAATCCATTAATTTTACTAATTCAGTAATATAGTTTATCTCCCATAAATCATCATGCGCAGCCCACATAAAGTATTTCCCTGATGACAACTCTAGGACTTTATTAAAATTTGCAAGACCTCCTTCATTAACTTGATTACGAAAATATTTTATTCTTGAATCCTTCTCAAGATATTCTAAACAAATTGATTGAGTACTATCTGTTGAGGCATTATCGGAAATAATCAATTCGAAATTACCGTAATCTTGAGAGAGTAATGACTCTAAAGCTTCTTTTATATAATTTGCACCATTATAAACAGGCATACCTATACTTACTAAATCCGTCTTTGTTTCCATGTTATTTTACCTGTTTTAAATATCTCATCTGTTTTGCATTTTTTGCCCGTATGCCTTGTATCAACGGGCTGGCGATCAAAAATCTCAATTTAAAAACAAAACAGCTTATCTGGCGCAATAGTAATAAGAAGCTTGTTTTGAACGCTCTTGTCAATCTCACATTCTGGATGAGTTTTGAGGCATTGCTCCTACCTCGGTTTTAGTCTTGTTCCCTAATCCTCAAGGGCGATCGCCAAACATATCATCATGCACATTTTCGATCATCGTATCAAATACCACGTAATAATTACCCAAATTCATTAGATGCGTATAAGCTTCCAGTTTTGGAAGAACATGAGCGTGGGTTTGATTGCGACATAGACATACAAAAATTGTAATAGAATTTTTTACAATATTTTAATTATTATTGAACTCGCTTTAGATAACCATCGGGGCTTGATGTAATTTGAAGCTTTCCAGACACAACCTGATCAACTTGAAAGTTTTTATTAGATAAAAGAAATTCTTTGGATGCAGTCAATGGATTATTTCCAATGCCCCAGTCTCTATTATGAAAAAGACCTTCTACAGCGTATTCTATACCCGTATCATGAACTATTATATAGCTACCACACGACACAAGAGGTGAGTATTGCTCTAGCTCTGCTTTAACGTGATCGTGGGTATGATTCGAGTCTAAAATTACCAACACCTTATCCTCTGGATGGAGAAGTTGCTTAACCTTATTAAGGGTTTGATCGCTAATTGATGAACCTTCAATCAGTTGAATCATTGCTGAAAGAGGATGTGAGACAATTGCATCTCTATTGTGTTGACGTATGTCAATGTCAATTCCGATACAGCGACGTTTTGACTCTGTAATTGTGGCTCTACCATTTTCACACAAATCAAGCAAAGCTAATTGCGAAGCATTAAAAATAAGCGATCCACCTCGCGCAACTCCAGTTTCGATAATTACTGTAGGCTTTACCATCCAAATAATTTCTTGAGTTGCAACAACATCAGCAGGCAACTGAATAATTGGCAGTCCCATCCAACGCCAGTTGTAAACATACTTGTGAGTGGCTGTTTTATTAATCCACTCTTGGGATACATTTTTAACTTCAGGATCGGATGATAATTTTTTAATATTTTCTATCGATTCAAGCTCGAAGTTCTTCAGGTCGCTCATGCGCTTTTCTCCAATTTATTGAGGTTGAATTTAGGATGTTCACAGACTCTAGACCTAAGTGAGCAATTGCGTCTAACGCGGTTACATAAGGTGTAAACTGACCAAAAACTTGGTTGTAGTTTAATATAGAATACTTCATATATTGCACCTCAATCCTACTTGACTCAAAGAGGTCATGATCAAGATATTTAAGCGCACCATGACCAGTTAAATAAATAGTTCCTCCTAAGCTTTTGGTAATGTCATGTAGCCGTTGGGAGCTAGAACCACTAATACCTAAAGATGCGGAATCAAGAAATTTAACAGATTTATCTACTTGGAAATAAGAAGCCAATGCTTGTATTGAAGCTTTTCCTAAATCACTAAGCAGTTCAAACTTTTCTGAATGAACTTGGTCAAAAATAGCGATGGCATCATCAATAAATTTGGTTTTACGGTAAGAACTTATCAGGATAGATCTATGATTTTCAATCCAGTTTGAATCATAACTAATATATGACTCATTAATTAATTGGTTTTGATGTTTTTTTTGTAATGGGACAGTGATTAAAGTTGTTCCTTGTGGCGTTTTCACTTGAACTCGGTTATAAAATCCTCGTGACAACTGGACATCATTGTAATGAACAAAAACATCAGCAAGACGTATTTGATCTATTAATCCGCACCATGGGAAATACATCGACTGAGAAATAACTACAGTCTTGTCCATATCGCATTTTTACCATTTAAAAGTCTATAATATCCAATTTTCGATCTGCTACAGCATAACCAATTCCGCCTCTGCCTACTCCATTACCAGAATAAAACATATAAGTTTTATCACCATAATTATAAATAGCGGGATAGCAAATCATCTCTGAATCCCATCCATTTGCAGACTTCTCAATTCCAACTTCAGAATCTCTCCTTTCCCAAGTAATACCATCATGTGAAGTAGCTACTCCTGCCATATAGCATTTCTCATCCACAGAACTACTTCCTCTAGTTGAGTACCACATAATGAATCCCTGCTGAGTTCTAGTTACCCATGGTACTGACAATACTTCACCATCATACTTGTATTGGATAACAGGCTTTTGGTCAAGTTTCCAATCGAGACCGTCCTTAGACTCCGCATAATAAACTGTGTATATAGGCTCGGGTCTATCTTGAATAAATTTCCAGTCAGTGCCAA
>Ga0068872_10002353_pt1 | contig 14836 bp, 13 predicted proteins | sample NOAtaG_7_FD_66441 | JGI IMG/M metagenome (GOLD analysis project Ga0068872, IMG submission 66441) | Freshwater lake microbial communities from Lake Erie, under a cyanobacterial bloom - NOAA_Erie_Diel1S_2200h metaG | ecosystem: Environmental > Aquatic > Freshwater > Lake | place: USA: Ohio, Lake...
AGGCTCATCGCGGTGCAGCACCTGTGCTAATCCGTATTGAAACTAAGGCGGGGCATGGTGCCGGTAAGCCTACGAGTAAGCAGATCGAAGAGGCTGCTGACATCTGGAGTTTTGTGATGGAAAACATGGGGATAAAGTCAGTTTCGGTAAGAAAATAGTTTTTGGATGAACCGCAAAAACCATATTTTTATAAAAACCAAACCACATGCTTAAAATCAAATCAACAGTGCTGCCTCTCATGCTGGCAGCCCTTCTTGTACTGACTACTTCGTCAGTGCCTGCGCCCAAGCCGGCCAAGTCTGCTTCCACTCATTTGACTGCAAAGGAAATGTATTCGCTGGTAGAGCAACAAACCGGTGCGGAACTGACCTTCAAAGAGAAGGTCGCCCTCAAGCTCTTCAATAAAAAAATCAATAAGTCGCTCGATAAGGCTACACCTCCCGGTGGTGAAAAGAACCAGACCGTAGCTTGGCTGCTGGCGCTGTTTCTAGGGGGATTGGGCATTCATCGTTTTTACCTGGGGTATACATGGCAAGGAGTGGTTCAACTCTTGACCGCAGGTGGTTGCGGTGTTTGGGCCCTCATAGACTTTATCCGCATTTTAACGGGAAGCTTACAACCTAAGGATGGCTCTTATGCCTCAAAAGACCTCTAAGCAAAAGTGGGTCGATAAGTTGACCCTTTTTCGAATTTCTTTTTCTCCAGTGCAAAGGATCGCCCTTAGTAGGGTGATCCTTTGTTTTCTGGTCGTAACACCCGTTATCATCTTTCTTTTACCAATTGATTTTTTTGATCAGGGCACTTCTCTCTGCTTGTCTCAGCTCTTATTTGATAGCGAGTGTTATGCCTGTGGATTGACCCGGGGTTGCAAACATCTACTTCATCTCGACGTAGAAAATGCATTTGCCTATAACATGGGTAGTTTTTTAGCTCTTCCTTTAGTATCGTTCTTGTGGCTAAAATGGTTTATATCCGAATGGCGGCTCTATCGCTCGCTACGCCACAGAATATGACCAAAGGTGGTTTGCGGTAAACCTGTAAACAACCATCATTGCTTCCATAGTCCCTATTCTTTGGGGTATAGTTTTAAGAACTTGACGGTAACTCTCTCGCCAAATTCACCAATTGGAAGTTGAAATTTTAACTGTGCCCCGTCTTCCATTTCCGCTATTGTCTCTTTTTTAGCCCTGTCACCCATCAGCCAAGTCATGGCATAGGTTCCCTCTCTGGCGCTTGGATCGAAATAGGCTTTGACTGTTCCTGGTTTCCACTTCGATTTGTCGTAAGAGTCCAACACGATGGCAATGTAGTAATCTTCGTATTTTTTTATACCTAGTTTGTAATATTGTCCACTGTAGTTTTTATAAATTCCCTCGATCTCGTCCAGGTTTTTTTTATCGAGGTATTTCTTTACTGAGATCTCATCTTCTTCTACTTTATCAATCCTTTTTTGTGCCATTCCCGTAGACGAAAGTAGTAGTGCACTAAACGAGAAAGCGAGCAATAGTCTGAGTGAGTTGGCCATAATGGTAGTTTCTTTTAGCAAGTTTAAAGTTCGGTTTTTTTCAAATAATGCTGAATCAAAAAATTAGCGGAGTTTACCTGCCGTTGTGGGCCAAGGGCCACCTAGTAGAGCAATTTCGAATCGATTTTTGGGATATTTCTGCGCTTCGATATTGTGATTCTGCTAGTTGAGCCTGCGATTTGTGTCTTTTGACTTTTTCTATTCTGGCAAGGGATCCATACTGGGCAGCGGGGATATCAGTGTAAACCCTTATATATTTTATGCAACTTTTTAGTGAAATAATTGCCCTACCTTAAACGTTTCGTTAAAGCTTGCTTGTTACTTCCAATTCATGAAAATGAAACGCCCGCATTTTTTTCAAAAGGCCCCTTTACTGCTCCTCATTCTTTTGGTAACTGGGGTTCAAGCCTTTTCGCAGGTTAGTATTTCTACGTTACCTCATGGCGAAACTGATTCGCAACAAAGTACCCGCACTAATTCTTTTCTCAATATATCATCATCCACAGAAAGAGGCCAAGTAGGGCCAGCGGTAAGACTTACCTCCTGTGCTGCTTTTCAAGCATCCTTTAATCCCTTATCTGATACGACCCGAATCTGTGATTCCAGTGCCTTGTTGTCGGCGGGCCCCGGTCATACTGCCTACAGTTGGAGTACTGGGGCCATTACCCAAACCATATCTACTACCACGAGTGGCTTATATCGGGTTACTGTTACAAACAGTGCAGGTTGTTTCGCCTATGACAGTACTTATTTGGCTTTACTGAATGCTGATATTGTAAATGCCGATACTACCATTTGCAGAGGAACCACATTAACGTTGACGGCCGTTACAGTTACAAACACAGCGGTTGCCAGCGGTTGGCAACTCTTGATACCTGCCAGCGCGTATAATCCCAGCATTGTCAATTTTCAAAGTGGCAGTTTCGACCCCGTTGCGAGCAAACTTTTTTCAGTCAATAATAATGGGGTATATCTATTTGATCTGAATACAAACACCGTACAAACGCTTTCCTCCACGGGGGCTCCGGCCGGTTCGTTGACTACCTATTCCTACGATTTTACCAACAATAGGTTGATAGCTAATCGGGTAGGGCGTGAAACTGTTTATGCTATGCCAGCTACGGGAGGCAACTGGTCTGTACTTGGCAGTGGATCTTTTGATGCCGACAGTTATGGTTGTATGTCTTATTGGAATCCGGTAAATAGTCGGTTCGGATTTTTTTCCGGGTATGGATTTTATAGCGTAAAAAATTGGGTGTGGGAAAGCACGAATACCGGTTGGGTAAATCCTTATGCCAATAACAATAGCTGCACTCCTCCCAAGCGCGTGGGTACCCAGCTGGCTAGAAATGCTGATGGTCGTAAGTTATTTATCTTCTCGGGGCAGGGTAGCTGTGACGGCGTTCAGACCGCTACCAGTTGTAGTCTTGGTGCTCCCTGGGCAACCGATGTCGGAGTTTATTGCTGGCTCCGTGATATATGGGAGCTGGATCTTACTAATTACAGTTTCAGAAACATATTACCCGTAAGTGCGGCTACGGTTATTAAGCAGGGAAGTTTCTCTTATGATTTTGAGAACAATACCTTTTATCTCTTCGGAGGGTATGTTCCCCCGTCAACTTATAATGCCAATCACGGGAACATCACCTCTTTTACTAACGAAGTTTACCGGTACCGGGTTGGCATCGATAATGGTTTTCAGCCTATTAATGTGCAAGGAACGCCACCACCAATCGTAACTGTAAGCGCATATGCTGGTATGTCGTATTATGATGCACGTTACGATCGGATCATATGGGCGAGAAATGATGGAATATGGGCGTTGAATTTGGCTGCGACTACTACTCCCACCGCTATAAGTTATCTGTGGTCGACCGGTGCTACAACGCCAAGTATACAGGTTTCGCCATTGCAGTCTACCACCTATACGGTTACAGTTTCTAATGGGCTTACCTCTTGTACCGATTCAGTGAGGATCACGATCGACTCATTGGACGTTACAGTAGTGGCCCTCGACCCCACCCAGGTGTGTAATGACAATGGGCAGGTTCGCTTGCAGGCACAAGGCTTGGCGGCATCTTATCAATGGTTACGAAATGGAGTACCTATCCCAGGTGCTACCAGCCCTTTGTATGTTGCTACTCAGTCTGGCCTTTACCGGGTTATTTTACAATCAGCGATTGGATGCTCAGATACCAGTAGTTCCATAAATGTATCTGTTTTGTCGAAGCCTGTGGCAGCATTCACAGCCAATCAAAGCACACAGTGTCTTCGAGGCAACCAGTTTACTTTTTCAAATACAAGTACATTGGCGACCGGAACTCTCGCATTTCTCTGGAATTTCGGTAATACACTTACTTCTACGCTTCAACAGCCAACTATTAGCTACACGAATGCCGGTAGCTATACTGTAACGTTGATCGCAACGGGTAGTGGAGGGTGTAGTGATACTCTTTATCGTCAAGTGACCGTAGACCCCAGTCCTGCTGCCTCTTTTACTATCAATAGTAATGCTCAGTGTCTCAACGATAATTTATTTTCTTTTACGAGTACCAGTACGATCTCGCAAGGATCTATATCGCATCTCTGGGATTTTGGCACTACATTCAGTTCGAACTTGTCGGCCACGACGTACTCGTATCTTACCCATGGGCAATATAATGTTAAGCTCGTTGTAACAAGCGATAGGGGTTGTAGTGATAGCCTGATCCGCCCGATTACTGTTCATCCAAAACCCCTTGTCAACTTTACGATCAACGATTCGGCCCAGTGTTTGAACGCAAATCGGTTCATTTTTACCAACAGCACTTCCGTTGCTGCAGGAAACCTGACTTATTTCTGGACCTTTGGAGACGGGAATACCGAAACAATCGCTAATCCAACTCATACGTATCAGTACCCCCAACTTTTTACAGTGGTACTGAGGGCGACCAGTGACAATGGTTGCATAGACAGTCTTTCTCGGGTGGTGGCGGTCGATCCAAAGCCTTCGGTCAATTTTACTATCAATAACCCCTCTCAATGCTTGCTGTCCAATCAGTTTCAATTTACCAATAACTCTTCTATTGCTACCGGTTCCATCACCTATCAGTGGTCGTTTGGAGCAGGCCCCGGCTCTACGCTTGCATCACCTTCCTTTTCGTATACAAATGCCGGTACCTACTCGGTGACCCTTGTTGCTACCAGTAATTTGGGTTGTATAGATAGCCTTACCCGGCAAGTGGTAGTCAATCCGCTTCCTACGGGAGCCTTGTTGCAGCCGGCCACAACGGTCTTGTGCGAGGGACAGTCCGTATTGTTATCGGCCTCTGGCGGGGTAACATACCAATGGAGTCGTAATGGAGTTGTCATACCTGGCGCAGTCTTTGCCACTCACTCAGCCACACAGCCAGGCACTTACACCGTACAAGTCTTTTCGGCAAGTGGGTGTGGCGCTGCGGCTACTGGCAGCGTAACACTGCAGCTTTTTGCTAAGCCAGTGGTTGATTTTACGTACAATAAATCGTGTGCGAGATTTCCGATCCAATTTTCTGATCAATCAACGCTGTCTTTTGCTACTCCAATCAATTACAGCTGGTCTTTTGGGGCAGCGCAAGGTAATTCCGGAGACCAAAATCCATTATATACTTATACGACAGCCGGTTTCTATACGGTTTCGCTGACGGTAAGACCGCTTGCTTGTCCAACACTGGTCACCACAGTTTCGAAGCCTGTCAGTATCGTTGCCCCCCCGCCTAACGAAAGATATCCTTCTCTAAATGCACTTCAAAATATACCCCTTGCCTTGCAGGCGAGACAGTTTGACAACGCAGTATTTACCTGGTCACCTACTATCGGGCTCAACGATGCACTAACGCATAATCCGACCTTCAATTACAATGCACAGGTACAATATTTGATTACCATTCGTCTTTCCATAGGGTGTGTTATTACCGATACCCTATTGGTTCGGATGTTCAAAGAACGGGAGATACATGTTCCCAAAGGGTTTTCTCCTAACGGCGACGGCAAGAACGATGTGCTGTATCCACGCGTAGTGGGTATCAAGGCTCTTCGCTATTTTAAGATCTACAATCGGTGGGGCCAACTTGTTTTTCAAACCGATCAGATCAATGCTGGATGGGATGGTGTCTATAGGGGAGCTAAACAGCCCTCGGAGACCTATGTCTGGTCTGCCGAAGGAATTGACATAGATGATCAAGTAATAAGAAGAAACGGCACATTTATATTGATACGATGACACGTATAAAAATTCTTGCAGTCTTGCTTTTTGGCGGAGTATTCGATATAGCTCATGCGCAGGACCCTCATTTCTCTCAGTATAGCCAAGCTCCTTTTACCGTCAATCCGGCTTTTACTGGGGTTTTTGAGGGGAACGCTAGATTAATGAGCACGTATCGGCAGCAATGGGCCAGTCTGGTCGATCCCTTTACGACGACATTGGTTTCCGGCGATGTAAAGTTGGGGTCGTACTATCCCGGTTATGGGCAACATCCCTTTAATGTTGGATTTCAGGTAATGACAGACCGCTCGATGGGGGGCGCTTATAAAAGTTCCTATGCAGGGTTCACCACCGCCTATCATGTTCCGCTGGATGCTGAGGAGAGTAACACCTCTATGGGTGTTGGCCTTTCCTTGAATTATGGAAATCGAAGAATTGATTATTCGGATATTTCTTTCGATCAACAATTTACCAGCGGCGGATTTGTTCTGACCCTACCAAACGGCGAGACGGCCCTACAGGCCATGAAACCTTTCATATCTGTGGGTGCAGGTATTTTATTCCGTTCCCAAGATGAAGCATCAGGCACCTTTGTGGATGTTGGTTTTTCGGGTTATCACTTCAATAAGCCACAGCAGACGTTCATGAATGACTCAACTCAGTTCTTACCGCTCCGGTGGTCGGGTCAATTATCGTTTCAGAAATACATGAGCGAAGTAAGTTATTTACAAGTACAGGCGCTTTATCAAAATCAAGCCTCTGTAAATTATCTGTTGGCGGGGGTTTCTTTTGCCCGACTTTTTGGCAACGAAAATAGAAGTCAGGTTGGGGGTGGCTGTTGGTATCGCACAGGAGAGTCTTTTATCCCGCATGTTTTTGTAGAATATTCCGGATTGAGGGTCGGAGTGTCCTACGATCTGCTGCATAACGGACTAAAGTCAAATCGAGTACCTACCAATGCCGTTGAGTTTTCACTACAGTGGAGAGTAGGAAATCTATTATGATGTGCAAACAGAAAACTGAAAGATCACTATGAAAGTATTTTGTAAGCTTGCGTTATTACCAGTCATTTTTTCATTGTATCTGCTCCAAGGGTATGCGCAAGTTCATCCCGACGAAGTCAATTGTACTCATGGGCAAGAGTACGTGCAATTGGCAGGTAACGATTCTGTTTTGCGTGTAGCGACATCTACGGGCAAATGGGTATTGCAGTCTAGGGGCGGTACTGTATTGACCACCGTCGAGTATGAGTATATTGGGCTATTTCGGGTTGGCCGCTCCGCATGTCTTACTGCAGAGAATAAGTGGGGCTTCATTGACTCACGAGGAACCGAAGTAATAGCCCCTATATATGAATCGGTCCAAGATTTTAACCCGGTGTCTAAAACAGCTTTGGTGCTGTTGGAGGGGCAGTGGTTGGAAATCGATCTGCAAGGGGTTATTGTTCGAAAAAAGTATCCAGCATCTGGTGCCATTGCCAAGATGCCGGCTCAACCTTCGCATTCCGAAGTTGTCAACAGGCAAGGGCAGATGAGTCGAGATCTATTTCCTTGTCCTACTAATATGGGTTTTGAAAATGGAAATCTTTCGGGCTGGCAATGTTATCTTGGCGGCCAGCGGTGTGTTGGTGGTGCTAATTCTCCATCATTATCACCATCATCCCCCACTAATAATCGTCATACTATCATAGCTAGCAGCAGCGCCCGCGATTATTTTGGTAATTTTCCATTGGCTTCCCCCGATGGGAGTAACTATTTTGTGCGGTTGGGTAACACCGGTACAGGGGCCCAAGCAGAGTCGATCTCATTTCCTGTGACGGTACCTAACGGTGCGGATAATTACTCGATTACGTTTTATTATGCAGTGGTCTTTGAGGATCCTGGGCATTCTTTATGTAACCAGCCTCGCTTTATGGCTAGGGTTAAGGATGCATTGACCGGCGCTTTTTTAAATTGTAGTGTTTTTGACTTTACAGCCTCTGGTGGGCTACCTGGGTTCTCAATGTCTTCTTCGAACCGAAGGGTACGTTACAAGCCATGGGACATGGCCTATATTAATTTAGGGGCCTACCAGAACAGACAATTGATAGTAGAATTCATAACGGTAGATTGTGGTTTGGGTGGACATTGGGGGTATGCTTATATGGACGTAAAAAATATCTGTGATATAGCTGCTCAGGGTCTTACGAGTTGCACATTACCCGCGACCACTACGCTTAGTGGCCCTCCTGGTTTTCAGACATACACTTGGTGGAATCAAAACCTTACCACACAAGTGGGTACAGGTAATCCGCTTGTCTTATCTACAAGCCCTCCGATTGGAACTAGATATAATTTGATAGTTGTGCCCTACTCGGGGTTGGGTTGCCGCGATACACTCCCTGTTACAACCGTTAAACTAGCGCCATTGGCTCGTTTTACGGCCCCATCAGAGCAGTGCTTCAAAGGAAATCGATTTACGTTTAGGAGTACCTCCACAACGACTAGCCCGACAACGCTAACTAATATCCTTTGGCGTTTTAGTGATGGAACCACTTTAACGGGAGAGACCGTAACTCGCTCTTTTCCGGCTGCCGGCACCTATAGTGTAACCCTCGTAGTAACCAACGACATAAACTGTGCAGATTCAGTGACCTATGCAATACGTGTCAAGAGCTCTCCCACTGCCTCATTCACTGCACCTGCCGATCAGTGCTTACGCAATAACTCATTTACTTTTACTAGTACGTCTGTAATGAACAGTGGAGCCATTACAGGGTTCAATTGGAATTTTGGTAATCTGGGAGCCACGGCTTCCGGGACAACCGCTACATATTCGTACCCTGCCACCGGAACTTACACGGTACGTCTAATTACTACCGCCGATAATGGGTGTGCAGATACTGTAACAAGAAATGTACAAGTTCATCCACAACCCCGTGCTACTTTTACCGCACCTGCTTCTCAGTGTTTTGATGGCAACAGCTTTACGTTTAACAGCACTTCTACAGTAACGCCCGGATCCATCAGTTTATCGAGTTGGAGTTTTGGAAGCGTTGGTACTGCTTCGGGGACATCCGTTACGTATAGTTTTCCTACGGTGGGTACTTTCTCTGTTTTGCTAAATGTTATTTCAGACAAGGGGTGCATAGATACCACGCGTCGTACCGTTACCGTGTACTCCAACCCAACGGTTGCCGTTACGGCCTCTGGAAATTTGAGCTTTTGCCAGGGGGATTCTATTTTTCTTTTTGCCACTGGCCAAGCGGGGAGCGGCAACCTGGTAGGTTTTCAATGGTATAAAGATGGCGTTTTGATACCGGGGGCTACAGGTAATAGGATCACTGTACTGCAAGGCGGATCATATTCTGTGGTGGCGACCAACAGTTTTGGTTGTACCCGGCGCAGTGCGCTCTCCGTTGTCATCGTTCATCCGTTACCAATGGGAGACCTACAACTTCCCGCCGTTGATTATATATGTGCCGGAACCCCACTATCACTCAGTGCAATCGGAGGTGCTTCGTATCAGTGGTATTTTGAGGGGAGTGCCATTGCCGGCGCTGTCAGCAATACCTATAATGCCCTTTTGCCCGGACAATATAGCGTTGAGTTGATCTCTGCTGAGGGTTGTAAAGCTTGGGCACAGGGAACCATTCGATTAAAGCTATATGATCGTCCAACTGTCAATTTTAGTTTTCCCAGCTATTGTATCTTACAGCCTATTGGCTTTAAGAACCTGAGCGATACGCTGCTCAGTGGTGATGTAGCTTGGTCGTGGAATTTTGGCGGTACTTCTTCCTCTACTTTATTTGAGCCAGTTCATACGTTTACCAATCCGGGAAATCAGGAGATCACACTTACGGCAACTCCTTTAAAATGCCCCAACTTCGTTACAATCGCCAAAAAGACGATTCCACTCGAAAGACCCGTACCAGGTATCCGTTATCCTGCGGTCAATGCGCTATTCAATGCCAGTAAACAGCTTTCTGCTCGTAATATTGGTATCAAATACGAGTGGGCTCCCATATTTGGTTTAAACAATCATCTTGTCAGAAGTCCCATCTACCGAAGTCAGTTTGAGACTAACTTTTTGATACGGATTGAGGCAGCCTCCGGTTGCTTTAGCATCGATACGCAGTTGGTACGCATCTTTAAGAATATAGACATTTTTGTTCCAAAGGGTTTTAGCCCCAATGGAGATGGGCATAACGATCGTCTTGATGTATTTCTCGTTGGAATTTCTCGACTTATTTACTTCCGCGTCTTTAATAGGTGGGGACAGTTACTTTTTGAGACCAACGACCCCGCCCAATTATGGGATGGCACCTTTAATGGGCAGAAGCAACCATTGGAGACGTACGTTTGGATCGCTGAGGGTATCGGTGAGAATGGAATCAAGATTGTTCGTCGAGGTCAAACCATTTTATTAAGATGATGTGCGCTAATAATGCCTTTTTATGATTCGTAGACTTATTCTTTATTTACTTTCTAGTGGACTGATCGTTACGAGTAGCGTGGCGCAAGACCCCCATTTCTCTCAGTTCTTTAATTCGGGGTATTTGGTCAATCCAGCGCTGATCGGCTCGTCTACATCTGATTGGCGCGTAACGGGTAATGTGAGGCAGCAATGGAATAATGCCGAGACGCCCTATAATACGGCCTCTGTGAATTTTGAAACCAGGGTATTAAAAAATGTGACCAACAATAACCGACTGGGTGTTGCAGCTGCGTTCATGTCCGACCAATCCCTCAATGGCGCATTCAAGACGAATGTATCCTCTACTTCACTTGCCTATCATGTAAATATCAACTCGGAGTCCTTTATTGGTTTGGGGATGACCGGGCAGTTTTTTTCACGGACGCTGGACCTAAGTGCATTGACTTTTGGGGAGCAGTTTACCAGCGGAGGTTTCAATACTATTTTACCTACTGGCGAAACAGCCCTCTCGACCATGAAGCCATTTGTATCGGTCGGAGTGGGTATGCTGTATTCTTTCAGTCGAGATCGGCTTAGCTTAAACGCGGGAGTATCTTCCTTTAATGTCAATAGACCAAAACAAACTTTTTTGGCCGATCCAAACCAGTTTTTGCCTACTCGTTTTGCTGCCCATATGAATCTTGAGTACGACCTCTCTAGCTTGTTATTGGTCAATTTCAATTCTATCTTTCATACGCAAAGCAAGCAGGCCTATTTTTCGGGAGGAGGTAGTTTGGGCTTTGATATCTCGAACGCCGAGCGAAGAAATATCATGTACATGGGTGCCTGGTACCGCTCTATAGATGCGGTCGTACCATTTTGGGGCATACAGATCGAAAATATTTTCGTGGGGGCCTCCTATGATGTTACCGTTTCGAAGCAAAATCTGGGACCTTCAAATCCTCGTACATTGGAGATCTCATTCATTTTTCGTCAGCGAAATTCCATTCCCGGGGTCATTCCTTGTCCTTGGAAATAGCAACTTACTATTTGCCGGTCGATTTGTATAGTGCCACAATCAAAGGGCTATCTCTTTCGCAGGGTTATGTACTGTCCTCCTACCGTCGTAGTAAGATTTTTACCTTCGATATATCCAATTTTTACATACCCCGATTCGTCAAATATCTCATTGCCTCTGACCACGCCTGTCTGGAATTCCGCTTGACTGGCATCGTATTCGGCTCCAAATCCCGAAACAAACGTAAAACTACCTGTCCATTGCTCACCTACTACTAAAATCTTGCATTTTGCATCCGATCCCTCATAGGTATAAGTGCCGTTGACAGTCTCTTCTACCGGCTCGAGTCTATCTTCTGGAGCAGAAAATGTATTTGCTGGCTCTACTGATATAGTCTCAGATGTGGTCTCCGATGTAGTCTGTGTTTGGGGTGTTTCGATTTTCGATGTTGTTTTTTGCTCCTCGCATCCAATCATAATGGTTGTTGTGAGGCTTAGAATCATGAAAAATAATGAGTGATTTGGTTGTTTCATGCAGGACATTTTGAATATCTTATGAATTTCTAGTTTGCTTAGGTAATTATCACTGCTTTAAGTTAGCTATAGTTGGGTAACTAAAAAAGTTTTCTCTAGATGAGCTTCATTTTACAATTTAAGTCGCTTATTTTTAAAAAGTGCAAGAATGCGAGGATATCACTCTAGGTAGGTTCTCCTTTTGAAAAAATATACTACAATGGTTTTCATTAAGTTGTAAATCTCTTATTGAAGTGCATCGTCGCAGAGTTTAAAGAGATGTCAAAATTTTCTGCAACGGACTAAAATAACTTAATTTGAATGTACCAATCGATTATGATATCAGCTAGCTTAAAAAGAAAACTCAAGGGAATCCAATCAAAAATTCCAGAGTCGCACGCCATACGCCTGCATCGAGCCATTAGCTGGCTTCGTGCTGGAGAAGAGCAGGATAAACTACCTGATTTGCGGCTAATTTGCCTCTGGGTTTCCATGAACGGACTCTATGCTATGGACGAAGAGCGTTTTGAGCGGATGCAAGAGCGAGAGCGATTTGCTGACTTTGTTGACCGCCTTGTAGCCTGTGATCAAGACTCTCGTTTGTATAATATTCTTTGGAATAAATTTTCTGGTCCCATTCGTTTGCTGGTCGAAAATAAGTTTGTCTATGGGCCTTTTTGGGATAATCTGCGTGGCGAAGCCCGTAATTGGGAGAAGGGCTTTCAGCAATCAATCGCTGATGCTAACCAGGCACTTTCTAAGAAAAATGTGCCCTATCTCTTGAGAATCGTTTTAGACAGGTTATACGTGCTGCGTAATCAACTGATACATGGCGGAGCTACGTACAAAAGCCAGGTAAATCGGGCTCAAGTGAGGGATGGGGGTAACATTCTGCTCGCATTGCTTCCGGTGGTTATTGAATTAATGATGCAGCATCCCGAGAACGACTGGGGGAAGATCTATTTTCCGCCTGTGGAATAATTAAATAATACTTTAATCAGATCCTTGCCCAATGGAACTTACAGACATCGAATTAAGCGTATTGAACAGGTTATTCAAGGCTACCAGGGGTTTGTACATGAGGACCATACAAACTCAATACAATTTGACAGCCGCAGTCTTTTTCGACCTAATAAGTGGTTTAAAATCAAAGGGTCATGTTCGGACGGAGGAGGACAGGGTACAAATTACCAGCCAGGGAATTGAGTATTTGGTGGGTCATCCAAAAAGGAACGAAACAAAGGCCTCTTCCGATAGTATGCTAACTGAAAATTTTCAGGGCAAAAAGATTGGAATAAATGAGTTTTATATCCCGACTAAGTTTGAGAAATAGTCTATTATCCTGGCTTTAGTAGCGACATCGAGTCATTGGAGTTATTCCGCTAAAAACGAGTTTAGCATTGCATATTGTGAAAGAATGTAATGCGCATATTGCCCCAATTTTATGTCTTCTTCGTCGCTTAAGTGATAACCAAACTCGAGTTGGCCACTTTCTACCTCTTTTAAAAAGTTGAGCACAAGAAACAAGTCATCCGTTTGTGTAGGTAGACTGATGGTAAGTGCCTCTACTGCTTTTTGGTCGATTTTGAGTGTTGGGTAGTGATGGGCTCTTTCTTCATCGCTCATCTTGCTCCAGTTTTCCATGAACTTTTTATAGAAAGAGTATACTCGAACGTATACATCATGGTGACTGAGGCAAAGTTGTTCTGCCATTTCTCTTTCTGTTGGATTCAGTGCCATAGTATTAAAATCCGAAGCGTTTTCCAGCTAGTTTACCCCTTTTCAGGTTTATAAAATCCTCTAATGTATCAAGTCTTCCCTCTGCAATGTCTTTTATTCTCGAAATAAGGGTTAAAGTATCTGACTTTTCGGCGGTGTTAATTAAAAACTCATTGATTACCCACTCCGTTTCATTCATCGTAAGAGTATTGACACGCTCCCAGTCAAATGCGATGATGGAGACGATTGTGGTAGATTCATTTTTTAAATTATTTGTCAATACACAACCGATTTTATCTTTACTCAACGGACTATATCGAACACTTATAGAGTATTCTTTAATTTGATTGATATCTAAAGAAAAAATGGACATGGCTAAGTGGGTTATAAATTTACTTAGTATAACCGGGCCAACCATCTTGACAACCGGTTTTAGGAGTTAAAAAGCCTTCTTCGTTTAAGTGAAATAAATAGGAGCAAGAGGGCTCTGATTTTATATAATGTTTCTTTACGTTTTTAAAATGGTCGGTTTTGCTTATTGTTTTTCCTTTTAATGCATAAAATGTAAATGGTTCAAGCTCTTCTATCTTTTTAATTTGATCATTACTGATTGTTTTTTCTGATTCTTCTTTTTTGAAAGGCAGGTAGCAAAACCAAAAATTATTTTTCTCTTTTTTGTTAACGATGTCATCAAGCGTATCCGTTATTTCAACACGCTTGTTATTTTCTACAACCGAAATCTCAGTAATAGGGCATTTACTTTCACCAAGTGTCCTAGGTTCTATACTGTTGTCATATAATTCATTTAATAGAGTTAGATTGTTAAAGTATTCTATATTGGCGCGAATGTTATCAAGAGTGTAAATGTCATTTTCAATCCAATTTCCTCTTTTTGTTGGTAGTGGAAAACAGCAGTCGTTGAAAAACTTACTGTAATAATGCTCTTTCATCCTTACAAATTTGCTTGCATCACCTTTTTTTACATTCTTGTGTTTTTCAAGTCTAGTTTTAATTTTTACTCCTACGGCTCGTCCAACGTAGTATGGAATGAAAATGCGATCGGTATTTACATCGCCTGTTGGACAAAATTCTATATTAGCGTTCTTAAAGCATTTAGTTTCTTGGATTATTTCTTTATCATAGTTAAACATAAATCCCCAAATGTATATTCCGTAGGAATTAATGTCCCTCAGTTCATCCATATGTGAAAAGTGAAAGGGTCCTTTAAATGTCTCGGTGTTCATTTTTATGGTATTAAAGTTTTATTCATTTTTTATGATCGTAGTATTTTTATCGTCTCTAAGCTAAAAAAACTATGAGTTAGTGCAGTAAACTAATTCACTTTTTCTAGCAGTAATCTTCTCAATTCGCACTGTGGATTTATTTTATGGGGTATAGTTGAAAACTCTTAAGTGGGGATTTAAGAGCACAGTTTGCAGCCAATG
>Ga0068872_10002357_pt1 | contig 14813 bp, 11 predicted proteins | sample NOAtaG_7_FD_66441 | JGI IMG/M metagenome (GOLD analysis project Ga0068872, IMG submission 66441) | Freshwater lake microbial communities from Lake Erie, under a cyanobacterial bloom - NOAA_Erie_Diel1S_2200h metaG | ecosystem: Environmental > Aquatic > Freshwater > Lake | place: USA: Ohio, Lake...
CAAAGTTAATTCGGTTGCTTAATATATTAAATAGTCCTTCTTTGGCAAAATCGGTAGTAGGCCTAACAGGTAAATTTCCTGGGGCAATTATTTTTCGTCCTTTAAATTGACCTCCTATAATACGCATAAGTGAGAATAGATATTGGTATAAAATACCTGGGAGTTATTGATATACTGGTTATTAAGATTGACTAATTTTACTGTACCAATATAATTTGATAATAAATTAAATTTAGAGTCAGACTCATAAATTAAGCCCATTAGGTTGGCTTGAGTATTACTTAATTCAAAATTTAATTTATCCAGAGCATTTAAAATAAAATATATAAAATCTTCGTCGTTAGAAATGGAATAAATATTGAATAGTATTAGTTTCCCACCTTTAAATGCATTTAATACTATTTTTTCCTGATCTGCAAAAATATTTATCATGTAATCAGCGCCTTGATTTGGGATGTTAAATAAAACAAATGCTCCAGTAATAAGGTGTGCAGTAGGAAAAAGCTGAGTGAGTTTATTATAAATTGAATCGTTAATGGCACTAATAATAAAAGCGTTTTCGGTATCAATTCGTTCACTTATAATTTTAACATCATTCCCTATTTTAAACTGACTTTGTAATAATGTTAATGATCTACTCTCATCGAAAAAACTATCGGGTACAATTAAACTGTGGGGAGTATTTACAGCAACTATGGTTTTTTTGTATGGATTTTTTAATGCGGGATTGCTTTTTAAAATATCCGTAATTTCTTCAATACCTTTTGAATTTGAAAGTGGATGAGCGAGAAAATAATGTTTAAGACCTGCAACTTCTCCATTATTATTTTTTACGGAGAGTATAAGATGATTTGCACTTATTTCGATAGCTAGTTGAGAACTTATGCTTTCGCTTAATGGGTTTTCTTGGTTGAAAAAATTTTCTAAACTCATCTTTTTTGCCTGCTATTGCTAATATCTTTGCTAAGATACGAGCAATGTTAATCGAACGCAAAAATAAATTTAAACAAACCGTCTTGGCTAATTTTGGTTTTACTCCAACCCAAGATCAACATCAAGCAATAGAGGTTTTGAGTAGTTTTGTTTTTGATGTTGAGGAAAATCCGCTTTATGTTTTAAAGGGATTTGCCGGAACCGGTAAAACAAGCTTGATTTCGGCGTTCATTAAAACGTGTGATCTCTACAGTGTTAAAGCTGTTTTGATGGCTCCAACCGGAAGAGCAGCCAAGGTTCTGGTAAATTACAGCGGTAAACCGGCCAGTACCATTCACAAGCGGATTTACTTTAGAAACACTGATAAATTTGGAAATAATCGTTTTGTATTACAACAAAATATGTTTAAAAAATCCATTTTTATTGTGGATGAAGCCTCCATGGTGGGCGATTCGGGAACAGATGTTTCTAATTCTTTGCTGGCTGATTTGCTTTCATACGTTTATTCGGGACATCATTGTCGTTTAATATTTATTGGAGACACCGCCCAGTTGCCTCCGGTTGGTTATAGTGAGAGCCCCGCCTTAGAGGCAGAATACCTCAAAAGTATTTATCCTTTGTCTATTCACCAAAGTGTTTTGCGACAGGTGATGCGCCAGGCGGAAGATTCGGGTGTGTTATTTAATGCAACTCATTTGCGGGTGCAGTTAATCCAAAATCCTGATGTTTATCCTAAGTTCGATTTAAAGGGATTTAATGACATTAAACGAATTGAAGGTTCGGAGTTTTCCGATTTACTAGATTCATCTTACAGCAATTATGGCGAAGAGGGTACTATTGTAATTACCCGTTCTAATAAAAATGCTAATTTATACAACAGGCAAATTCGCCAACGTATTAAGTGGTTAGACAGTATTATTGAAGGAGGTGACTATTGCATGGTGGTGAAGAATAATTATTATTGGTTGGATGAAACTTCTAAGGCTGGTTTTATTGCAAATGGAGATGTTTTTCAAGTTCTAAAAATTAAAACAACAAAAGAAATTTACGGATTTAAGTTTGCAGAAGCACATATTCAGTTAATAGATTATCCCGATCAGCCCCCTTTTGATGTTATGCTTTTGTTAGATGTACTAGATGTGGATGGCCCCTCCTTAAGTGAATCTGATCTTAAAAAGCTTTACGATACTATAATGGAAGATTATGCGGATGAACCTGATCGAAATAAACGTAAAACTCTTTTAAAAGCAAACCCTTATTTTAATGCTTTGCAAATTAAGTTTGCATATTGTGTTACTTGTCATAAATCGCAGGGCGGGCAATGGAATGATGTATATATCGATTCGGGTTATTTAACAGAGGAGATGATTAATGAAGATTTTTACCGATGGCTTTATACCGCTTTAACACGTGCTACAAACACCGTATTTTTGGTTAACTTTAATGATAAATTTTTTTAAGATGAGAAACTTGATTCTAATATTGGTGTTGTTGGTCAATTCTTTAGTCTATGCACAAAACACACTGGCTCCAGCATTTATTGATCGTAATCAGGACACCATTTTAGTTAAAGAGTTAATTATGTTTTCTCAGGAGCAGAAAGACTCTTCCGTTGCTTTGCTTCATGAGGTTTACGGACTTTCTGTTTCTGAAAAACTTAATTTTATAATGGGCCTATCTTTTTTTAATTACCGACTTGCCAAACGTGCTATGTTCTATAATAGTTACGTTAGAGCGGAGTCTTATTTATTAGCAGCCGGAAAAGGTTTAACAACGGAACCTATCTTAATTTCCATAAATAAAGAGTTACTTAATTGTTATCGTTTTAAACGCGATACTTTAAAAGTAAATTCATTACTTTTTGATTTTTATAAAAACGATAAAAATCATAGAGCCGAGTGGTATGCATTATTAAAATCAGCGTTTAACCAAAAAGAGCTAAGCGTTGAGCAAGAAAAAATATTTTTATCGCTACCCGAGTCTTTAAACGATCAAATTTTTATGGCTCGTTACTTTCTCCTTAAAAACATAAAAGATTCAGCATTGTTTTATCTTAATTCAGTTTTAGATACTATAAATAATCTTAGTTCAATTCAGCAAAGGGCTGAGTCTAAACTATTATATGCTCGCTTTTATCGCGAGTCTAATGATTTGAAAAACGCATCTGCTCTAATTGTTCCGGTTATCTCCATTTTTGATAGTTTAAAATCATATTCATTGTTAATCGAGGCGTTAAATGAATATGCTAAAATTTGTTTTGCTCATAAAAAATGGCCTTTAACACAGCAAGCATTAAGCCGGGCATCAAAAGTGGCATTGGTTTCTGGTGATAGCTCTTTAATTAAAGGACAATTTTCTTTTATGGCTAATTTTTATTCTTACATCGGAAATTCATCATTGGCTAAAATTTATAACGATTCAATGCTGATATTCAGCTCGGGCCGTTTAATTGCAAATAATAGCAGTAACATTGGTTATAGTTTGGTTTTTGAAGATAAAATACAAAAATGTTATAAAGCTTTAGGTGAAAAGTTAGAAAAGAAAAGTGCGTGGTTAAATATAAATGTACTTTTTGTACTAGTTGGTCTGATATTTATTTTATTGGTAATCTTTGTGTTTATTTATCTTAAAAAAAGACCTTTAACAATTAAGGAGGAGATAATAATAGAAAAAGTGCTACCCGCTAAGGAGATTGTAAAAGAGGTGGTGGTAGAAGTTAATAAAACGGGCCCTAACAAAAATCTTATCACATTATTTAATCATTTAAATTTAAATGGAACTTCTCTTAATAAAGTATTCAAGGAGTCGTTACTGATTAATTCTGATACCCATCAGCAGTCTTTTGCCTGGATGGCCGATTTGAGATTATCTCGTAACAGTCCCGTTCGCGGAGTGTTTTTAGCTCTTGCCCGCGTTAACGAAAACGGAGAATCGGCAGCATGTTTAAATATTCAGCTTTATGATTTTTTGAATCGAATTGTTAAAGAAAAAAATATATTACAACCTTCTGCAGTTCTTAATCACTTAAACCGAATGGTCCATGAGTATAAAAAAGTTGCTCAGCAAAATTGGGAGTGCTCACTTGCATTATGTTTTATAAATAGCGATAATAAAGAATTACTTTTTTGTGGCTCTAACCTAAATATTTCGGTAGTTAGGAGTGGAAAGGCATACGATATAAAAGGTGATGATGCCGTAATCGGAAATAGTGATCTCAGTTATAACTTTCAGGATAATTCCCTAGAGCTTATTAAAGATGATGTGCTTATTATGGAAAGTACTCAGGCCTTAACCGTTGCTTCTTTACTTGAGCGATTAAACAGGGAAACTGATTTTGATGAAATTAAGTCTGAAATACATCAAAATTTTGAAAACGATTCATCCTTAATTTTGATTAAAATTTAATGCTTTGATATATGATAATCGATTCTTTAAAAAATTATGAAACGTATTTGAATATTCATCCCTTATTTAAAAAAGGATTCGAATATTTAATAAATACAAATTTTAATAATCTTCCAGACGGCAGGGTTGATATAGAAGGTGATAAACTTTTTGCATTGATACAATCCTATTCTACTAAAGCCGAAAGTGAGTTGAGATACGAAGCGCATAAAAAATATATTGATATACAGTTTATGATTTCAGGTAATGAATCTTTTTTTCATATGGATAAATCGCGTTGTAATATTATAGAGGAATATGTGTTCGATAAAGATGTTGCATTTTATACAGCGGATGGTATTTTGTATAAAGTGTTAGAAGAACAGTTTTATATTTTATTTCCTCATGATGCTCATAAACCTTGTATGCATTTTGACGGGTATGCCCAAAACGTTAAAAAGGTTGTCCTTAAAGTATTAATTTAAATTATTGTGGATTTTATTTCTTTTTATAACCCCAGTCAATACCCGGACCAAAAATAAATTGGTAAGCAAGACTGTTAACTTTTGCGTAGCCATTAACAATGGGGGCATTAGCTTGCGAGAAAGTTACCTTAGCTTCAGTATTAATATAAAAACGTTTGTAAATTCTGAATTGTCTGCTAATGGCTAAATTAATTACATACCCTCTAAGCCTGTATCCATGAATATCAAAGCCGGGTCCCTCCGGCCATTGCATATCGCGTATTTTACTTTCGGGATGCATTAACACAGAGCCGCTTCCAACAGCAGCATTAAAATGTTTGAAGTTTCGTGTGTAGCAAAAAACCAACATATTATATCCGTGGGAAATTCCGAAGCGTTGAATTTCGGGTGGTTTATTGGTGAGATACATTTTATGGTGGATAGCTTCAAAGCTAAAACCGTTAAATTTATGCCATTTTATAAAACGCCAGGCCCAATAATGAGGACTGGTAAATGGTTCTGAGTAAAATACAGCTCGTTTAATATGCAGATCTGGATACCCTTGTTGAACTATAGTTAGGGGTAATTCAGCATTAAGCACGCCTCCAAAATGATATTCAAAACTCCATCTGCTGGTGCTGTCATGTTGATTAAATTTTAACTGAGCCATTGATTTAGAAAAACAAAGGCATCCCAGTATAATAATGGGAATAATGAATTTCATAGCAAGTTATTTTTAGTAGTTAACAATAAAGTTGCTTAAAAGTTTCATACCGAATTTATGGCTTTTTTCGGGATGAAATTGCACGCCTAGTATATTCTCTTTCTCTAAACCGCAAACAAAATCGTAGCCGTATCTGGCTGTTAACAGAACATCTGAGGCATCCTGAGAATCTAAATGATACGAGTGAACAAAATAAAAGCGTGCATCATCATACATCCCATCAAGTAATTTACTTTGTTTTTTAATGGAAATTTCATTCCAGCCCATGTGCGGTACTTTTAAACTGGAATCATCGAGTCTGAATTTTTTCGTCACGGCATTAAACCAGCCCAGTCCGGGTAATACCCCTTCCTCACTGCTTTTAGTCATTATTTGCAGTCCAAGACAAATCCCAAGAATAGGGGTTTTATCAATTAAAACTTTCTGATTAAGAACTTCCTGCAGCCCCGAATCTTTTATTTTTTGCATTCCATAATCAAATGCACCAACTCCCGGAAGAAGAAGCTTTGGAGCATCTTTTATAACAGAAAAATCGGAGCTGATAGTGGCATCAACCCCGATTTTCTTGAACATGTTTTTTACTGAAAGTAAATTACCTAAGCCATAATCTATAATTACAACCTGCATGGATTTTTTATTTGGCGTAACCTACGGCTCTGGTCTCTCGTATAACCGTAATTTTTACCTGTCCAGGGTAAGTCATTTCGGTTTGTATTTTTTGTGAAATATCAAAAGCCAATTGTTCCGTTTGTTTATCATCTACTTTATCAGCCTGAACAATTACACGTAACTCTCTACCGGCCTGAATAGCATATGTTTTTTCAACTCCCTGATAAGTTAAGGCGATATTTTCCAGATCCTTTAAACGTTTAATGTACTGTTCAGCAATTTCGCGTCTTGCTCCTGGTCGCGCACCACTTATGGCATCGCAAACTTGAATAATCGGAGAAATTAAACTGGTCATTTCAATCTCGTCGTGGTGAGCGCCAATTGCATTGCAAACTTCGGCATTTTCCTTATATTTTTCGGCAAGGCGCATACCCAAAATGGCATGTGGTACTTCCGGTTCATCATCGGGTACTTTTCCAATATCATGCAATAAACCGGCACGTTTAGCAATCTTGGCATTTAGTCCCAGTTCGCTGGCCATGGTAGCACATAAATTAGCAACTTCGCGAGAGTGTTGCAGTAAGTTTTGACCGTATGATGAACGATATTTCATCTTGCCCACTAAACGAATTAACTCAGGGTGTAAGCCGTGAATTCCAAGATCTATACACGTTCTTTTACCAATCTCAATGATCTCTTCTTCAATCTGTTTTTTTACCTTCGTAACTACCTCTTCAATACGGGCAGGGTGTATACGACCATCAGTTACAAGTTGGTGAAGGGCTAATCGGGCTATTTCCCTACGAACCGGATCAAAGCAAGATAAAACAATAGCTTCCGGAGTATCATCTACAATAATTTCTACACCGGTAGCAGCTTCAAGAGCTCTGATGTTTCTTCCTTCTCTACCAATAATTCTACCCTTCATTTCATCACCTTCTATGTTAAAAACGGTTACCGAATTTTCAACAGCATGCTCGGTTGCAACTCGCTGTATGGTTTGAATCACAATTTTTTTAGCCTCTTTATTGGCATTAATTTTAGCTTCTTCCTGAATTTCCTTGATGTAGGCAAACGCTTCGGTTTTAGCTTCTGCCTTTAATGATTCAATTAATTGGGCTTTTGCATCGTCGGCTTTTAAACCGGCAACAGTTTCTAGTTGAGTAACTTGTTGTTTGTGTAATTTTTCTACTTCGGCCTTCTTTTTGTTTAAAATCTCGAGTTGTGAGGTGTAGTTTTCTTTAACCGAATGAAGTTCTCTGTCTTTTTTGTTGATTTCTTCTATTTTTTTATTTAATTCCGTCTCTTTTTGTTTTAATCGATTTTCGGTTTGCGAGATTGTATTGTTTTTATCGTTAATAAACTTTTCGTGTTCTGTTTTTAATTGAAGGAATTTCTCTTTTGCTTGCAGAATTTTTTCTTGTTTAAGCACTTCCGCTTGTTTTTCTGCTTCCTTAATGTGGGCACTGTTTTGTTTTTCAATATTTTTTTTTACGATACTGCTAAGGGCAAAATAACCCACACCCACACCGGCAAGCAGACCAATCAAAACATATAATAATAGCGTCATAATTAATTAGTTAGTTAAATTTGGTTTAGATTTAAACCTAAAGAAAAACAGCAATTTATTGCCGTTTCATTTAATTATGTCCTTCCCTTCGGTCCGGTATATATATTAAAATTGAATTTCTTTAACAATTTAAATCTTCCCCACATTCTGTTTCTTATGCAAGTTTACTCATTTTTTGCCGTATTTCATTTGTAAGAAATATAATTTTTAATAATCAATTGTTTAAAATCTGTCGGCTGTAAAAAATATTGTAGTGTTTTGAAAAATACTTTTGTAAAATATGATTTGGAGATTATTGTTTTTGATAGCACTTAGTTTGGTTTTAAACAGGGCTCTGCCCTCGGAAAACTATGATAAGAATTATTTTAGATCGCCGGTAGACATTAAACTGGCTATTGTAAGTAATTTCGGAGAGCTTCGTAATAATCACTTTCACAATGGTTTAGACATTAGAACTAATGGTCAGGAGGGGTTAAATATATACTCGGTGGCCGATGGTTATGTTTCCCGCATTAAAATTTCGCACATTGGATATGGTTTGGTTATGTATGTTACCCATCCAAACGGATATGTTTCGGTTTACGCTCACTTAAAATCTTTTAACGATACCATTAGTAAATACATTAAAAAGGCCCAATATTTAAACGAGACTTGGGAAATCGAGCTATTTCCGGATAAAAAAACATTGCCGGTTAAAAAAGGAGAGATTATTGCACTTTCGGGTAACACGGGCAGCAGCCAGGGACCTCACTTGCATTTTGAAATTAGAGAGGAGGAAACAGAAGTTACGGTTAATCCATTGCTATTTGGTTTTGATATCCCGGATGCGGTACCTCCCGTTATCCGAAATGCGTATGTTTATCCAATTGATGAAGGAAGTTTTGTAAATGGAAAACCCATTTATACCAAATTGCCATGCACAGGTCTTAAGGGTAATTATCGACTTAAAGCACCTGTCAACATAAATGTAACAGGAAGTTTTGGGATGGGTTTGGATGCAATAGATCAGGTTACTGGTACACCAAATCCTAATGGAGTCTATTCTATCGAGATTAGAGTGGATGGTCAGCAGGTATATTTTATGAAACTCGACAAAGTAGGCTTTGATGAAAATCGTTACATTAATTCACATTGCGATTATCTGGCCTATAAAAAGGCTAAAACCTGGATACAGAAATGTTTTATTGAACCCGGAAATAAATTGGGAATATATAAACGCACAACTAATAATGGCAAGATCTCCTTCACATCTGCCGGTGAGCACCTAATATCTTATTATGTTAGTGATATCAATGGAAATACTTCATCCTTGTTTTTTAAAGTTAATTATGAACCTAGTCCGAGCTTTCCTGCTAATCCGGTTTTAAAACCCCAATTTCAAAAAGTGTTTAAGTTCGACCAGTTTAATGAATTTAAGAATGATGAAATTCTGATACAAATGCCGCCTTATACCATCTATAACGATATTGAATTTCAATATCAAACCAGTTTGGCAGATGAAAACAAAGGGTTTAGCTGGAATAAAAATCATTATGTGCATTCGGGATTGGTTCCGGTTCATAGTTATTACGATATAGCCATAAATGGTAAATATTTACCGGAGGAGTATCGGGATAAAGCGGTAATCGTAAGTAATGATGGTTTTTCGGGTAAATGCGAAGGTGGGTTTTATGAAAATGGTTGGATTAAGTCAAAAACCCGCTGTTTTGGAACTTTTAAAGTTTCCATAGATAAAACAGCACCTAGCATAAAATCGTTAAACCTGATACCCGGCAAAAACTTAAGTAAGGCGGGGGGAATTATGTTTAAGATTGGTGATAATTTATCGGGTATAAAATCTTACAAAGCATATATTGATGGTAATTGGGTGTTGATGTCGAGAAACCGGGGCAATGTAATTTCTCATAAATTTGAGCCTACATTAGAAAAAGGACGGCACGATTTTAAGTTAGTTGTAGAGGATGAAAAAAATAATCGAGCAGAGTATAGTGCTTGGTTTATTAGATAAAAAATTATTCTTTTATTGGTTTTGAGTATACCGTTTTAAATTACAATAAACGTCTCAATATTTCAATTCGCTTTTAAAGTTTAAGTTGGCCCCACTTATTTAAGATTATTTATTTTTTAACTACAAATCTAAATGCTTACTTTTACTAGGAGTGATGTGTAAGGTGATATGTATATTATTAGTAATGCTGTTCCTTTGGTCTTGTAATAAACCCAACCAGACTAATTTAAATTACCTGTCAGCGCTTAAGAGAACACAAGTTGCAATTCAAAATCAAATTAAAAGTATAGACACCTCTGTTATTAATGGAGAGATTATAAACAATAAAAAATTCCTGATAGATTTCTCCCTAAATTTTAAAGATACACTTAATAAAGATCAGGCCCTTTTAGTTCTCAATTTGAATAAACAAAATGATAAGATGAATCATTTTAAAAAAAATCTCCAAATACTAAATGAAACCAATAAACAAATTGCCGTACAGCTTATAAAGCTCGAAAAACTAATTAACGATAACAAAGAAATTGATAGAGTCTTCCAAGGCTTGTGTCATGAATATTCTGCTCTTAAACAAGTTAACACAGAACTAAATAAACATAAACAGACTTTAATGACCAGTAAAACTAATAGCATACAATTTCAACAAAAGATTTTAAGCTTTTATCCCGCCAATGCTAAATAAAATTATAATACTTGTATCTATCTTAATTTATTCTCTTGCTTATGCACAACTGCCTAACGAAGAACTCGCGCGGCAATTTATGCTTAATGGTGAATTTGAAAAGGCAGCTGCCGAATACGAAAAATTATATTCAAAAATCCCAAATCAATTTTATTTGGAGGAGTGGATAGAAGCTTGCATTCAATTAAAAGAATACAACAAGGCCGAAAAACTAATTAAAAAACAAATAAAGCAACAAGAATATAATTTAGCATTGCGTGTTCAGCTGGGTAAGTTATACGAACTACAAAATGATCTCGCAAAAAGCAAGAAAGAATACGAAAAAAGTATTTCTTTGTTAGAGCCACAACAAGAACAAATTTTTGGATTATATCAGGCCTTCTTTAACATTCAGGAATATGATTATTGTATTGAAACGTTATTTAAAGGTAGAAAACTTTTAAAAGGTACCTATCCCTTTTCAATAGAACTTGCTGATGTATATCAACAAAAAGGGGATTATTCCGGTATGTTTGGAGAATATTTATCGCTATTGGATCTGGGTCAAGGTTATTTACAGCAGGTGCAATCTATTATTCAAAACCGTATTGATGAAGACCCGAGTTCAGAAAGAAATCAACTTTTAAAATCGCAGTTACTAAAAAAAATACAAACTAATGCAGAAAATACTCTTTACAATGAGTTCTATGCCTGGCTTCTAATGCAAGAAAAAAACTTTGACGGCGCTTTTGTACAGCTTAAAACACTGGATAAGCGAAATAAAGAGGAAGGCGGCAGACTCATGGCATTAGCCCCAATAGCCTTAAACAATGAAAATTATGATGTGGCTGTAAAATCATATGAATTTGTGATTGCCAAGGGAAAAGATAATTTCTATTACTCTCAGGCCAAAATGGAACTGGTAAAAACCTTGCAAAAAAAACTAACGGCCGGGCAGTATACCTCAATTGATCTTCAACAATTGGAAATACAATACCTAACCACCATAGAAGAATTAGGTAAGAATCAGAATACACTCTTTTTTCTTAAAGATCTTGCTCATCTTTATGCATTTTATTTACATCAGCCTGAAAAATCAATCGCATTGTTAAATGAATGTCTCGAGTTTAAAGCTACTAATGAAAGAGCAAAAGCAGAATGCAAGATTGAATTGGCCGATATTATGGTCTTTACCGGGGAAGTATGGGAAAGCGCTTTGCTATACGGACAAGTAGAAAAACAATTTAAAGAGGACCCTTTAGGCCAAGAGGCTAAATATAGAAATGCAAAACTATCTTTTTATAGAGGAGAATTTTCATGGGCACAGGCACAGTTGGATGTTCTCAAGGCCAGTACATCCAAATTTATTGCCAATGATGCTTTATACCTCTCGCTTTTAATTATTGAGAACTCCGGCCTCGATTCCAACACTACTCCGCTCCTTATGTATGCGCGAAGTGAATTATTATATTTTCAAAATAAATTCGATGAATGCCTGCTAACATTGGATTCTGTAAACAAGGAATTTAGCGGACACGCGCTGGCAGATGATATTTTATTTAAAAAAGCCCAAATTGCACAAACAAAGAGTGATTATATACTTGCCGAAAAATTATATGCCGAAGTATTTAATACTTATAATTACGATTTACTCGCCGATGATGCGCTCATCAATATGGCTCGAATAAATGAAAAATATTTAAATAATAAAGTTAAAGCTCAAGAGTACTACCAAAAATTACTTACCGACTTCTCTGGAAGTCTTTATGTTGTTGAAGCCAGACGAGCATACAGGCAGCTGAGGGGAGATAAGGTGAATTAGGTTTTTGACTTGGAAGATTAGAAAAATTTGAAATTTTAGAATATTAGATGTAATAGATTCCGGCATACGCCGGGATGACGTTGCGTGTGATTATTACATTGAGGCCTCCGAGCGGCAATCTTTGTATGCGATAGATTAATTTTCAGGCTCGGGATGACGACGGGTGTAACTTTTGGGTATAGATTTGAGCTGATATTTAATAGTTGAGGTTTATTAAATGCTAACTAAAAGATAATAGAGGTTTGCGATTGCTTGCTATTAAAAATTAATGACAAAAACTTTTTACTAGCACCAATCTATTAAAAATGGAAATAGCGCATTAATATTTTGAAGTAAATAAAATGGGGAGCTTAGCCCCCCATAATTTAAATTTAACACAAATATTTCAGCCAATATTTCAAGTAATTGTGGTTATCCAAAGTTAGGCAACGTTTATAAATCCACTTTTACAGATTAGTTTTTTGAGATATTAGTGATAGTCTATTAATTCAGCTGCTCTTTTTTTGTAGTCTTTCGGATGGTCTTTTATAAAATTACCCGAAACAGTTACGATCTTAAATGTAGCATCGCCTATTTGTGATGGTGTTAATGCTACTCCAGTATTATGAGATAATGTAAAAACAACTTTTCCTACGTCTATATTAAAACCTATTGTTAACACCACTCCAGAACTTCCAGTTTTTGTAGTTGGTAAAGCTGAATAAGTACTACCTCCATCGCTAACATAGCACATAACAATTCCTTTTGATAAGATGTCTGTGGTAATGTTACTTTGAAGCTTTGTAACATAAGCACCTTCCACATTGCTAATCCATTCCGAACCAGCAACAAATACAGATGTCGATAATACGTTAGCATTACCTTGAGCACCTGTGGCTCCCGTTGCTCCAGTATCGCCTTTGTCACCTTTAGGGCCCATAACTGGGTCTTTTTGACAAGATGAAATTGAAATTGATAATCCAAACAATGCGAATATCGCATACTTAGTGACTTTTTTCATGGGTATTTGTTTTTTAAACCCCAACGGCCCGAACAGGTATTAATTAAAAAAATCAGCGTGGGACATTTAGCTTATCTGCCTCGGTGGTACTGGTATACCTGAACAACGGAATAATCTAAAGCCCACGCCTTTGACGTGAGCGTTTTAATTAAATTCTCGTTGCTCTTTAAATTACCAGTTTTCCGAAGCAAGAATAAACTAACGCTAATATTTATATGTGCCTAACTTTTTACATAATTATTTAATTTACAATTTAAAATTACAAATATTATTAAGCTAATTACCAGAACTTGAAAATAAATTTAAATAACGATTGATAACTAATACCAATATTATTGTTTAAAAAATGAACTGTTTTGAGTATAAGGAAGTTCAACTAATCATTAATTAAACTCCTAGCTAAAAATCTTATTTCAACTAAGAGTAGTTAAAATTAATTAATCACTAGTTTATTTCCTCAACATTTTCTGTTTCGTTCTTTTCCTTTAGGATTTTTTGTAACGTTTTATTTTTCAATTCTTTTTTATCGGACTTTTTTTCTTGATTACCCTCAAACGATTTTTTTTGAGGCATCTTATTTTCTTCACTATCGTTATTTTTAGCTCCACTTTCCTGCCATTCTACTTCTAATGGAGGGCGTTTGTCGGATTTATCTAAAGCCTTAATGCTTGTGTCTTTTTTAAACAATCCAAACTCTTCTTTTAACAATGCTTTTACCGTGTTTTTCTCATTGCTTATTTCGTTTTTCAATTGCTCTTTAAATCCTTTTTTATCATAATAAAATTTTAAATTATCAATATGTCCTTTTACATGAATAAATAAATTAACTCTTTTCCCTTCTTCTTCAAATTCGCCAAACTCGCTATTCTCTTTCTTTTTTCTGGCCTTGTTGGCCAATAAATCTTTTAAGGCAACTTTAAAATGATAATCTAAATACTGATCAAAAGAATGGGTTCCGGCCAAGGAAATATTGAGAGCACTCGACTTAATTTCCATCATCGGTATGGTTACCGAACGGTCTTTTATATCTATCTGATTTTTAAGTGTTGAAAATTTAACCTGTTTAAGTTCGTTTACCTCTATAAATTTAGAAAGCGATTGCAAAGCTTGATAATCATTTAATTCGCCGTTCTCCAATGTGATATCGGTATGCATAAGTATTGATTTTTGATCTATAACCAGACCACTGGACCAAACCGCCTGAAATTGAGTTTCGGCAGAAAGAATTCCTTTGATGTTTTGATCTGTTAAATATTCTTGCCCGAAATTCTCTAACTGATAAAACATTTTGGTAACATTCAGTTTCTCCGTTTTAGTCTGGCAGCTTACTTTTAGCTTGGTAGTATCTGTACCGTCTATTAATCCGCTTAACACTATATAACCGTCAAATCCATTTAAACTTAAATCTTGTGTTGCAATCTTTCGGTTTTGTAGGGTTAGTTTACCACTTAAATTTTCACCAACAAACTTATTAAACTTAAATTTTCCTATTTTGGATTTGATATTAAAATTGATATCCTCAGGAAAAATCACGTTGAAATAAGTGTCGCTGGAACCCGTCCCCTGAAAGGCCAGTATCTCATCTAATTCTAAATTGTTGGAAATTAGATCGGCATCCACAGTTAATTTACGGGCTAA
>Ga0068872_10002358_pt1 | contig 14813 bp, 17 predicted proteins | sample NOAtaG_7_FD_66441 | JGI IMG/M metagenome (GOLD analysis project Ga0068872, IMG submission 66441) | Freshwater lake microbial communities from Lake Erie, under a cyanobacterial bloom - NOAA_Erie_Diel1S_2200h metaG | ecosystem: Environmental > Aquatic > Freshwater > Lake | place: USA: Ohio, Lake...
AAACACGCGCAAGCGTGGATGCTTTGTGTTTTTCTTTGATGCCTCCCCCAACAGGGAACTGCGAGCGAAGCGAGCGAATTCTATCTGAAGAAAACGAATGGATATAAACGCCTTCGCCGCCTGCTTACATAACAGTTTCTTTCTTGTTGAAGGAAAGCAGGAAATAGGAAGGACTCCCTATCTGCAAAATACTCATCCATTTACTCAAAAGGCGCAGATAAAAAGGAGCAAACACTGAAAAATACCTGAGTTCTTTTCTGCCGTAAATGTTCGCATAGCATAGTGGTGTTTTATCACAGCAGGTAAAACCAAACGACTCGATATATTCGGTACACTCGTCAACAGTCATTTCCATATTATTTACTTCAGGATGAATTTTCTTAAACTCCACATAATTTTTCCCATGAATATTGGGTATGATAAAAAAGGTCTTCCCGCCCCGGAGCAAACCCTCGTAAATTTTTTGCAAAATAAATGCTTGAGAGGGAAGCATAAACAGAGAATTTATCATACAGAAATACTTAAACTGTGGGTGTATGAAAAAAACATCCCTAATATCAGCTGCTGCATAGGAAAGATTCCTACGCCTAAAATGACCGGAGGCAAAAGAAATAGACTTTTCAGAAAGGTCATACCCTTTTACCGAAAGTCTGGAATGCCGTGCGAGTAAAAATGTGGTAGCACCATCTCCGCAAGGTACATCCAGCAAAAGGGCATCTTCATTTTTAAGAACATGTAAAATAGCGTTTGAAAAATCAAGCTGCGGATACTGGAAAGATTGAAACATATAATTTATTTTTTATAGATTTTTTTATTGAGTTCATTTTCAGACTTGCCCGGTGGATGCATCATCCATTTTTAATTCCTTGCATGAAAGCGGAACCTATGCATTGGCTTATGAGGATGTAAGACAAAAAATGAAAAAAGCACATCTATCTTTCGGGAATGTGTTAAACACCGGTTGATTTTGTTTCTTACTCAATCAGGGATAGTAATACAATACTAAGAAAAATTTCTGCTTGACAAAGCCATTCACTTGCAAAAAACAAAAAACCGTTTTTTGCGAAATGGTGGAAGGTATTTCCCTTTGTATTCCGGTGTTATACCATAGAAATTGCCGCAAAGGAAAAAAATTACATTTTTAGTGAAGTTATGGCGTACGAATTTACATTCGCGTTAGGGATTGCAGCGGTTACTTTTTTGCTCCCGCATCGGGACAAAAAAGTTTGAGCGGAAAGCCCGGCACCCGCTGCCTATCGGAGAATGCGGGCTGCAGGCAGCAGGGTGCAACGCCCAAAATAGAATTAAGTTTCGACAAGATTCTCGTGCTTATCCAAATGTATTATGATGCGCCTTCACCCAACCCTCACACCGGTCATGTAGAGCGAGCCTGCCACCGGTTTGTCATTAAAAAAAACCGTGGATTCATTTTTTCCCTGAAGCCCCAACACATAAAGCAGTGGAAGAAAATGTTCCGGCGAAGGAATGGCCATCTCAAAGGCTTTTCCCTGTTCGTGGTAATCAATCAGTTTTTTTTCCTCGCGTTGCAGTATAGCCGCTTTCATTTTTTCATTTGCTTCTTCTGCCCAGTCGTAAGCAAATGATTCGTGCAATTTCTCCCAGGCAACCATGCGCAAGTTATGCACCATGTTGCCGCTGCCGACGATTAATACACCTTTTTTTCTGAGAGAAGACAAGGACTTTGCCAATTCGAAGTGGTAGGCAGGTCCGCGTGTGTAGTCGATGCTCATTTGTATGACAGGAACATCTGCCAGAGGGTACATGTGCTTGATCACCGACCAGGCGCCGTGGTCCAGGCCCCAGGCATGGTCCAATCCCACCTCGGTTTGTGTCATGAGTTCTTTTATTTCTCCTGCCAGATGCGGACTTCCCGGAGGGGTATACTGTACCTCAAAAAGTTCTCGAGGAAACCCTCCAAAATCATGAATGGTGCGTGGATAGGGCATTGCTGTGACAAAGGTTCCGCGGGTTTCCCAATGAGCCGAAATGCAAATTACTGCCTTGGGTCTTTCAATTTCGGCAGCGATTTTTCTGAAACCTTGCACAAACTCATTTTCCTCAATGGCATTCATGGGACTTCCATGTCCCAGAAACAACAACGGCATCAGGGGCGATGGTCGCAGAGACTCGCCAAAGGAATGTAGCTCTTTTAGTGTCATCGACTGACCGATAAAAGGCGCCGCTGCAAGCAGCGGCGCCAGATGTTGTATAAATTTCCGCCTTTCCAATGAAGGATGAGGTCAAGCCGTTTTCCTTACGAACTGCATGTCACCGCTAATTTTTATCTCTGTTCCTATCAACACGCCGCCTGTTTCCAATGGCGCATTATAGCTGAGTGAAAAATCCTCACGATTGATGGTACCGCTGATTTCAAAAGCCGCTTTTTCATTGCCCCAAGGATCTTTGTTGATACCGCCAAACTCCGCCATCAACTCCACAGGACGCGTTACATTTTTAATGGTAAGATTTCCTGAAAGCACATAATTTTCGCTGTCCTTCTTACTGAAAGCAGTACTGTGAAAAATAATTTGAGAAAAGTTTGCTACATCAAAAAAGTCAGGACTCTTCAGGTGGCCATCACGGTCGGAATTGTTGGTGTGAACAGAAGATACATCCACGACAACATGGATAGAAGCAGACTCGAAACTGTCGCCCTGTACATCTACTTCAAATTGATTGAAATTACCTTTCACATTGGTAATCATTAAGTGTTTTACCTTGAAGGAAAGACTGCTGTGCGTGGGGTCTAAAACCCATTTGGTTGAACTCATAAGTGTTGATTTTATTTCACAAAGATACGCAGACTCAAACTCAGAAGAATGATACTTTTGGGACATGTGGTTGCATAATCAGGAAAGAACCTTTTTCATTTCCTCCCTGAACTCAGTGGGCGTGAGACCCAACTTTTTCTTGAAAACATTAGTAAAATAAGATTTCTCCTTATATCCCAGTTCAAAACCAATCTCAGAAACGGACTTGTCGGTGGATAAAAGTAAATGCTTGGCTTCAATGAGTTTTCGGGTTTCTATGATTTCTCCCACACTCTGCTCGAGAATCCCCTGACAGATGCGGTTAAGGTTGCGTACCGACATAAACAGCCTTTCGGCATAAAACTCTACCCCCATGGGCCGACGGTAATTCACCTCAAGAATGCTTAAAAAATTCCTAAAAGTGTTATTCTCACTTAACAATTGTTTTTTGTCCACTGCAGGATGTACTTCCAACATTGTAAACAGAAGCGAAAGCATCTGCTTTATCACCGCATAATTGCAGAATTCCCGCTGATACTCGTTGTACATCAGTCTGCATACATCGGTGATCCTTTGGAATTCGTACCCGCTTTGAAAAACGATGTCGGCGTGGCTGTGAAACAGGGAATAATAATGAAAGGTTGATTCCGCAATAAACTCACTCTTGAATCGAATTACCCAAATATTGCATGCGCCATTTGAGCTGCGAGGAACCGCTCTGTGCGATTTACCTTTTGTTACAAAACTGACGAGCGGGGCTTGGTAATGATTCTTCCTGAAATCAATGAAATGCTCCAGCTGTCCTTCTTCCACCACTATCAGTTCTTCATACGCATGCGTGTGAGATGCATTGGGCTGTAAAGAAATACGCTCGGCGTCCTCAGCATGTATTTTAAATATTTTGAAGAGCGAATCCAAGGCAATTTACCTGTGCTTCTAAGGTAATGATATTTAATCAGGCGTAAGGATTCATTCCAACCACACAACTTATAGATATGGGGAATTCTGCAAATAGTCTCAAACAATCCAATTATTCACCGGCGCAAGCATCTCCAAAATTAGGATTGCCAATAGGTTGGCAAAACATTTTCTTACCGGGGTCCTTGCACTTGATTTAGGGGAGTAATATATCCTAACTTGCACCCATGTTGGCAACCATAAAAGCAAGCGCCCTTGTATTGGGTGGTGGTGCGGCAGGATGTATGGCTGCTGCCGAGCTGGGTGCACTATTGGGGCCCGGCCGGGTGGTGCTGATTGAGAAATCGGAGCGTCTCTTGGCCAAACTTCTCATTTCAGGTGGGGGCAGGTGCAACCTCACCCATAACTGCCCGAATCCACAGATGTTACTTGAAGCTTATCCGCGCGGTAATCCTTTTCTGCGTAATGCTTTTGCGGTCTTTGGTCAGCCGGAAACACTTGCCTGGTTCGGGCATTATGGGGTTCGCACCCATGCAGAATCCGATGGGCGTATGTTTCCTACTACAAACCGCTCCGAAACGGTGGCTCAGGCGCTTACGCAAGCCATGAAGCAAAAAGGGGTTGCCATTTATACAGGCTGCAACCCTTTGGTACACAAAATAAACGAAGGCTTTGAGGTAGTGGTAGAAAATCGTGCCCTGCGATTTGAGGCTCCTACCCTGCTGGTCGCCACAGGTGGTGCCCCCAAAGTCCAAACACTCGATTGGCTCAAGGTCTTGGGACAAACTCTTGTATCGCCCGTTCCGTCCATCTTTACCTTTCAACTTAAGCCACATCCATTAGCCGATCTCATGGGCTGCTCAGTAAAAGAAGTAGTTATCAGCATAGAAGGAAGCGCATTTTCAGCCAAAGGCCCCATACTCATCACGCATTGGGGACTGAGCGGTCCGGCAGTTCTACGAATCAGTGCTTTCGCAGCACGATACCTACACCAAATGGCATACAAGGCAAGCCTTCGTGTAAATTGGTTGCCTCACCTGAGCGAGAACGACTTGAAAACACAATTACTGCAAGAAAAAAATAATAGCCGGGGTCGTCTCTTTCGCAACCTAAGCCCCTTGCTACCTTCCCGTCTCTGGCTAACACTGGCAGAACAATCGGGGATTCCTGTTGATCGCAAAGTGGCAGAAATCAACAACAAAACACTAATGACCTTTGCTGCACAACTGCAGGGCAGCACCTACACCATATCCGGAAAAACCACATACAAAGAGGAATTTGTAACCGCCGGAGGCATTGCACTAGACGGTATTCATCCCACAAGCATGGAAAGCAAAGTGGTACCCGGTCTTTTCTTTGCCGGTGAAGTGATGGATGTGGACGGGATAACCGGAGGTTTTAATTTTCAAGCCGCCTGGAGTACCGGATTTCTGGCTGCTCAGTCCATGGCAAGGCGCATACATAATGAATGAAGATTCTCTTGGCAAGGTTGCTGTTTTACTTGTTTACCGAGCTTCTTGGTATCTTCCTGTGTGAGTCTAAAAATGCAAGTCATAGAAACTATATACCGAGAAAATTAGCATAAGCAGAAAAGATTATTTTTACACTTAAAATGAAATAATCACAGAACATCCATTTAACTATCATTTTACATTTTTTTAGTTGACTTTTCTCCCTGCGGATGTATTGATTAAAATGATATCGTAACAGCAGATCTCGATTGAACATATGCATGTATCGTTTTTCCTTACACATATAAAATAACAGCTTGTTATCATGCATTCATCCAATTGCAGGCTTCTTTTGTATCATCCTTGCACCCTTGTAATTTCAAAGTAAACCTCCGTGTAATTTCAAAGTAGACTCCCGTACAATTTCAAAGTAGACCCCCATGTAATTTCAAAGTATACCTCCGTGTATTTTCAAAGTATACCCCCGTGTATTTTCAAAGTATACCCCCATGTATTTTCAAAGTAGACTCCTGTGTAATTTCAAAGTTGACTCCTGTGTAATTTCAAAGTAGACCCCCGTGTAATTTCAAAGTAGACCCCCATGTATTTTCAAAGTAGACTCCTGTGTAATTTCAAAGTAGATCCCCGTGTATTTTCAAAGTATACTCCCATGTAATTTCAAAGTAGACCCCCGTGTAATTTCAAAATTATATTTACCTTTGGGCTTGTAAATAGTGGGTTATGGGTGCAAAAAGAAGACTCAAAAAGCAAATGGATATTTATCTGAAAAAATATCCTGTATTGGCGCTTACCGGCCCCAGGCAATCTGGTAAGACTACATTTTTGCGGAAGCAGTTTCCCGGATACACTTATGTTAATCTCGAAGATAGTGCACTTCGTAACTATGCCATCAACGATCCCAAAGGATTTCTTTTGGAATACAATCGTTTTGTCATTTTTGATGAGGTGCAGCGTGTTCCCCAATTATTTTCTGATTTGCAGGCAAGGGTAGACGAAGATGGTATCATAGGTCAATACATTTTATCGGGCTCTCAGAATTTTCAATTGATGAGTAGCATCACCCAAAGCCTTGCGGGAAGAGTCGCTTTGTTCAAACTCCTGCCCTTTGATATACAGGAAATGAAGCAAGCCGGGTGGTTAGACCCTGACTATGCAGTAAATCTGCAAAAAGGATTTTATCCCGGCCTTTATGACCGCAACATTACACCGAAATTCTTCTATTCCAACTACCTTCAAACTTATGTTGAACGAGACCTTACCGAATTAATTCAGGTAAGAGACTTAAAGCAATTTCGGAATTTTATTACCCTCTGCGCAGCCAGGGTTGGTCAATTGCTTAACCTTAATTCCCTTGCCAATGAATGTGGTATTTCTCAGCCTACGGCCAAATCGTGGATTTCTGTTCTTGAAACAAGTTACATCATTTACCTTTTGCAGCCTTACCATGCCAATATAAACAAACGCATCACCAAAAGCGCCAAGCTATATTTTTATGATACCGGTTTGCTGTGTTACCTTTTGAAAATTAACGATGCAGCATCTCTAAAAACAAACAGGCAAAAAGGAAATCTATTCGAAAACTTTGTAATCAATGAGTACATCAAACAAAATTATCACCAAAACCTTCTGTTAGACTTTTGGTTTTGGCGGGATGCTGTTGGTCATGAGATTGATTTTATCTGGCAAGATTCTGAAAATCTAAATCTGGTAGAAATTAAAGCATCGGAGACCATCATGTCCGAAATGTTCAGGGGATTGACTTATTTTGAAAATCTGCTGCCAGCAAAGATCAACAGCAAGACGCTTGTCCACACAGGTTCTTTTAATCAAAATCGTTCGGCAGGCAAGGTGCAGAGCTGGAAAAACATCCTAAAAAACACCTGAGACAACAGCGCTAATCTGAGACAGTAGTTCTAAGATACTAGTGCTGCGTAAGCGACTGAAGCGGTTACTTTTTGCTGGGGCAAAAAGTTTAAGCGTAAGGCACGACCCGCAGGGGAACGCCCTCATCCATTTACAGCCCAATCAGAATGATAAAAGTGCTTAAATACAAATCCTCCTTCATCTTTTCTCAGTCCTAATTTGTTTCCGGATTTTTAGGCAATTCTGTGTGCTCGTAAGCACTCAACCTGTCAACATGCACCAGCGTGCCATTTTGCTTTTCGTTGGGGTGAAACATGGGCACAAACCTGGCTCCAAAAACTAGCTCCTCCCATGTGTATGAACTTCGCGTGACCACGGTATTGGAGAATGCCTCGTCGAAGCCCTGCAGGAATACCAGAAACTCTGCTTTACCGGCTTCGAAATCCTCTGCACTCAATCCCATGAGCGGACTGCCCTCACGGATGGCATGCACAAGGGTCCAGCTTCCGGACAACACATTGATTTTTGCTATCTCCAGAGGCAGGCTGTAAAACTTGTTTTTAACTACACCTTGTTCTTCGACCCGGATGGCAAATGTAAGGCCAACCTCAGCATTCATGATGACATTTTTGGTGTGCGTAACCAATCTGCACATCCAGGCAGCCCCATCCTGATAGGGTGCAATCAGGGCCGCGTTGCTGAATCTGACAAAGGCTTTGGGGCGGGAGAAACGGCCATAGAGCAAACCGGTAAGCAGGGCAAAACTCATGAGTCCGGCCAGTGCTTCGAGAGAGGCCACCAGGCTTGCCGCAAAACCGATGGGATTGATTCTGCCATACCCCACCGTGGTGAAAGTTTGGGCACTAAAGAAAAAGGCTTCTCCGAATTTCTCTCCTGCAGTGGTGGCCACCAAGCCGCCCAGATGATCCAGACCGATGAGCAGGTAGAGACCGGCAAAAAGGAGGTTTACACCCACAAAAAAAATCACTATAAAAACAATGAACTGCAGATTGGTAAGAGAGAGAAGCGAATGGTAGAGGTGAACCTTTTCCCAAAAAGGCAATCCCGAGTAGGAAAGATTTGCACTACCGTCTTTGTTGAAAAACCTGCCGCCACTCAGTGAACCATTGGCACTGAGTCCGGTTTGCGTGTTTTCTTTTCCTCTGAATGAATTTTTTCTGCCTAACATGCGGGATGTAAAATTAGGTTTTTAGGAGGCTTACGGCAAAAGACCTTTGGGCCTAAAATATTTGCGCCGGGGCGTATTTCGGCTTACCTTTGTCTTCCAATTCAAAAGAAATTTATGAGACAAATTCAATTCAGAGAAGCCCTCAGGGAAGCCCTGAGTGAAGAAATGAGACGCGACGACAAGGTGTTCCTCATGGGTGAGGAAGTTGCTGAATACAATGGTGCCTACAAGGTGAGCCAGGGCATGCTCGAGGAATTTGGTCCTCAGAGAGTCATTGATACACCGATTGCAGAATTGGGATTTGCCGGAATTGGTGTGGGCGCAGCCATGAATGGCTTGCGTCCGGTGATTGAGTTCATGACATTTAATTTCTCCCTCGTGGCCATAGACCAGGTAATTAACTCTGCTGCCAAGATGATGAGTATGAGCGGAGGACAGTTTCATGTGCCCATTGTGTTCCGTGGTCCCACAGCTTCAGCCGGGATGCTGAGTTCACAGCACTCACAAGCTTTTGAAAACTGGTATGCCAACTGCCCCGGGCTCAAGGTGGTTGTTCCTTCCAATCCATACGATGCAAAAGGTTTGCTGAAATCTGCTATTCGCGACAATGATCCGGTTATTTTCATGGAATCTGAGCAGATGTACGGCGATAAAGGAGAAGTTCCTGAAGAGGAATATCTTCTTCCATTGGGAAAGGCTGTTGTGAAGCGTATTGGTTCGCATGTGACCTTGGTTTCTTTCGGAAAAATTATCAAGCAGGCCTATGCAGCCGCCGAAGAATTAGCCAAAGACGGAATTGAAGCAGAGATTATTGACCTGATGTCGGTGCGGCCTATCGACTATGATACCATCATTGAAAGTGTGAAGAAAACCAATCGTCTGGTAGTGGTGGAAGAGGCCTGGCCATTGGCTTCCATTGCCGGCGAGATTGCGTTTAAAGTGCAGAAAGAAGCTTTTGATTACCTGGATGCGCCGGTTTTGCGTGTTACTGCTGCCGATGTGCCCCTGCCTTATGCGCCAACCCTGATTGAGGCTTCATTGCCCAATCCTGAGCGTATCATCAAAGCTGTGAAACAAACTCTTTATGTAGCCTGAGCATGACATTTTTATTTTACCCATTGATGATGTTGTGGGGAATCCTTCCTCATCAAGGTGATTCCATTATCCGCAAGGATTTACACCTTGCCACCATCAAAACCTCAGCTGTTTGCGACATGTGCAAGAGAACTATTGAAAGGGCAATGGCTTATGAAAAAGGGGTAGAAAAAAGCGAGCTCGCAGTGAGTAAAGGCATGCTGAGCGTTTGGTACAACCCCGAAAAAACAGACCTCGTACGGATAAAAAAAGCCGTGAGCATGGTGGGATATGATGCTGATAAGGTACCAGCCAATACTCGTGCCTACCAAAAACTGCACGAATGCTGCAAAAAAGACAAGGGCATACACTGATTCCATGGCTCTTATTTTGCCGGTAAAAGGCATACTCCCAGTATTCGGAAAGAATTGTTACCTGGCACCTAATGCCACCATTGTCGGAGATGTGACCTGCGGGAATGATTGCAGCATCTGGTTTCAGGCCGTGGTGAGAGGTGATGTGAACATTATAAGGATTGGCAACAAGGTTAACATACAGGACGGCGCAGTAATCCATTGTACCTACCAAAAAACCGAAACTCATATTGGCGATGCTGTCTCTATAGGTCATCGTGCCATTGTACATGGGTGTTTATTGCATCCCCGAGTGCTTGTTGGAATGGGTGCTATTGTAATGGACAGGTGCGAGGTAGGAAGTGATTCCATTATCGCTGCCGGAGCTGTTTTATTAGAGGGCACCAAAGTGGAACCGGGTTCGGTATACGCGGGTGTTCCAGCCCGAAAAGTCAAGGACATTAGCCGGGAATTACAGGAAGGAGAGATTCAACGGATTGCCAATAATTACCTCATGTATTCCTCTTGGTTCAAGGTGTCTGAAGGAGGTGACAAGTAATTTTGGGGTTTGGCTCTTAAATTTTTGCATCCTTGCAAAATGTTTTTACATTTGCAGCCCCCAAAAAGGGTATAAAAACCAAGCAATTCAATTAAAAAACTGATAATCAAGTGGATACTCTAAGTTACAAGACCATTTCTTCGAACAGGGAAACCGTGAACAAGGAATGGGTTCTGATTGATGCACAAGACCAGGTGTTGGGTAGGCTAAGTGCCAAAGTTGCGAGTATGATTCGTGGCAAGCACAAAACCAATTTTTCCCCGCATGTGGACTGTGGAGACAACATCATCATCATCAACGCCGAAAAGGTAAAGCTCACAGGAAACAAAGTGAGTGTTAAGGAATATATCCACCACACGGGTTATCCGGGAGGACAGCGTTTTGCTACGCCAAAGGAATTGTTGCAAAAAGATCCTGCCAGAATCATCAAAATTGCGGTAAAAGGCATGCTGCCAAAAAACCGTTTAGGAAGGACGCTTAACGGAAACTTGTTTGTTTACGCCGGCTCTAACCATCCACATGAGGCACAACAACCCAAGAAATTAGACATTAACAGCCTGTAATATCTCACTATTCACATGGAAATCATCAACGCCTCAGGCAGAAGAAAAACCGCAGTAGCCCGCATTTTTATGCAAAAAGGCAGTGGCAGTATCACGGTAAATAATAAAAATTATACGGAGTATTTTCCAACCGGAACTCTCCAGTATGTGGTCAACCAAGCCTTGGAACTCACTCAATCATCAGGTACCTACGACATCAAAGCAAATATCGATGGTGGTGGTTTTAAGGGACAGGCAGAAGCGCTTCGTCTTGCCATTTCAAAGGCCTTGGTTAAAATCTCAGCAGATAACCGCCCGCTATTAAAACCCGCAGGATTGCTTACCCGTGATCCCCGCATGGTAGAGCGTAAAAAACCGGGACAAAAGAAAGCCCGCAAACGCTTCCAGTTCAGCAAACGATAATCCAACATTCAGCAAATATCCTTCATGTCAAAAACCACCTACGACGCACTGCTTGAAGCCGGCGTACATTTTGGTCACCTTAAGCGCAAATGGGATCCCAACATGGCTCCATACATTTTTATGGAAAAAAATGGGATTCATATCATCGATTTGAACAAAACGCTTGTTAAGCTTGATGAAGCGGCTGATGCCCTCAAGCAGATTGCCAAATCGGGAAAGAAAATCCTTTTTGTTGCTACCAAAAAGCAAGCCAAAGACATTGTATCCGAGGCTGTTAAAAACATCAACATGCCTTATGTAACCGAGCGTTGGCCCGGTGGTATGCTCACAAATTTTGCTACCATCCGCAAAGCGGTAAAAAAGATGAGTTCCATCGATAAGATGGCCACTGATGGTACTTTTGATGTTATCAACAAAAAAGAAAAATTATTCATCACCCGCGAGCGTGAGAAGTTGCAGCGTACCCTCGGTTCTATTTCCGATCTGGTTCGTTTACCAGCTGCTCTGTTTATCGTGGATATTACCAAAGAACATATTGCCGTTGCAGAAGCCAAGCGTCTGGGCATTCCCACATTTGCAATTGTGGATACCAATTCCAACCCCAACATGGTTGATTTTGCGATTCCTGCCAACGATGATTCCACCAAATCTATTTCGCTCATTATGCAGGTGATTTGCCAGGCTGTGCAGGAAGGTTTGTCGGAACGCAAGGTTGAAAAAGATAAGGACGAAGAAGCCCGTGAAGAATCAGATGCACAGGTAGCTGTTGCCGATGGCAATGCTGATGGTGATCGCAAAAACTCGCGCAGACCAAGAAGGCAATAAAACAAATCGCTCCAACACGGAACAACCATTATGTCCAAAGTCCTGAGAGATTTTGGACTTTTTTTTAAATGAAAAACATATCAAAACCATAACATGACAGAAGTTACCATCACAGCAGCTGAAGTAAACAAACTCCGCACCATGACCGGTGCAGGGATGATGGATTGCAAAAAAGCCCTCACAGAAAGCGGAGGTGATTTTGAAAAAGCCATCGATTATCTCCGTAAGAAAGGACAGAAAGTAGCCGCCAACCGCGGTGACCGCGATGCAAAAGAAGGCCAGGTTATTGCGGCTGTATCCTCAGATAAATCAAGAGGTGCAATAATTTGTCTCAATTGCGAAACAGATTTCGTTGCGATCAACGCTGACTTTGCTTCATTTGCAAAAGCCATTCTTGACAAGGCTGTGGCAAACGCTCCCGCAAATTCCGATTCACTTCTCGCGCTGGATATTGAAGGCGTAAAAATCTCCGATAAAATTTTGGACTATGTTGGAAAGATAGGAGAGAAAATTGAACTCTCCCGCTATGAGCAACTCAGTGCTGCGTATGTGGTAGCCTACATTCATCCAGGCAATAAACTTTCTACGATTGTAGGGTTTAATAAGGCAGACATCAGTGAGCAAGTAGCCAAAGATGTGGCCATGCAAGTGGCTGCTATGGCACCCGTTGCTGTTGACAAAGGAGATGTAGACAATGCCATGCTTGAGCGCGAAAAAGAGATTGCCAGAGAACAAGCCCGTGTAGAAGGAAAACCGGAAGCCATGCTCGATAAAATTGCTGAAGGAAAAGTGCAGAAATTCTACAAAGAAAGCACACTCCTCAACCAGGAGTTTATAAAAGACAATAAACTGACAGTTGGACAATATCTGAAAAACCAGGACAAGGATCTTACCGTGACCGGATTTTACAGAATTACGCTTGCATGATAACCAATACTTCAAATTCCTAATGGAATTTTTAGAAAATAATCAGATACATACAAGAGAACCGGGATTCCCCCGGTTCTTTTTTTTCAACCTAAAATAAAACAAGAGCTGATACAGCCATTCCACTCAATAAAACCTTAACCTACAAATTCAATCAATTTTCTAATCAAACTAAACATCATGAGACCCAAACTTCTTTTTACCCTCCTTTCATTCATCGGCATGATTTCGATTGTCAATTCCCAGACCATGTACGATGGTTCCGGAAGACTCAGAGGGCGGGTTGATGGAGAAAGAATTTATGATTCAAGTGGCCGCCTGATTGGAAGAAATGATACACCAAGAATCTACGACGGATCGGGCAGGATACTGGGTAGGCTGGATGGAGAAAGATTGTATGATGGTTCAGGGCGAATGATCGGAAGAATTGACCAGGAGCGATTATATGATGGCTCAGGACGATTGATGGGCCGTTTGGATGGAGACCGATTGTATGATGCTTCGGGTCGTTTGATTGGCCGTGGCTCGGGCATGAGAAGAATGCAGATGATTATTTATTTCTACTTTTTTATGTAGGCCTTGTGCTTGCTTGGTATTACCAAAAACAACGCCCTGTTTTTTCTGTTCCAACAGGCATTCAGTGATTTCGTAAACCAGGGCCAATTACCTTTATTTAACCCATGCTCAAACCAAATTAAAGGTATTTTTGTTTATCATACATCATGGTCGGAATCAGGTTTAGTGCCTACACAAAGAAAAAAAACCAATCTCCTTTTGAGCAGCTCTTTGGGCTTTTCAAAGAATTGCTGGTGTATACCTCAGGAGATGTAAATGAAGCACTCTCCTGGCTTACCGAGCTCGACAGGCAGTATCATCTGACCACACCTGAATACGGTATGGGAGATTTTATTGAAGATCTGAAGCGGATGGGCTACCTAAATGAAGACAAAACGGAAGGTACGCTATCCATTACTTCAAAGACCGAACAGATGTTGCGAAAAGACAGTCTTGAACAGATTTTCGGGAAACTAAAAAAAACAGGCCGGGGAGACCATCGCACAAATTTTGCAGGACCAGGCGAAGAGCCCAACGGAGATTTTCGTTCCTTTCAGTATGGTGACTCTATGGCTCAGATATCGATGCAGGACTCTCTGAGAAATGCAAATTTCCGTCATGGATTAGAAGAATTTATCATTACCGAAGATGATCTAGTGGTGCAGGACAGGGAATACAAAACCCAAACTTCCACAGTGCTGATGATAGATATTTCTCATTCGATGATTCTTTACGGTGAAGACCGCATTACGCCTGCTAAAAAAGTTGCCATGGCACTTGCAGAGCTCATCACCACCAAATATCCGAAAGACACCCTTGATATCCTTGTTTTCGGAAACGAAGCCTGGCAGATAGAAATCAAGGATTTACCCTATTTGCAGGTAGGTCCTTATCACACCAACACTGTTGCAGGATTAGAGTTGGCGATGGACATCCTGAGACGCAGAAAAAATGCCAATCGGCAAATCTTTATGATCACCGATGGCAAACCCACCTGCATCAAAGAAGGAAAAGAATATTACCAGAACAGTTTTGGTTTAGACAGAAAAATTGTCAACAAAACCCTGACCCTTGCCACACAATGTAGGAAGCTGCGCATACCTATTACCACCTTTATGATTGCGCGCGATCCTTACCTGCAGTCTTTCGTTGAAGAATTTACCAATGCAAACAAAGGCAAAGCATTTTACTCGGACCTCAAGGGTCTGGGCAATTTTGTCTTTAAAGATTACCAGAACAACAAACAAAAACGCATGCGATGAATACACCGGGCATACATACCCTTGGAGAACTTAAGAAGGCAGGATACAAGTACCGGTCAATAAAAGATGAGTTGCGAGAG